>Ga0315309_1000139_pt1 | contig 42953 bp, 44 predicted proteins | sample TDP4_MG_FD_203080 | JGI IMG/M metagenome (GOLD analysis project Ga0315309, IMG submission 203080) | Freshwater sediment microbial communities from Lake Towuti, South Sulawesi, Indonesia - TDP4 | ecosystem: Environmental > Aquatic > Freshwater > Lake > Sediment | place: Indonesia: South Sulawesi... | reverse complement strand
AGAAGAGAAGGGTTCGAGAATGCACAGCGGAAAATCAAAGAACTAGCTGAAAGGGAACCAATAGCAGACTTCCTGCTCACGGAGGCAGCATCAGAACCCCCGGAGATCGCTATAGTCGCCAAACTCATCAAGGAAAACGGTCTTGCATCCATCGATGACCTCAAGAAATCAACGAAGGTCCCCCCAACGCTAGCCCTCAAGACAATAAACTCTCTCGAACAGAAGGGAATAGTGGAGAGAACAGGCTCAAACCAAATTAAACTCACAAAAACATGAATGCCAAACAAGAATGAGGACTTCAACAGCTCACCATCCTTCTTTTTCTCAGCGGGAGCGGATATGGATCTGTGCGGCTTTGTTTCCCCACCTTTGTTTCCCATATTTCACACTCCTTGAAATGCTAAGAGCGCAGTCGCGAGATAGTGGCAGAGCAGGCTATTGGTCTTTTTATCTGCAGGAACTCCACCTTGATCATGATGATCAATGGGACAGAAGCATCTAAGGCTGAGAGCCATAAGGGTGGCAAGTAGCCCCAAACAGTTCTACGAGATGCTCACTGACCGAAATATAGGGATTCTAACCACGGAACAGCAGAACATCATATCTGAAACCAGAGTCGCCCAAGCAGGCATTGGGGGAAACTCAGATGTCATTCTCACAATGGTTCAGCTGGGTTTCCAACATTTCACGATAGCAGACCCAGATACCTATGAGGTGTCCAACTTCAACAGACAGATGGGCGCAGACCTGACATCACTTGGAAAGAAGAAGGTACATCACATACGGCATCTTCTTCATATGGTCAACCCTTGGGCGGAGGTTAAAGTCCTAGCTGAAGGAGTCACTGAGAACAACCTCAACTCCTTCCTGGACAACGCACAAATCTTGATCGAAGCCATGGATATCCAGGCGGGACACATGAAAAACAAATTAATCGACACGGCCCTAGCGAGAGGGACGCCTGTGTTCACAAGTCCTTCTCCTGGATGGGGCGCGGTTCTCTTGTTCTTTGACCCAAGGGGCAGCCCCTCGATGACAGAACTGGTGGGAACTCCTCCTTCTGAGAGATTTCTCGGGTGCACCCGCGACGATCTGGGTTTTAGATGGGCCATCTACTTTACTCGGATGTACTACCTGTTCCTACTTCCCGATAACGGACTCCCTGAAGGGGTAGAACCCGAGCTCTACGCTTCACGCAGCGCTCCCCCTTGTATATCGCCAGCGTGCAGACTCAGGGCAGCGTTGATATCGTCAGCGGTCTTGAAGTGGCTCTTCCACCAAGAGAAATTGCCCTGCGCCCCCAGCGTAGTCCACTACGACTTATTCTCGAACACCGCCGCCGTAGTCAAGAGAACCATGCAGGAGTACAAGCGCGGCTTGGAACAGGCAGAGCGAGCATTCATTGACACGTGGGAACCGTACTTCAGTAGTTCTACGCAGCCATGATTGATCGGAACAAAAACCTCATTCAGGCAAGGTGTTTTTAACAGATCACATGTTGACGCACCAGAGATTGAGACTCGGCTGCAGCAAGAGAAAGCATTTGCGCTGCCATCTCATATCTTAATTAGTTGCGCTTCCGCTCCACCTTCGTTTCTTATGTCCAAGTTCGCGGCTAGTCTAAAATATATTGATCCTGGGTTCACTACAAGGGTTTCACCAAGTTTCTCTATCCCTTTTCCTTCATGTATGTGTCCGCAGCACACCGCTGCTGGTTTCCACTTCAACACAATTCTTCTTATTCCTTGACTGCCGGCATTCGTCCTAGTAAGAACCGAGAGATCGCAGGCTCCAAAGGGAGGATCATGAGTCACAAGAACAATCCTCCTCGGATCAGCTGCCAGCTCATTAACAGCCTTCGTAATCAATTTGTCTAGAAACAGTTCAGCTTCATCATCTCGGGTGATTGGTGAACCCTCTGTGTCCCACTTCCCATAGAATGGAGGAAAGAAACCTGAGAGTCCTACGAGTGCTACGTCATGGAACTTGACTGCCTTGCCATGAAGACAACTGATTTTTTTCCCTTGGAGCCGCCCGCTAAGTTTGCATTCATATTCCATCAGTGAAGGTGGATCGTGATTCCCCGTCACGTAGAAAACGTTCTCGAATCCTCTCTGGATTTCTTCAAGAACGGCTGTTCCCTTGTCGAGCGATCCGAACTCCGACAGGTCACCACAAACCACTACGGCATCAATTTCTCCTATTCCCTTGCTGGCTAAGTTGCTGCTAATAAGAGCCCTAGCTGAATTCAGGTTCCCGTGAAAATCGGAGACGATGAGTATCTTCAACTCAAATCCACCAATAATAATCATTGGTAGTCTAGTTTCATTGAGGCCCCTTGAGTTTTCCTAGCCTTGCGATGAAATTTGGCAGGTCGTTTACGTTGAAGTAGACTCGCCTAAGTTTCTTAGTGTCGCGCTCAATCATTACAAAAGGGGAGGTGCTTTTAAAGCAATACACAACCCTACTCCTCCAACCCGAGACCCCAGGTGTCCACGTAGTCCAACTACGGGGATCCTCGACAGAGAACGACCGAATGTTTGAGATCGGAATCGAACTCCTATAAATACCAAATCGAACAAGGATTCTCTTGTTAGTCAGCCTGACTTCTCTGAACTGGATGAACGAGTAAATGACACCTATTATTAAGATGTCAACAGAAAGGATCAGAATCACCAAGAACTTTGCAAGATCAAGGTAGAATAGGAGCAAGAGCACAACGAAGTTGTCGATTACAACAATGGCTGCGACCGCAGAAAACAGCCCTGAATCGGTCTCAGGCTTCTCCTTGAATATGATCCGTTCCATAACGCTTCTCTCACCGGTCTTCCTTGACACGTGTGAATGACCTCCCGCATTGATCAAGGATTCATTATCGTTGCTCCAAGATCTCTGACAACTTTGAACACATGAGGCGTTATGATCAACCATGCGAAGACTGTTCACGATCCTCGTCTTGCCTTGCTCGCGACAAGTATATAACTAAACCTCTACTAATACTGATAGTAATCAATCTTTTGCCAAGCATTTCTCAGTTGTTTGAGAGAAAGAGGGTGAAGGGAGGCTTGAGTAACAAGTCCCTTCTACTCATAATGAACTTGATCAGCAAGTACTCTTCCATCTACTTGGCTGAGAAACCGGACGAAATGCAGCCGTCGATGAGAAAGCGACTTGAAGACTACATGCTTCTAAGGTTCCGACAGATTTTTGCCCTCCCAGGGGGAGCCAAATATCCATGCGAGGACCTCGAGAAGCTACTGAGAGTGGAGAAAAAGCGAGAACCTGATCGACTGGAGAAAATCGTGGAAGGAATCATAAGAGAACTCAAAGCCTACATGGACGCAGAAGACCGAGAAAAGGAGAGAAGAAGGAAGGGTGGCAAACCTCTCATAGAGGAGTATGTCACGTAGAACCGCTTCTTCGAACTTGGTGGTATTCTCCAGCCGGCTTCACGAACCGCTGTTCCACATAAGGCGAGGACAGATTCGCTTCACTGAGAATGCTGGCATTCGACAGAATCTCATCAACTCGTCCTTCCGAACTGATTCTCCCGCCGCTCATTATGAAGCACCTATCTGCAATCAATGGGACAATACTCACATCATGAGCAGCGAGAATGATCGTTTTTCCATCAACGTTGAGTTTCCGCAACAGCTCTATAGTTGAGCTAGTACCTCGTGGATCAAGGTTGGCTGTGGGTTCATCCAAGACGAGTATCTCGGGATCCATAGCTAGTACTGTGGCGATGGCAGCTCTCCTCTTCTCACCCAAGCTGAGGTGGTGAGGAGCCTTCTTCTCAAGCCCACTTAAACCGACAGTCTTGATGGCCGCGTTGACTCTTCTGACTACGCTATCCTTAGACAAACCTAGGTTCAGCGGTCCAAATGCGACTTCATCCCATAATGCTGATTGAAAAAGTTGGTCATCGGGATTCTGGAAAACGAGGCCCACCTTGGACCTAATGAACTTCAAGTTCCTCTTCTCAACAGTTTTCCCAAGAATACTTACATTGCCAGCTGACGGTGTCAGGAGTCCGTTCAGGTGAAGGAGGAGCGTGGATTTACCAGCGCCGTTGGGACCGAGGATAGCAACGCTTTCACCCTTGAAAACCTTGAGGCTAACCCCGCGAAGCGCATGAGTTCCATCAGGGTAAAAATACTCCAGATCCTTGACTTCGACAACCGGTTCGACTATCGGTTTCTTCAAGACCTTGACTCACCATCCTGTTAGGATTCTCATGTAGCCGCGCAGAGTTGGCACAACCCCTGGAAAGATGATTCCCATGTCGGCGAGAAGTATCGTAATGGAAGCTAGGATTAAGAAGAACCCTCCAATCACGCCGGGTAGCCGTAACTTGAGGTCATTTAGCGTTCTGAAACTCCCGTCAAAACCTCTTGCTAACATAGCTTGGTAGACGCGCTCACCTCTTTCAAATGATCTGGCAAGTGATGTGGAAATCACACCTGCAGCCAGCTTCACACTACGCCTCACTCCAAGTTTTCCGAAGGTTCTTGCTTCTTTCGCTCTAAGCATTCTCAAGAGTTCGTCGATTGAGAGGAAAATGTATCTAAATGTGATCGAAAGCATCGCTGTAAATGGCTTTGGAATTCTCAGTTTCTCTAATCCTCGTACAAGCATCGGAAACTCTGTCGTCAAAAGCAACACAATGACTGACGCGACACAAAGCCAAACACGAAACACGAAAAGAGCCGCTTTCGAGAAACCCTCTTCGGTTATAATGAAGTTAGTTGTTCCTAAATCTAGGGAAAGAAGCGGAACACCTGGGGTAATGAACAAGATAGGCAACGCTATGATCCCAGCGAAGAAGGGAATGATGAATGTCGCCCGTCCTAGAAAGGTTCGCATTGGAAGTCTTGAAAGAAGCGCAATGAGGAATATAACGATGAGCAGAAGAAGCATGGAAATGATGCTCTTGACAGTGACGGTTGTGAAAACAAGAAATAACGTAGTGACGAGTTTCACTCTAGGGTCTATTCTATGGACAGGCGAGTCGAGTCTCGCGTATCCTTCGATATCAACCATTTCTCTGAGCGACTTGAGCAGACCTTTCACTCCAAGCAAGGACGAAAACCATCCCTATTAGATCAGTGTGTGGAGCCCTCCGCCTACGAACTCATTCTTGCTCTCTCTTCTGATTTCTCCGCAATGTAAACAGTCTAGCTACAAGGAACATTGTTGTGAAAACGATCAGCACACCTATCATGCCAGCTAGGAACGTTCCAATCATCTCATTTCCCAAAGGCAAGCCATAACCCGGCAGGAGTCCCTGCCAACCAGATCCCTCGCTCACGCCGAGATCCCCTGCTACTCGCTCTAGCCCGTCAGGACTAGTTGAAGCTAAGGGAATCAGCAAGATCAAGAGAAAGGCTATGACAGCGAGAGATGCCAAGATCTGCCTGCGAATTTTTTCTACTTCATGAGCGGTTTTCTTCGCTAATTTGTTGTTCAAGGAGATCGCACCACTCTATTTTGCCTCCGACCTAAGAAGATCAGGTCGACTCTTCAGAAGGGATCCCAAGACGCCTGCTGTGATCACCCCTTCACCGATGCCGATTATCGCATGCCAGAACAGCATCAATGGAACAGTAACGTTGATTCCATATGGAAAGTCACTTGAGACGCCAATCTCGAGTCCACACGCAAGCGCCCCAAACAAGACGCTTAGATATGCGCCGATAAAGCTTGCAATCAGAACCCGTTTTCCACTTATAGCCGATCCAGCAATTCCCCTGTAGATTAGGTATCCCGAGAATACAGCGACAATTCCCATGTTCAGGACGTTGGCGCCTAGAGCAGTTATCCCGCCATCCCCAAAGACAAAAGCTTGGATAACTAGGATTACAGTCATTGATATAACGGCAGGAAACGGGCCAAAGAGTGTGGCAATTAGCGTCCCGCCAACAAGATGCCCGCTTGTCCCGCCGATGATAGGAAAGTTGATGAGTTGGGCAGCAAAGACACCTGCAGTCATGATCGACAGTAATGGGACTTCCTTCTCTCCCAAGGCTCGTTTCGCCTTAATTGAGGCTACAGCCCAGAAGATTGCTGTGATGGCGTACGTGGCAGCAATCACTGGCAAGTCCAAGAAACCATCAGGTATGTGCATTTGGACGCAACAACTCCGCGTTCCAATATATCACTTCTTCGCACCGAGCGTTGCCTTCCTCTTGTGAAACTTCAGTTCTCCGGTGAGACACGAATCCCTTAAGTCAAAATGTAGTAATAAAAATCTTTCTACCAGTATTACTAACAACATAAATATACCCAAAATAGTATTACTTGACCTTGCGGGTAGGGCCAATTGACAATGGCCTCCGCCACTAGTTATCGCGTATGGAAGGAGTGAGAAGGAAGGCATGCCCACCGCGGAAGAGGTTTCCGAAAGCGGAGAAGAAGAGAAAGTAGTCAGAATAAGTATGAGCCTACCTGAACAGCTACTTACGAGTTTTGATAACACAGCTCGAGAAAAAGGATATTTCAAGAGGTCTGAGGCCATCAGGGACGCCCTCAGAAACTTCATCCTAGAGAGCAAATGGAGCACTGATGAAAACGCCATTCTAACTGGAACCATATCGATGGTCTATGATCACGAGGTTAGATCCCTTGTAGACAAGCTAACCGACATTCAGCACGACTCGGGAGTCCTTATCAAAGCCTCGCTTCATCTTCACCTCGATGAACACAATTGCTTGGAAATCATCGCCATTGAAGGTAAAGCAAAAGACCTGAAAAGGCTCTCTGAAAGCATGATAAGCAAGAAGGGAGTCAAGACGTTGAAACTAACAGTACTTCACACTGCATCCAGTTGACGTGAATTGCAGAATAGGGCTCTGACCGGATTTTCAACCTCCCTCGTATCTTTGCATAATGTGGCCATCTTATCTCGCTTGGTTGCCTACGAACGAGCCCAGGTTCATCAACCCCTTCATTTCCATTGCAATATTCTTTGCGAATTTCGCAACAACCGGGGAGGATATAAGAATCTTGAGACCGACAAAGTATGTTTGAAGTCTCAACTGAAACATAATGACAGCGAGAAGACGAAACAGGCGAGGGGGTCTAAGGATGGCTAAGCCTGAACAAGAGCGGAGCGCTGCCGAACAGCTCAGAAGAGGCATTCGATTCGCAGAGCTGGGAAGACTTGAGGAGGCAGTCAAGTGCTACGACGAGGCGATCAAGATAGATCCTAAACTTGACGCAGCGTGGCTCAGCAAGGGGCTCACCCTCGACAGACTCGGCAGACTTGATGAAGCAATAAAATACTATGATGAGGCAATCAGAATAAACCCTCGTCTCCACATAGCATGGCTCAGCAAGGGCCTCACTCTCGACAAACTTGGCAAACTTGTTGAAGCAATAGCGTGCTACAACCAGACAGCGAAAATAGACCCGAAGAGTGCTCAGGCATGGTACAATAAGGGTCGCGCGCTCTACAAGCTCAACAGGTTTGATCAAGCAGTACAGTCCTATGACGAAGCAATCAAACTAGAACCAAAGTATTCTGATGCATGGCACAACAAAGGGTTTGCCCTCGAAAAGCTCACCAGACTCGAGGAAGCAGTACGATGCTATGAGGAAGCAATCAAACTGAATCCAAGAGAGGGTTCGGCTTGGAATAGCAAAGGCGTTGCTCTATACAAGCTGGGTAAAGTCGAGGAAGCAGCAGAGTGCTATGACAAGGCGAACAAGATAGACCCGAAGAATGCTGAAGCATGGTACAACCAAGGCTTCGCGCTCGCAACTCTCGGCAAATTCGAGCAAGCCTTGGAATACTACGATACTGCAATCAGAATAAACTCGAGACTCACCTCAGCTTGGAATCACAAGGGGGTTGCACTCTACAGACTCGGCAGATTTGATGAGGCAGTTGAATGCTTTGACGAAGCAATTAAGATAAACCCAAGAGATGATTGGGCCTGGAACAGTAAGGGTGTTGCACTCTATAGCTTGGGCAGGATCGAAGATGCAATAAAGAACTATGAGAAGGCAACCAGAATAGATCCGGGGAATGCTGAAGCATGGTACAATGCAGGCTTTGCCTTGCATGAACTCGCGAGATTTGACGAAGCAGTGCAGTCCTATAACTATGCAACAAAAACAGCACCCAGGCATGTGTATGCCTGGAATGACAAGGGTCTTTCCCTTCAGAGGCTTGGTAGACTTGAGGAAGCACTTAAGTGCTATGAGGAAGCGACCAGAATAGAACCGAAATTTGTCTATGCGTGGTATAACAAGGGCTTTGTGCTCCAAGAGCTCGGTAGGTTTGAGCAAGCAGTGGAATGTTATAGCGAAGCAATCAAGATAGACCCGAGCCATGTCCGCGCTTGGTATAGCAAGGGCGTTGCTCTCGCAAAGGTTCAGAGGCATCGAGAAGCCGCAGAATGCTTCGACCAAGCACTGAGACTTGATCCAAATCTCACTTCGGCAAGGGAAGCGAAGAAGCAGGCTGAAGATGAACTCAAGAAAACAACCTGAAAAAAACTCGCACTTCTGTTGCATCACTCTCTCTTCTATTGAGGGATCTGGAAGTTACTAGTAGTTCTTGGAACTCTCATCAAGGTGTTGAACATGAAAAACTTGGTAGAAGAAGAGAAGATCGAAGACACGATCAAAGAGATTTCCAAGGTATCTTTCACAGTCCTTGATTTCATTGAAGTCTTCAAAACGCTACATCCAGAGGATTGGCATCGGCTTGTTGAAAGATTTGGAACCTTCGGTGAGAAACGAAGGTACACTACGACCACGTATCTGTCAAACAGACTCGATATATACTCCCAAAAACCTGGATCGCTTCTCATTCCTTTCGTGCGGTACAAGCAAGGCAAGTTCCGAGACTATAGGAGAACGACCAACGAGGAAAAAAAGTTTTTTGGTAGTCCTTGGATCGCAGTGTTTAAGAAAAAGAAGATGCTGGAAATAGAAAGCTAGAACTCTGTCCGCGCTATTATCTCGTCTTGGACAAGCCTATCGAGATCCGTGAATAGGGCGCTGTATCCTGCCACTCGAACTACAAGGTCGCGGTGTTCTTCTGGATGCTTCTGAGCTGCAATCAGATCTTCGCGGCTTACGAAGTTGCTTTGCATGTGCATTCCGCCAAGCTTGAAGTAAGACTTCACGAGCGATTTCAGGTTTTCAAGTCCATTATCGCCACGGAATGTGCTCGGATTAAACTTAAGTACTAAGACCGCGCCATTCGATACTAGCCCGTAGTTCAGTTTAGCTGCTGATTTGAGCAGGGCAGTTGGTCCAAACGTGGCTGTTCCAGGCTCTGGCGTGACTCCGCAGGATAGTGGCTTAGTTGCTTTCCGCCCATTCGGCAGCGCTCCTGTCAGGATACCAAAAGTAATGTGCATTGTCACCGAGTACAGCCCCGGTGAATACTGTCCTCCTCTGGGAGTCTCGTATTTCTCCACTTCTCTGCAATAAATCTCTCCGACTTGACGAGCGTAGCGGTCAGCAAGATCATTATCTGCTCCGTACTTCGGAGCATAGTTAACCAGCGTTTGTCGGACCGGTTCGAATCCAACAAAGTTCCTGTTCAAGGCTTTCACAAGTTCGTCCATACTTACTCTCTTTTCTTTGAAGGTTAGTTGGTCGATCGCAGCGAGCGAGTCTGCAACCGTAGCGAGTCCAACTCCTTGGGGCCCTGTGGAGTTGTAGACTGCTCCTCCTTGGGTAAGGTCCTTTCCTCGCGCTAGGCAGTCGTCGGTAAGGGATGAAGCGAAGACCGTTGGTTTCGCCTCCGCGTGAACCCTTGCCAAAATATCTAGTCCCTCAATCATCCTCTTGACTAAATGCTTCACTTGCGTTCTGTATGTTTGCATCACGTCTTCCATTGACGTGAACGTGGCTGGGTTTCCTGTTTGCGGACCAATCTGACCAACCATAACTCTTCCTTTCCCGTCGTTCAGAGCAAGTTCAAGACATAGACCAAGATTGAAGAGCGCTGCATCCGAGGAAGTGAAGCTTTTTCCAGGAACGGCTGGCTCAACGCAACCAATGATTCCATAATTTCGCGCATCCTCTAATGGTATCCCCCTGTTGGTTAAGGACTTGATGACTATTCTGTCGTTGAAGACATGGGGGAGAGTTTCCATCTCGAGGGCTGCCCGGGATACTTCGGTTAGAAGCTTCTCTGGACTGCTCTCATGTATGCGTATCCCGAAGTTTGGTTGCGGAGTCTTGATGTTCTTTGCAGCATTCAGGATTACATAGGATAGGTCATTTGTGGCATCATTACCGCTTCTGTCTACTCCTCCGATTACAACATTCGCGAAGGCGGTTAGCCCCGCGAAAGCTATGCTGGCGTCAGTGTCAAAGAGAGGTATGACGGAGGATAGTTTGAGGAAGAAGCATTCAAGTAACTCTTGGGCCTTTTCATCGTCTATTCTCCTGGATTTCAAGTCTGCTTTATAGTATGGGTATAGGTACTGATCCATTCTTCCAAGTGAGATGGCTGACTCATAGCTCTCCATCTGGCAGGCTATGTGAGTGAAGAACATTGCTTGCAAGCACTCGTGCAGTGTTGCTGCTGGGTTCTCAGGGACTTTGGTGCATATCCTTGCAATCTCTTCAAGCTCTGCCCGTCGAACGGGATTCTTCTCGTGTTCAGCTAAGTTCTTTGCCTCCTCGCTATATCTCTTTGCGAAGTCGATTACACTCTGGCATGCGATCTCAACTGCCTCATAGAAGTGGAGCCTATTCTGCTTCTCTTCGCTTCGAGGTTGTTCCTCGCCCAGAATCTCTTGTTTGAGTTTCCCAGCTTGATTGACTATCTCCTTGAGTCCGAGTTTCAGTACCCGGTCATGGTTTATCAGCATGTGCCCGATTCCAGCTATTTCAGTTAGGATAAATACTCCAAGTCGGTCGAATAGATCCATGACTTCCTTTGACCAGCGTTTTCTTGCCAAGTCGATGATCGTTTTTCCGCGCCAGTATGGGAATATTTTTTCCTGGAGCTCGCGCTTGTCTTCTTCACTTATGTTGAAGGGGTTTGTGCTTCTCTGGTTGATCCTATTGAGCTCACCCTCTATTCTTGGGCCTAATGCTGTCTCAGGATATACTCCTGCACCGAGGGGCTTACTCGTGATATTCCCAACAATCAACTCGTCCGGATAGATTCGCACTCTGAGTTTGTTAAGGACATTTTGCAGAGCCTTGGCTTGGCGTATGACTGCTGGCTCGCGTTCAGTAGCCTTCTGGGACTCAGTGTAGTACCTCGCTCTTTCAACACAGATCTCCCTGGGTTGAGTCAGAAAGAGGCTCTTAAGGCGCTTACTTCGCGGCAGTGAGACTCCAGCCTCAGGCGCAATCTTAGCCGCCTCAACCGCTGGCTTTTCTTCCACCGCTTCCATTGACAAGCCCAGCTCTTTGCAGTATTCTAGGTACATCTTGATTGTTTGAGGAAGTGTTCGAGTCGCCTTCGTGACAAGGCTTCTGTCTCCATCCGTCTTCACAGCCCCAGATCCGAATGCCTGAAAAGTGCTGACCCTGCCTGAGTAGAGTTCGTGAAAATTCTTGGCGGTCAAGGTCATTGTCACGGCAGGAGTTCCCTTAGCTGTGTCTTGAGACACCTGCATATCTTTTCCGTTTCTCGTATCGATTGTTATGAAGACCTCGGGAGATTCAACATGGATCTGAAATAGTGTTTTGAGGTCTATCCATGTCTTGCGGATCTCTGTGTTTTCCTTGATTCTCTTGAAGAAGTTGAGTAGGAACGCTCCAGCTAGTTTCGCATCATTTGGATAGGGAAACTGATCTCTACTAGTGGTAGTTGTCAACACTTGAGTGACTGAAACATCTTTCTCCTGTCTTGCTTTTTCCTTAGTAGAAAGTCCGCCCAATCCATCCACACACCAAAGCAATTAGAGGGAGCTACATGTGATAAGTTGGACCCTGTTTGATAATATGGTTTTCCTTCGCCTTCATTCTAGAAATCTATTGACTTGTTTTTCAGCATGTACTCGAGTATCTTGGTTATTTCTTCCACAGTTGCGTTTCTAGGACTCGTATACGACGTGAGATCGTTCTCGGAAAACTCTGCAATCTTGGGGAGCATTCTCTTGAAGTTGCCTTCACTAATGCCAAGTCCTTTGATCGTTGTCGACAGTTGGATCTTGGTCATCAATTCTTTGATCATGGTTGAGAACTTACTGGTTGTCTCTTCAGGTTTAGTTACTACAAGTCCGAGCATCTTCAGGAGCTCGAAGTATCTATCCTTCGATGTTTCGCTGCAATACTCTATTGCGTAGGGGAGCGCAACCCCGACCGCGTGTCCATGAGGAGTATGGAACACAGCTCCGATACTATGTCCTATACCGTGTGCGAGTCCGAGGCCAGAGTTACTCATGGCTATGCCCGCATAGGTTGCTGCATAGTGCATCTTCTCCTTGGCCTCGTCGTCGCCAGCCTTGAAAGACTTCTCAAGGAACTGGAACACAGTCTGAATAGCTTTGACTGCAAGGGCATCTGAGAAGTAGTTCCGCATGCTACATATGTAGCTCTCGACTCCGTGAGCAAGAACGTCTATCCCCGTGCTTGCTCTTAGCTTCGGAGGCATCTTAGAGGCAACGTCTGGATCTAGAATGGCTACATCGGGGGCCAGCTCGAAACACGCGAGTGAAAGCTTTCTACCGGATTCTGAGTTGGTGATGACGCATCCAAAGCTTGCCTCTGACCCAGTTCCCGAGGTGGTGGGGATAGCGACGAGTCTCGATTTACTCCTTAACCCATACGTCTCCGTGGGACTCATGTCGCATAGCGGGACATCGGGTCGCTCGAACCTGAAAAAGGTTGCCTTGGCGACATCCATTGAGGAACCTCCGCCGAAGCCCACGATCAAGTCTGGTTTGAATTCCTCTGCCACCTCAGCGCACTTAGCGACAGTTGTATCCTTCGGGTCAGGCTCAACTTCATCAAAAACCTTTGTTTCCTTCCCGCTCTCCTTCAAGCGCTTCTCAACTTCGTCGACCAGCCCTAATTGGACCAACTGTTTGTCTGTCACAATCAATGCTCGCTCTGCTTTGAGTGTGGTTAATCTGTCTAAAGAGCCTCTGCCATAGTATATTGACGGGCATTTGAACAATCCCCAAACCTCCAATCAATCACTGTCTTCAACAAACGGTTTGGCTATGTTTTGCTCCACGAGTTATATACGATTTGTGGTCATCAGAGATCCATAACTATTTAAGGAATATTGAACCAGAATTCTTCAAAAGGATGATCATATTCCTACCGAAAGGAGGGAAAGATTATGGCGCTAGGTAAGTTTGACTGGTTCCTGCTCGTATGGGGCATTATCAGTTCCCTGCTCGTACTAGTTTCGTTCCTGATATATGGTCCCTACAGTCTTACGGAAGCGCCTGAGATCTCAGCTGCGCGCGTTCTGTTCGCCTACATAATTTTGGTTACAATCGTGGGTGGAGCCTTCGCTGCTACAATCTACATAGCACGGAAAGCATAAGGTAAGCCAGATCTGCTGCGCATCAACTGACCAACTTACTTTCTTTAAAAAAGAAATAGCCAGAGACTTCTCCTTCAGAAGTCTATAGGCTTGTCCTTAAGCATGTATTCGAGTATGGCTGTGAAGTCCTTAGTTGGTGGTATTCTGGGGCTCACGGTTGTATTTAGGTCACTTGCGGCGAAACTTGTGAGGGTGGGAATCTTCTCCTTGAATTTCTCTTCATCTATGCCGAGACCCTTGATTGTTGTTGGTTCCTGTATTCTAGTCACGAGTTCCTTGACCACGCTCGAGAGGTTTTCAGTTGAGTTCTCAAGTGTGACTCCCTTTACTTGGAGCGCTTGCAGGATTTCGAGATACCTCGGCTTGCACGCCTTTGCAGAGTACTCTATGGTGTAGGGGAGCGCAATTCCGCAAGCTGGTCCATGGGGTATATGGAACACAGCTCCGATGCTATGCCCTATGCTGTGAGCAATTCCTAGACCGGAGTTAGTCCAAGCCATGCTTGCTTGAGTCGCTGCGTAATGCATCTCCTCCATGGCTTCTTGGTCTCCTTCCTTGAAAGATTTCTCAAGGAACCGAAACACTGTCTGAATGGCTTTCATAGCCAAAGTGCTTGTTAACCGATTCCCCATCTTGTTCATGTAGCACTCCACGGCGTGAACAAGAACATCAAGTCCGGTATCTGCTCTGAGCTTTGGTGGCATCTTAAATGCTAGTGTGGGGTCGACTATGGCAACATCAGGGATCAATTCATAACTCACAAGCGCAAGCTTTCTACCAGTCTTGGAGTCTGTGATAATGCTCGCATAGGTTACCTCGGAACCTGTTCCTGATGTGGTTGGAATTGCTGCGATCTTCGACTTCTTCCTCAGCCCGTAATCCATCAATGGAACAAAACTGGAAATCTTGATGTCGGGTCGCTCATAGAGTACGAAGGCTGCTTTCGCGATGTCCATGGCGGATCCTCCGCCCAGCCCTATGAACCAGTCGGGCTTGAAATCCGTCGCCAGCTTGAAGCAATCGAAGACAATCGAGTCCTTTGGATCAGGTTCGACTCCATCAAAAACCTTCACATTCATCTTGGCAGCTTGTAAGCGCTTTTCAACTTCGCCAACATGCCCCAGTTGTGTAAGGTTCTTGTCGGTGACTATTAGAGCTCGTTCCCCTTTGAGTGTGGTAACTTTGTTTATAGCTCCCTTCCCGAGGTGTATCACAGGGCACCTAAACATTCCCCAAACCTCCAATCGCTGTTCTTCCTTGGTATCAGAACCGCTTCCTACTATTATGTTGTCTATGTGTATTTAAAGACATGCAGAAAAAACAGGAGTTCAAGTCAACAAGATCGAACATTCTGCCAGAAAAAGAAAGGAAGTTATATCGAAAGATCTGTAAGAGTCTATGCTGAGCGCTTCCGGAGTCTAAGGGGCTTGCCTCTCATGATACGCTCTAGTGTAGTCGCAGACTCTTCAGGTGTCGACGCTTTATCTCTTACTAGAATGGAGCCCCTTTAGCCAGAACCTTTACAGTGTAGGTCATCGATGCGATATAGCCGATTGTAACATTGCAGTTGCCGGAGGCAGACAGCCACTCGCTCTCAGTGGTTGTTGCGCTCGATGGAACACTTGCGAGGCTTATGCTCCACACGACCTTGCCAAACGAGTTGTACACGTTAACGCTGTAGAGACCGGATCCCTGTATCGTGAAGATGATTTTGATGGATGACTTCGGGAACCCCACTGTAAAGGGAACACTCTGTTGGGCTAACCCGCTAACGGTATCGGTTTTCTCTGCCACAACCGATGGATAAGCCAATACTAAGTAAGCGCCTACGACAATCGCGATGATCGCTACTACGGCTATTACTGTCTTCATTTTTCCTTTCTTTCTTCCCAACCTCTCAATCACCCATTTCTCTAGTGACCTCAATGATGTGTATCGTTGTGTTTGCAAGATGCTTAAATAGTTCTCTCTTTCTGAAGTGTTCTTTCTCGGTTCATCTGCTTGGGTTCCTATTAAAAGAAAATCCTTATCAAACAGTAGCCGATTATCTATCGAGTGGAGGATGGGTTCTCATGTCGAAAGATCCGCAGAGTAAGCTCAGAGAGGCTATTATCGGTGGGGAATCTGATATTGCAAGGAAAGAAACGCAGGTACTAATGAAAAGTGGTGTGTCCCCTATTGAGATAATAAAGGGCATGGGCAAGGCAATGGAAGCTGTGGGCAAAAAGTACGAGGATATGGAATACTTCGTCCCCGATCTTGTCATGTCCGCTGAAGCAATGAATGAAGCACTGAAGTTGCTTCTACCAAAACTCGGATCCATCGGCTCTGAATTCAAGGGAAAAATCGTCATGGGTGTCTGTAAGGGAGACGTCCATGACATCGGCAAAAACATCGTCGTGGCAATGCTTCGTGGCGCCGGATTCTACGTAGTTGATCTGGGCATAGATGTCTCACCCCAAAAATTCATTGAAACAGTAAACAAGGAGAAACCTCAGATAGTTGGAGCATCATCGTACATCTCCACAACAATCGACGAACTCAGAAAACTCAACGAAGAGATGAAAAAGGCAGGCGTACGAAACAAGGTGAAGTTCCTGATCGGAGGCGCATCAGTCTATCCAAAACATGTCGGAGATGTGGGTGCTGACGCATTCGCCAATGACGCCATAGAGGCGGTCGGGGTGGCCAAAAGACTAGTTGGAGGATAGGAGGAATAAGAATGTCAAAACTCACAGGCAAAGCCCTAGACGTTGAGATAGACAAATTGGCCGAGCAGTTCAAGGACATGGCCTCAAAAGAACCACATTCAATGGCAGAACGGTTCATGAGCGTCGTCACTTTCCAGGAACCTGACAGGTTACCAGTCTTCATGCAAATACACGACCATTCAGCAAGGGTGGCAGGCATAACAGTCAAGGAAATGTGCACGGACACCAAGAAAATGCTCTACGCTCAGCTCTACACCTCAGTGAAGTACAAGTTTGACTTTGTCTCTACATTTGCTGACGCCTACAACTATGAGGCTGAAGCGCTTGGGGCAAAGATGCTTTTCCCAGAGGACAGCTTCCCAGTCATCCTCGAGCCCTTGATAAAGGACGCGAGCGACCTAAAGAAACTCAAGGTACCCGACTTCACAAAGGCGGGACGTGGTCCCTACGTCATTGGAGGCACTAAGCTAATGATGGAGAAGTTGGGTGACTTGGGATTCGCTGCCTGTGTGGCTTCGGCTCCCTGGTCCATGGCGATCCAGATTAGGGGCTTCAATAACTTGGTCAGGGATACGAGGAAGAACCCAGAGTTTGCCCACAAGATCCTTGATTTCTGCGTTGACGTAATTGAAGCGTTCACCAAGGCACAACAGGAAGCACTAGGTGGCGCTCCAGCGTTCGCGTCGCTCGCTGATGCTTTCTCATGCATTCCACCGACAAGCCCCCAGCTGGTCTACGACTTTGTGATCCCTCACACAGCCGAGATCATCAAGAGACTGGGACCTATGATGTGGGCTGGAGGCTTCCCGATAGAGAAGGTTCCAAACTGGAAGCAGATCATGGAAGACGTTGTAGTCAAAACTGGGTCACTGGTTGGAATGGTCGTCATGCTAGAATCTGACTGGTTGCCGCCGGAGGAAATAAAGGAAATGTCCCAGAGACTTCAGAAGCCCTGGTTCTTCGGAGTCAGAGCGGGAATCATAAGCAAAGGTACTCCAAAGGAAATAGAAAATTATGTCAAGAAGTTGATAAAGGTCCTAGCTCCAGGCGGCGGGTGCGCTGTATTTGGCGATCAGGTTCCAAGGGATACACCACCAGAAAACGTGCAAGCATTGGTAGACTCGATAAAGAAGTACGGGAAGTTCCCTATATCGATAGAGTAGCCTTACCTCCCCTCCCCTCTTTTTTAGATGGGAAGCGACGTGAAGGCCTTGAATCGTTTTTCGTCCTAGTGTTGTGATATTCCCCCGTCCACATTTATTGCTTGTCCTGTCATATAGTCTGAATCGGATGACGCCAAGAATGCCGCAACGTTCGCAACGTCATCCGCGAGTCCGATTCGTTTCAAGGGTATTGGTCGCGGACTGTAGAGCATGATGGCTGCTCTAATCAATTCCTCGTTCATCCTATAGATGTTAGTCAAATGGAATCCTGGGCAGATTGCGTTCACTGTTATCTTGGGTGCAAGTTCGAGAGACATAGTCTGAGTTAATGATATTATTCCGGCTTTTGTTGCAGCATAGCACCCTATCGTTGGTGAACCATTTTTCCCTGCAATTGAGGCGATGTTGATCACCTTGCCCCGCAATTCGCTTCCCTTGATAGGCTTTTGCTTCAGCATTTGCTTGCAGATGGCTTTCGAAAGGAGCCATGTCCCCCTGATGTTGACGCCCATGACATGGTCCCATTCTTCTTCCGGCAAGTCGATGAGCTTGTATGGGATTCCACCTATTCCAGCATTGTTTACCAGAACGTCTACTCTAGCAAACTTCTCGTAGGCTTCCCTTGTCATCGCTGCCACTTCGTTACTCTTACTTACATCAGCTTTTATGACGAGTACGCGCCTGCCCAGTTTCTTGATCATCTCACCGGTTTCATCTGCTGTCTTTTCATCTATATCATTGGCTATAATGTCAGTACCCTCACTCGAAAGTCTGAGGCTGATGGCTCTTCCGATTCCAGAACCACTTCCGGTAACAAGAGCAACCCTACCAGAGAGCCTCTGCTCTGAATACTTACTCATATATTGAAACCACCACCTGGTCTCAATTCTTGACTTTACAATACCTTCTATTTAGTCCTAGCTATTATTCTCCAAAAGGAGTGGAGAGTCGCTTCGTTTCGTCCTACCTTGCATAGTCTTCACTCTTGGTCGGCCTAATGCAATTGGAGGTATGAGTTCGCTCTGGTCTTCAGGTATGTCTATGACTGAAGGTTTGCCTGATTGCTCTGCTTCCTTTAATGCATTCTGGATTTCGCTTTGTCTCTCGATTCTTCTGCCAAGGCATCCATAGGCTTGCGCAATCTTGACAAAGTCAAGCTCTTTGCTGTAGCCGACTGACATTGTGCGTCCGCCGAACAGCGCCAACTGACCAAACTTAATGAATCCCAAGGTGTAGTTGTTGTGAATAACGATTATGACTTGCGTGTTTGTTCTCTGGGCCATGTCGAGTTCTGTAGGTGAGAGACCGAACCCACCGTCTCCGCAGAAACCCAAGACATTCTTATTTGGAACAGCCAGTTTCGCTCCTATTGCAGTGGGGAAGACGTACCATATCGGGGGCCACGCCTCTTAGAGCGATATAGTACCTTCCCGTCCGAGACATCAGGAGAGATAAATGATTCCTCGCACGCTCATACAACACGCTTCAAGTTGACATTTTGCGATCAATCGAGTCTTCCTCGAATTCATGAACGTGTCCTGATTAGATCATAGCAACCTGCTTCGCGCTCGACTTGCCGTGACCGTGCATTTGCATCATTGACTCGTGGCAAATAAGTTGTGATCTCGGTTCAGAAAATGTAGATAAAAAAAACTTCTTTGTGTGAAAAGTGTCGCGAAACGCTACACGTAAATACTTGTGCGCACAAATAAGATGCTCAAGAGCGCACCAGTGTACAACATCATCTGCATTCTGTCGAGTGAAGGCAAACGTTCGTATCATTCATATCAGCACTTCAACATGCGATTGTGTCGTTCATGGTAGCTTTCGAAAAGAAATCGAGTTCACCTGCCTGAAAGATGAGAGAGCCACCCATTGTGGTTGTGGTCACCGTTAACGTTAATAAGATGTACGCAGTTTAACTTGATCTCACCTAATGTCATCGTATGGTAATTGATGACCTCAAGCAAACGTGATGCAAGTGAAAAGGGAAGGTAGAATCTATGGGAAAGCTGAACGTAGCGGGAAACCTCTACCTCATTACCACCGATGACAAGAAGAGTTTCCCATATTCCAATTCGCTTTTCGTTGACGATGGAGACAAGGCTCTTGTTGACACTGGAGCTCAATCAGCTCAACTCAAGAAGATCGCGAGTGAAAGCAATATTGGTTTTCTCATAAATTCGCACTACCACATTGATCATGTTCGTGGAAACTGGATCTTCCCCAACGCAACGCTTTGGGCTCCGACCCAAGACGCTTTGGCAATAAACTCTTATGATAAGTTTCTTGAAATGACGGGGTTCAAGAGTAACCCGGAGCTTACAAAGTACTTCGAGAAAATGAAAGCCGACTTCTTCGACAAGAGACAGAATGTGAAAGTCAAGTACAGGTTCAGGGATGATCATGAGTTCGACCTAGGAGATACCACCCTTAGAGTAGTACACGCGCCTGGTCACACTCCTGGGCACTCATGCTTCTTTGAGTCGAAGAACAAGTTTCTTTTTTCCACAGATGTTGATCTAACTAGTTTTGGGCCATGGTACGGGAACGTCGCATCGGAAATAGATGACTTCATAGACTCGATTGAACGACTTCAGCGACTCAAACCGAGAATCGTCGCATCCGGTCACAGTGGACCTTTTGAAGGCCGAGACAAGATCGACCTCCTATTCGAGAAATACATTGATATCATATACCAGCGCGAAGAGAAAATACTTGCCTGGCTTAGAACTGAGAAAACACTCGAGGATCTACTAGGTAAAGGAATAGTATATAGAAAGCTCGGTCAACCAGTGAACGTGTTTCGATTCTTTGAGCACATTATGCTTGAGAAGCACCTTAGACGTCTCGTAGAACTTGGAGACATCGAGCAATTGGACAACAAGAAATACAAAGCAGTTCCGTGAAACGTACCGCATAGCTTTAGAAAGTGCAAGTCATCTCCTCACCAATCTTCCGCTATGATTGATTTCATGGTTGAATGATAGTGCTCACTGTCTTCTTCCAGGTTTTCGTGCTCAACCAGTGAAACTTATGAGGTGAATGCAGGGCTTGCTTGTCGATGTTCACTGCCACATCGACGATCAGGCTTTCGACAACGATAGAGATGAAGTTGTCAAAAGGGCAGGCAACGTGACAATGCTCAATGCTGGAGTTGACCCCCCGAGCAACAGGAAAACCCTTGAAATTGCCAAGAAGTACAGCAACGTAAAAGCTTGCCTGGGGCTGCATCCTGAGTTCATCACGAAATTCCAGAATGATGAAATGGATAAGGAAATTGAATGGATTAGAACCCAAGAGAAGTCGATCGTGGCGATCTCCGAGATTGGTCTGGACTACTACTGGGTTAAAGATGAGAAACAACGTGATAGGCAGAAGATTCTATTCAGAAAAATGCTCACCCTAGCAGACGAGTTGAACCTCCCAGTGATCATCCACTCGCGTGATGCAGTTAACGACACATTGACCATTCTCGAAGAGTTTTCCAACCTGAGAGTCATTCTTCACGGCTTCAGCGACATGAATAACAAGGGCTATCCAGTTTCCGTTGCACCTAGCATATACAGAAATAAGGCTAAACAGCGCCAAGTCCAAGCGTTACCAATAGAAGCGCTACTTACCGAGACAGATTCACCTCTGATGGGGATAGATCCGAAACAGAGGAACGAACCCGTGAATGTCATTAAGGTCATTGAGAAAATAGCCAAACTTAGAAAAATCGATAACGAAGAAGTTGCCTCTGTGATATTTCAGAACGCAAAGAGACTTCTTGGTGAGGCAGTCTGCTGAATTCCCGGCTCAAGGCGTGTATCAATGGCGGTGCTAAGAAGGCTTGTAATGTGCGTAAGCTATGGCGCATCAATAGTGTTTTCCGCGCTTTATGAGGGAACTTTGCCATTCATCGGGTCATTGGGAACACTTCTCATCCGGCTCTCAAGTGCGCTCCTCGTTTTTCTGTGCTTGGCCATGGCCGCCACAATACACCGATCGTTCCCCAAAGAGCATGAAAACGCAAGTCAATTCCCAAAACTCTTTACTAAGGGGGCATACGCCCATTGCAGACACCCGCTTTATCTCTTCTTGATAATACTGCAATTGCTAATACCGATCTACATGTGGAGCTTCGAAGGTCTATTGATCTCGTTCTTAACTCTCTCACTTTGGTATGCACTTGCTCGAGTTGAGGAGAAGGAGTTGCTTAGGTATTGGGGAAGGTCATACGAGGAATACATGAATCGAGTTCCGATGTTCATCCCGCTGCGGAGAAGCAAGAGGAAAAGCGCTTCAGGAGAACGGTGAACGGATGAGAAAAAGGCTATTAATAGGTTCTCTTCATACTTGAGAAAGGTTACGATGAAAGGAGGATGGTTTGTTAGCAATGAGCGTTCCAGTTAGTATCAATTACGAGAAGCGATTAAAGAAGATACGCGCAAGGATGGAAGAAGAGAGAATCGACGTCTACGTTGGCACCAGGCTTAAGAGTCTAACTCACATCTGCGGATGTTTCATACCATGGCGAAGCGCGGTCGTTTTTCCCAAGGAGGGCGCGCGCTGTTGCAGGATGTTCTTAAGCTCTTATCCTAGATTGCCTAATGGCAATACTCTTCCTGAATAGTCCAATGGATCTATGAACGCATCTTCTACGCGTTCTGAAGGGGAATTTTGCAGATGAGGAAGCACGTACACGAACAATGGAGCTTTGAATATACTGCATGCCTATGATGAATCATTTGATGGACATTGCTTTGCTAACCAAGGAGGAGAGCAGCTATCTATTGGGATTGTACTTCGCCGACGGGACAATTGAGAAGAAGAGAAAAAGATCGTATGAAGTCAGTTACTCGCTCCAAGAGAATGAAAAAGAGATTGCAAGCAAGTCAGCGGCACTGCTTCGGAAGAGTGGCTTAAAACCCAGAGTATATGTGCGAACTAGAAAGAGAAGTCAAATCATCTTCGTTCAAGCGAGTTCAACCAATCTCAATGATTTCTTTCCTGATAAGAGACGCCTTCTAAGAGGCGCGGAAATCAGACAAAGATTCTTCGGTTCAAGAGGGTTGCTATCAGACTCGCGTAATCGTATCGTATTCTGCGCTGGGCTTCTGGATGGGGATGGTACGTGCGAGGCTCGTTTGGATACATCCAAGATCAAGAACAAAGAGGGTAGCTTTGGGACTCTTCATGTCAAATGGATCTTCAGTCAAATCAAATATTCCTACCTTACCGATTTTTTCTATCAGTCTATTGAGACACTTGCACCCGGAGCTTCAAGCCTAGTCAGCATTTATGGTAGGGTGAGAGGTGTGCGCATCAATCGCTTGGGAAGGGAACTCCTACTGCAGGCTGGATTTGCAGAACTGTCGTGGAAGGTGAGAAACTTCACTACCTTGGTGACTGAGCTACTAAATGAGAGAGAAAAACGGAAGGCAGATTGGGCGAAGTCGATCAAGTGCATGGGTTTGAGACTTGTGGATGTAGCAAAGATACTGGGAGTCTCGAGAAAGACACTAGAGAATCGACACTGGCGTGGAAAGCTCCAAGCTACCATGGTACGTGAAGGTGGTCACAGATACCTCGCAATAGAGCCCACCCAAATCGAGAAACTGAAACAGGAACTCAGAAAGAAGGAACAGTCCTAGGAGCCAATTCCTTTGGGGCGGGTGTACGCCGACGAGTAACAAGATAATTCAGCCTGGCGACTGTGTGTTGCTTGACCTTCACTCAATGTATCAGCTATACTACGGAGACCTGAGTCACAACTACTTCATGGGAAACCCAACATCGGAACAGAAGGAGCTTGGTGATGTCTTCACCGAGGCATGTTATACTCTGAAGGACGCGCTTCAAGTTGGCACCAAGTACAAGGACATAGTGCACACAGTTCAAAAGGTACTAGAGAAGAAAGGTTGAGCACAATACTTGTTCTTCGGGATAGGTCATGGGATAGGCTGCTGTGGATCTGAAGCTTATCCTATCATAGTTGATGGAGATCCTTGGGGCAACATGGTTCTCGAACCAGACATGGTTGAAATCATGGCTATAGTACTAAACAAGCCAAGCGTTGGAGGAATGCGACTGGAATCGCCGATATGGATCAAGAAGAAAGGAAACGAAGTGCTGCCAAAAACACCCTTTGAACCCGAAATAGTACCTTCGTAGAGCACCAAATCTGAGTCACTGGGTCTTTGCGAAGTTGTTTGCTCGCCAACCCCTCTTTGATCCTTGCGGGTCAGATGTCACCAACCGAATGCAGAGTGATTTCTCCCCTTAAGTTCCCTCTTGTTCTTCCCCTTCCTTCTTTCTCTTAATGAAGTCGTTTATGATATTTTGAGTGACTCTCCGAGCAGAGCCGTCTAGAACCGAGATCGGGTATATTCTCATGTCTTTGAAGCCTTTCTGAAGTTCCGCTTCGCTGATGGTATGTTTGTCCCACTTTGACGCCATGATGAAGACTTCAGCGTCCGGAGAATTCCTTCTCAAATTCTCATAGTACTTCCGAAAGAGTTTTCCAGCATCCTCTAGATTGTGTTTCGACGAGGAATCCACCAAGAAGAACATGAGAGATGCCTCTCCAAAAAGCCTCGGAACCCATTGGTCGGTGAAGTATGTGTCGATGAAGCTGGTCTGCCCACCGCAGTCGAAAGCGGATACTTTCACTTCAACTGAACCTTTGTAGGGATATAGAGCTATACTCACCCCAAATGTTGGGATGTAGTCCCCAATTTGGGCTAGTTCCTTTTCCTCGAAAACGTGCTTGATGTAGGTCGTTTTCCCAGATGCAGGTAAACCCATTACAAGTATTTTTAGTAAAACCATTTTACATTGACACCCAGTGGAACCATTTTCTCTGTTTTAGACGAGATTTTACTCTTACTTTGTCGCCCCTTCTCACTTGACTATTGTGCTGCGAGATCCATCAACAGAGATATTCGATGATAAATCTGCAATCACAACATTTCCTCCAAGTAGACTCATCCTTTAGGGTTTTGTTGAAACTGAGGTTCTTATTTCACATTGTGAGTTGGTCATACGTGTAGATCTTCTCAGGATATACTATTATGCCACTTTCAGTAATTCCCATTGCCCTCAAACCTAGTTCTGCCTTGGTACCTCTCATCTTAGTGATTTCGATACACCTGAACCTTAGGAGCCCCTTCTCGATGACATGGAGAAATATAACTCCGTCAACTACGAACTCCTCAACCCCGAACCTCCCAAGTCCAACAGAGCCCCTAGGCACTTCTGATGTGAACACATTTGTGCAGCCCAACTTTCTTAGTGAGGAACCGATGCGCTGCAGTTCTCTACGAACAACATCTACGTATCTGAATTGTAGGAGGAGGGCGGTGACAGAGTCTAGAACAACTCTTTTGGCGCCGATCTCGTTGACCGTAAATTCGATGGCCTTAATCAGCGAACTCAAATTGAACTGCGGTGTCTCAATGACAACTTCCGTGGTTTTGGTTTTTGAAGGAGAGAAGTCCAACAGAGTGAGCTTCTTATTTGCCTGTATCTCTGACAGGTCCCATCCGAACCGCTGACCGTCTTTGACAACGTCTTCTACTGGTTGTTCAAACGAGACATAAACGCCGGGCTCATCGTACAGCACGGCGCCGGAGTATAGGAACTGCACTGAAAAAATCGTTTTTCCGCTTCCAGCTCCCCCTGCAACAAGTAGCGTTCTTCCCTTTGGGAATCCTCCCTCAATCAACTTATCAAGATTAGTTATGCCAGAAGGCGTTCTATCCATACTATTGTCTTCCCTCCTGATAGAGTTCCTTGCTACCTCCTTCAGTGCTGCCCTCGCTCCTAGCACCAAAAGCATTGAGTATGGCGGTCATAACATCTTCTTTATCCGGAACTCCCACGAACTTCCATGTCCCGATGATGATCACTGGGAGCGCGAGGATACCCTCCTCGATGGCTGCACGCGGATTCTCGTCTATATCTATCTCAGTGACTCTGATTGCGGACCCGAACTGTTCTATAACTCCATTCAGGACGTTCTTTGCTGCACGACAAAAACCGCAATGCTTGGCGGTGAAGAAGCGAATGCCAGTCTCCATCGGAGGGTTCCCCCAATCTGCTAACCTCATTCGACGTCGGCGCAGAAATCAACGATCTTCGACTTGAGTTCTCCACTCAACAATGCCGTTTCATAGAGTTTTCTGGAGAATTCCTTGAAGTCTCTATCACATAGTAGGGGGAAGACCACAGAGCCCATTCGAGTCAGAAGTCTCTTGTATGGCTCGGGATTGTCCAGCTTATCTAGGAAAAGGACTAAGCAATGAGGAGTGCACCTTAATGGTTCTAGGGATCCAGTATAGTAACTCATGACTGTTCCTTCATCAACTTCCAGTGAGATATAACCTGGTTCATTACCGCTAAAGGACGAGAGAGAGTAGATGCCACTTACCGTTTGCTCACTTAGTTCAAAATCTGGATGGACTGACTTAAGAAACGCCTTGTTGTTGCTTGTATCGTATCCAATTATAGCAACGCATAGAAGTTGTACCGGCCGATCCATTTTCCCAGTTCGCTTTTTGTCTTCCCCCTGCTCCTTAGCTTGCTTGGCCATACAGACTACCTCTTTATGTAAGGCTTTGCGTATGACGCAATCCAATGACCTCAACAATCAAGCTATTGTTTCAGTTCGAGATAGTGAACACGTTGGTGTGGAGTTCTCACAAATTTCTCCTTTCCGCAACAATCCTCGCTAACTCCAACCCTTGCTCCGTCAGATTATATTCATCAGCTTGCACGACCGCCAGTTTCAAGTTAACCATTACGCGCAGACGAGCAGAAATCAATCGATTCGCCATACCCGTTATTGCTCCAATCTCGCCGGGTGTCTTGGCTCCGTCCATCAAAGCCAATAGCACTAGCTCTCCACTTTCACCGAGCGTAGCATCCATCGTTCTGAGATCCTTCACACACTTGCCTCCGACGATGGGGCAATAGAGGACAACCACCGAGTTTCAAAGATTCAAGATCAACCCTATAAGCCATCTGCAGTTTCTATCTGTTACTTGGGACTCTTTGTACTGATCCTCTTTATCTCTATCTTCTTTGTGCCCTTGAGCGCCGATATGACTCCCCTAAGTTCATTGTCCCCCATTTTGATCTCTGCTGGGTCGAAATACGCTTCGTACACACATTTTTCTCCTTTGTAACAGAACCCCGTGGAGTAGATTACCTTAAGATTATTTTTCACGAACGCTTCACTCATCTGCTTCAAGTAATCTGGAGTCAATTGTTGAATCTCGATACCTACTTTAACTACCTCAGGGCTGACAGTCGGAATGATCCTAACGGTCTTGGTAGAGGAGGCCAGAATCATTAGTGCGTTACTATTCTTCCCTATGACCTTCAGAAACTCGCTTGGCAGCGATATAGGTTCTTCGGAGATTCTTACCATTTTGGCGAAGGTTACATCTTCCGACAATTGACTTCACCTGCGAGCATCTCATCGTTGCGTTTTTCGCAACAATGGCTACTCAGATCATGTGCATAATACAACTTACCAGAAACATCTATATAAGTTATACTTGATATTATTCAAATGTCGGAAATTTCGAATTGCCACTCGCAAGAGCTTTCTGACAAGAAACAGTGGTAGTCGCCTGCGATCGAAAGCACATGAGCGGCATGGTGCTGGGGGATTCAATCTTGCGATCGGTTTGATTGATGTTCGTAAATGTATTAACCTTGAGGTAGATGCGATTGCCCTTCCGCAAGAAAGGTGATAAGAAAAAGCAATCTAGGACGCATGGAGGGAAGAAGAGTAGGCGAGTCGCCCGCGCGGGCACAACTCCAAGAATCAGCTTGGCGATGCCCTCTGATGCATGGTGGGAAGAAACATTTAAGCTCGGCGTTGAACGATCGGCCGCTGAAGCAGCGCTAAATTCACTTGAGGAAGCAAGGAAAGAAGGGATTATCGGCACCAAGATTTATGATAGACTTAGAGAAGTGTATGCCGAGAAACTTTGTGCAATCGACGATAGAGCGGCAGTATGTTATCAGAGGCTCCCTAAGTTGTCTGAGCCTGCTGGACGACGTGAAATGATGCAAGAACTAAGCAAGGCGGTTACTCAACCAAGTGTTACTGAGGCAACCACTCCCTCCAAGAGTTCAATCGGACAGATTCTCAGTTCCGACAGGGGAACAGCTTCGCGAACCGCGCACCCAACGTTTCCTGCAGCTCCGAGAAAGGTAACCGAAATGCCTGGTGGTGCCTCAAACCCAAGGAGGGCGATGATAGATGAACTCAAAAGTGTTCTCTCAAGCGCAAGCCCGTTTCAAGCAAAAGCACCCCGAAGTAAGACTGTAGTTGAGAAACGGGTTAATGTCCCGGAAGAAAGGCTAAGCTTGGAAACGAAAACCGAGAAGCGGAGCACGGAAACTCCGCCAAGAGTGCAAGGCCCAATTGCATCAGGCCCCAGCTCATCCCAACTACCTACGAAGCTCATGGAACTAAACCGCGAGTTTCTTGCTGAATTCAAGAAGCTCAGAAAGCCTAGTTCATAATCAGAGTGAGAACAGTCCATGTTAGAATTAACCAAGTAAATGAGCGCATGGAGTGTGTAGGGAAATTGACGGTAGAAGGAACCTCAGAAGGATCAGTCTTGTTCAATCAGATACTGAAGGAAGCAATGGGGATATCCGATCAGGCGGCCGAGGCATTCAGAGTCTTGCTTACTGTAGGCCCACTTACGATTGGAGAGATCTCAACATACAGTGGATTGGGCTACGCCTTGGCTTCAAAAGCAATGTTAGAGTTGGAGCATGAGCGCCTTATTAGACGGATCCCTAGTGCTGTGGAAAGGTATGCGACAGTGCCGCCATACGCTGGTTTCGTGGCATTCTTAAAGGACTTCCAGAAAATCGCAAAGAACATCGGAGATAACGCGAACAGTGTTGTTGACTCGACCTTGACAGCAATCACTCACAACTGCGAAGACTGGAAGAAAGAAGCTCAGCAAGCCACGGGGTCAAGCATAGTTCAGACCGTAGGCGAAATCGACTCGTTCAAGGAGAGCTCTTCAAAGAGCGTTTCTGACACGTTGGAGAAAGTGAAACAGGACACCGAACTCACCAGGAACATGGTCAACGATGCTATCAAGAAACACGTTGATGAGCACACTGCAAAATCAAATGAGGTTGAAGAAGAACTTGCCTCTGGAATAACTAATGTCGCTACGAAATTCGACGCCAGCGCCAAGAAGTATCTGAAAGAAGTAACAGACATGACATCAACTTTCCTTGAGAACTATAAGAGCGTTATCAAGAATTTCGTCGAAACGATGCAAACCAGTCTCCAAGACTACAGAACGAAGACGCGAGAAAGCCTCACGCTAATGGAGAATGACATCTCATCGATCCAAAGCAAACTTGAAGAAAAGGCTAGAACTACTGTGGCAAACGTCAAAACGAAAGGCTCAGATACAGTGGAGAACCAGAGAAAAACATTCAGCGACAAATCCTTAGAGCTCCAATCAGGAATCAGAGAAGCCACTGATCGCTTCATGAAAACATCCTCCACCAACCTCTCCAAGTTCAAGTCGTCAATCGATACCATCATGAAGCAACTCTCGAATGAACTCAACAAGATAGTGTCAGGGTTCAACGAGAAAACAGTTGCGTCCCTCGGCAAATGGGGCTCCAGATTCAAAACAGACATCAATGACTGTAATCAATCAGTTCACAAAACCGTGGACACATTGGTCGACTCCCTAACCCGCGAACTTGAGAAAACCAACTCCTTTGCACAGGGACTGATCGAGTCCTTTGTCGTTAAAACGAAGTCTTCTTTTGGAGACCTCAAAGGGAGGATAGGAGAAGTCTATTCAAGTGGCATGGCCAACTTAACAGGAGCGGTCTCCGCAATAAGGGGAACTCTTGAAGGCATTATCAATTCGCATTTATCGTCATGTCAATTAATGACATCGTTCCTGGAGTCAGCTTCTTCAACCATGCTCGCTGGCGCTTCCAGCGCCTTGGATTCAGTTGAAGCGAAAGTTGACGAAAGTGCCCGGGACGCGATGCTCAGAGTAAGTAAGAAGAATTACTCCTTGTTATCTGAGATGACTGTGAAAGCGACAAGCAAGATCTCGTCTTCTTTCCCTGCGCTGGAAAAAGAATTTAACAAAGTAGTTGAGAAAGTTCTCACGTCGACTGCGCCAAGCCCTGCAACCGAGCAGCCACCAAGAACTAAGTCCCATAAATCAGCTAAAGGTGCAGTGAAGAGAGCTCCTACCGCAGGGATTAGAGGAGACTTCAAGGTGGCTCTAAAGAACCTAGAGAAGGGTCTCATTGACGAGATCAGAGAGCACTTGAAGGAAGAAGCGAAGGCTGGTCATGCTTCCTTTGACGAAGAGGCCAGGAAGGCCCAAGCTGAAATTAAGAAAGCATTTTCAAGTAGTCTCAAGAGCGCTAAGAGCGAGTTGGGAAAGGGTTCAGTGGTTGCATCAAGTCTCCTACCCCGGTTTGCGGAATACACCTCATCCGTTGATAACTTGTCCAAGCAAGTCACAGACCTAGTCAATGCCTCGGTCAAGCAGTATGCTGGCGAGAGCGATATCGCCAATAAAGCCTTGGACGACTTACTGTCCAGACAGGAGGAGATTCTAGACTCAATTCTAAGACAGGTGCCTGAAAGGCTCAGTGAACAGAAAAGTGCTAGTGCCAAGGAGCTTGGTGATCTAGCTGGAGGAGCTCACAGTACTCTTGACACAACCGTGAACAAGCACCTAGATGAGTTAGACGCGCATATTCAGGAAAGCAAGTCCACGCTACTGGAAACGGTTGCCCAGGTTGCAAAGACAATCGACGGAGCTTCCTCATCGACTCAAACAAGTATCACAAACCAGATCACTCCAATTCTCAACACGAGTAAGGAGATTACGGAGTCGACGACCAATTCCATACGCGGGGCCATGACATCCGTTGCAAACAGTTTTGACAAGGTCACCACAAGCCTCCAAAAAGATCTTAGCGACTTCGTCATACAGTCGACTGATGAAATGAAGAGCTTCACAGAGGAATCAATAGGGAAACTCTCCGAGTCCAAGGACTCGGTGTCGACGGAGATTGACCAAATCATCAATAGAGCGGCGAAGGAACTAAATGAGATATCAGGCAAGCAAGTGAAAGACATGCTTAATACAACATCGACTATGAGCACGTCGCTTTCTAACCTGACAAATTCGACCATAGAAGGGTTTGCGTCGGAAGCAGCTGGAGCGAAGGAGAGATTCCACAGGATTATCTCAACAGACCTTCAGAACTATACCCAAGGAGCGATTGGCACTAGTGGCACCTGTGGGTACCTTCTGACGAGATCGTACGAGAAATACAGAGAAGTCTCGATGGTGAATGAGAAGAAACTTACAGAAATTTTCCTGACCCACCAATCACGCTACGAGAACGCAATCAAGACTATGAATTCCAATCTTATAGGTGTCATCGACAAGAGCGAGGCATTGCTGAGGCAAGAGGACAAGAAGATCTTGGCAAACTTCCGTGACAACATCGACAAATTGAAGAAAGCATCGGGAAGCGTCGAATGGGTCCTTCAAAATGCGTGGATGGAACTCGAAAAGGCACCACAACTCGCCGCTGAAAAGACATGGAATATAGTAGGCAAGGCAGCAGTGATGACGCGCATACAAGATATGGTAAAGCGAACTAGGAGCCACATAGTGATTGCATTTCCGACCCTATTGGAAGCACCTCTGATGGATATCGCGAAAGTCAAGAAGGCAACAAGAGTAACACTACTTGTGCCAGCCAAGAAACATGAGCAGAAGGATGAACAGATGTTGCGCGAATTGTCTAAGTCCGGCAACATAACTGTCAGAGTCTCTCCTGACTTGCCCTACTTTGGTTGCTCAAAGGATTCAGAAGAAGTTCTCCTTGCCCCGATGACGCAGAAAGACAATGAGCTTGTAGGAGTGGCAAGCACGCAAGACGAGTATACTCAGTTGTTTGACAAGATAGTTCTTCCCGCGCTGTTGGCTCCCTCATATGACTTCAAGGAATCCACTGAGGAGAAACCAGTTTCCAAGGCGACCGAAGAGTAGACCTCCTATTCTTGCCTTGATCGCGGGGTCTCACTCTACTTTTTCTTTAGACCCAGTTTTCTTTCGTACGAGTCGACTATTATCTCTCCCATGGTTTTCCGAGCTGAATCGTCCAATACAGAGACGGAATGGACGACCGTATCCACGAATTCTTTCTTCAGTTCATCCTTCGTTAGGGCATGCTGGTCCCATTTTGAGGCTAGCACATAGACCGTTGTGTCGATTGAGTATCTTAGTGCGTTTTCAAGATATCTGCGAAAGAGTCTGCCAGCTTCTTCCAACTTGTTCTTCGCTGAAGAATCGACCATGAAGATGAAAGCGGATACCTCAGCGAAAAGCATCGGAACCCATTGGTCTGTAAAGTAAGTGTCGATGAAGCTGGTCTGCCCGCCACAGTCAAAAGTCGAAACCTTGATTTTCTCCTTGCCCTTATAATCATACAGCGCTATATTCACACCATAAGTTGGGTTGTATTCCTTCATATCTTCAAGTCTCTTCTTCTCGAAGACATGTTTGACAAGAGTCGTTTTCCCTGACGCAGGTAGGCCCATTATGAGTAGCTTAACTACTCCATTGCTCAACAGATATCCCCCGGTACGATTGTATTTTCCTCATTAAGCCAAACACCATTTATTGTATCTCTCCCCATACATATAATTACCTATACGGTGCGTCATGGTTCTCATTGCCTAGACATCTGGTAGTCCTGGCACGCACCAATCTGTGGCCATCGTTCTGAAAAAAAATTTCGTTCGAGATACGCGATCAACATCCCTGATCTGTAGCGAGAAAGATGGCTACGAAGGCTCCCAAATTCACATCGAACCAAAGGTCATGACTGCACTGGAAAGGGTCGGGAACGTAGACAACATAGAATGACTCGCAACTCGACAAGGACAACGTATATTACGCACCGAACTAGATCTTGCTTTGGAAGTGAGAGGAGATTGTCAGCAGAAGCAACCCGTGAAAAAGGGCAAGTCATGTTCAACCAGATCTTGAGAGAAGCCATGGGCATATCGGAAACGGCAACGGAAGCCCTCAAGGCTCTCCTTACTGTCGGTCCGCTTACTCTCGGAGAGATCTCAACCTATAGTGGTCTGGGCTATGCAGTGGCTTCAAAGGCGATAATCGAGCTGGAGAACGAACATCTAGTCAGGCGAATTCCCGGTATTGTCGTTCGATTCACAGCGATGCCTCCTTACGGCGGTTTTGAAGCGTTTCTAAAGGACTTCCAGAAGATCGTCAAAAGTATAGCTGATGGCACAGGCAACGCTATTGACATGGCTTTGACGGCTGTCAACCGAAACTCCGCAGAGTTGAAGAAAGAGACCCAGCAAGCTGGAAAGTCAACTTTGAGTCAAATGATAAGCGAAATCGAATCCCTTAAGGAGAATTCTTCAAGAAACGTTTCAGACATGCTGGGTAAACTGAAACAGGAGATCGAAACCACAAGAGGAATGGTGACCGACGCTATCAAGAAGCACGTTGACGAACATAGGATGAAATCAGGCGAAACCAAGGAGGAGTTTCTGTCTGGGATAGACAGTGTTTCAGCAAAATTTGAAACAATCGGGAAGAAGTATTTGAAAGAAGCAACAGACATGGTTTCAACTTCCTTCGGAAAATATAAAACTGGAGTTCAGAGTTTCGTCGACGCCCTACGAACCAACCTGCAGCAGTACAGTATTGAGACAAAAGAGACTCTCGCACGCCTAGAAAGGGACATCACGGAAATTCAGAACAAACTTGAGGAGAAATCCCGAGCTACAATAACCGTCGTCAAGACAAGAAGTTCCGAAACCCTGGACACTCAGAGAAAGACGCTTGGGCAGAAATCCTTAGAACTCCAATCCGCTATCAGAGAAACAATGGATAACCTAGCCAAAACAGTCTCCAACTACCTTACTAGACTCAAGTCATATGTCGATGACATGATCGAGAAACTTTCAACCGAAACCAGCACGGCACTCTCAGAGTTCGAGGGAAAGACTTCAACATCACTTACTGAACGCGGATCAAGGTTCAAGTCAGACATCACAGACTGCACCCAGTTTCTACACAAAACCTTGGACACTTTGGGAGATTCTCTTGCTCATGAAGGAGAAAAATCCGGGTTGCTTGCACAGGAGCTGGCTGAAAACCTCACATCGGCTTCTGTGTCTTCGCTTGAGGACTTGAAAACAAGGATAGAGCAAACATATTCAGCTGGACTAGTCGATCTGACCGAAACCATGTCCGCCATGAAGAAAGATCTCGATGACCTTAGTTCCTCAACCATTACATCATGCAAAACAATCGCATCGTCATTGGAATCAACTTCCTCGACTATAGTACCCCGTTACCTAAAGGCTCTGGAAACAGCTGTTTCCGATTTCGAAAAGAATACCCCTAAAACGTTGCTTCGAATGAGCAAGAAGATAGATGCACTGACGTCTGCGGTCACGGAGAAAGCTGTAAGCACAGTCAAGTCATCCATCCCACCACTAGAATCAGAAGTTGACAAGGTTGTTGAAAGGGTACTCTCGCAGGTGACACCTGCTTCGACTAGTGCAAAAACCCCAAAGGCTACATCTAAGAGAACGGCCGGGACTGCGAAGACCTTCATTGCAGAGGTTAAAGAGCTCTTCGCCGAAGTACTGGAACGATATCATAGGAACCTTCTCAACGAAATGAAGGAGATACTAAGAGAACAAGCCAAAATCGAAAAAGCCACATTTGAGGATGAATCGAAGAAAGTATGGGAGGATATTGGTAACATTCTTTCAACTAGCGTAAAAAAAGCCAAATTAGAACTCGGAAAAGGTGATGTAGCCGCTGCAGGCATGCTCCCTAAGCTGACAGAGTACTCTTCTTCAATTGAGCGTCTTGTTAAGCTTGTCCAAGGTACGATCGATATTTCAATTAAGAAGTACGCTGGCGAGGGTGAAGCAGCCAAAAAGACGACGGAGGAACTGTTATCAAGACAGAAGGAAGCCTCAGAGGGCGCCCTAAGGGCACTGTACGAACAGACAAGAGAGCAACAAACATCCAGCGCAAAGAAAGCCAACGATCTCATAACCGAGGTTCACAATTCCGTGAGCTTAACTTTGACGAAACATCTGGATGAGACAGATCAATGTATTCAGAGAAACAAATCCGATTTATCAGAATTCGTTAAACAAGTGGCGCAGAGCATTGAGGCAACCAGATCAGCGACCCAAACCAATATTACCAATCAAATCAACTCAACCCTAAAAACAGGCAGAGATGTTATGGAATCAACGAACAATTCTATTCGCATGACACTGTTATCCACTGCAAAAGGGTTCGACGATTCAACAACAAACCTACAGAAAGAACTGAATGGCACAGTCGCCCAGTCCATTGAGGAGATAAAGTCTGTCACGGGGGAGTCTACAACAAAGGTTTCAGAGTCTAGAGAGACGTTGTCAAGCAGGATAGACGAGATTACTGGCAATACAGTAAAGGAACTTGGCGACTCGTCAGACAAACACTTGAGTGAGACACTTAACACGAGTTCTACAATGAGCGCGTCTCTTTCCAAGATCACAAACATGTCCCTGGAGGAGTTCAAGTCCGAAGCACTGGGCGCAAAGGAAAGGTTCCGCAGAATTATGTCATCGCACCTTCAAGAGTATGAACAGGACGCGTTTGGCGCTAGTGGCACCTGTGGCTACCTTCTTACTAGGTCGTACGAGAAATACAGAGAAATTTCGATGGTAAATGAAAGGAAACTCAGCGAAACCCTACTAACAAACCAGACAAGATGTGAGAACGCTATAAACACAATAAACTCCAACCTCACAGGAGTCATCGAGAGGAATGAAGCATTAATCAAAGAAGAGACTAAGAACGCATTGGCAATTTACCGTGACAACATTGATAAACTAAGGAAAGCCTCAACAGGGGCTGAACAGGTTCTTCATAGCGCTTGGATGGAGCTTGAAAAGACGCCACAGTTCGCCGCTGAGAAGACATGGCAAGCAGTGACAAGAACTGCAATAATGTCACATATACAAGAAATGGTGAAACGGACTAGAAGCCACATAGTGGTTGTACTCCCAACTCTTAAAGAAGCACCCCTCGATGAAATCAAGAGTGCAAGGAAATCAACTAGAGTAACATTAGTTCTCTCGGACATGACAGGCGACCAGAAAGAAATAGGGATGCTAGCTGAAGTGACTAGGCAGACCAATGTGACAATTCGAGCGGCTCGCGACATATCTTGCTTCGGCTGTTCAAGGGATAACGAGGAAATGCTCTTTGCCCCGTTGGCACCCACAGATAGTGAACTCGTCGGTGTAGTAAGCACAATGGAGAACTACGTACAGTTTTTCGATAGGTTCGTCCTACCAGCTCTACTAGGTTCTTCCCATGACTTAAGAGAGCCCCCTGCGCAAGGAACACCACCTAGGAAACCATAGAGATAGATCCTTCGACCTTCTCGCCATCCCTCAGAAACCAAGATCCAAGAAAGTTGGAGAAACAGAATCTGTTCCATTCCTTATTCAACCATACTCCCCAGCTTTCTTTACGTATCCTTTCAGTACTGCAGCAGCATCTGGGTCGATTCTATTCTTGAGCGCGGTTAGATCGCCGAGTAGTACGAATAGCGAACACACTGAACATTTCCAAAAAGAATATCAGCGTCTTCCAAGATTGGGGATACAAACAAAGAAACCCGAAAGATGAAAAGTACTTAGTGAGGCCTGAATCATGGCAAGCAGACGAATTGTCTTGGTGGGCGCTGGAAGCGCACAGTTTGGAATTGGCACTGTCGCTGACATCCTAATGAGCAAGGCACTCAATGAGGGAACCATCGTCCTTCACGATATCAACCCAGTCTCCCTTGAAATGGTTCGTAAAGCTTGTCAGATGGCTATAGACGAAAAGAACCTAGATTTCTCCCTAGAGGCTACGACTTTTCGTCGCGACGCCCTCAAGGGTGCCGACTTCGTCATCATTTCAATTGAAGTTGGTGATCGATTCAAGCTCTGGGAACAGGATTTCCAAGTTCCCCGGAAGCATGGGAACAAGCAGATATACGGGGAGAATGGCGGCCCTGCAGGGTTGTTTCACTCTCTAAGGATCATCCCTCCGATGATCGAGATCTGTGAAGATATCCAGAAAATATGTCCTAGTGCATGGGTGTTCAACTTCAGTAACCCTATGAGTCGAGTTTGTCTAGCTGTGAAGAGAAAGTTCAAGGGGAGTTTGAAGTTCGTTGGTCTGTGCCATGGAATATACAACCTAGTTCTGTTCCTAACGCCCATGCTCAACACACCATTCGTAGACTTGAACATTAAGGCTGGCGGCTTGAACCATTTCGGCGTTCTCCTTGAGGCAACTTATAAAGACAATGGTAAAGATGCGTACCCTGACATTAGGAAAAATGCTCCCGACTACTTCAGAAACGCCAGAGAAGTTGGCCTAGTAAAGGAGATCATGAGAGTTTATGGTTACCTGCCGTATGTGACTGACACCCACTTTGGTGAGTACATCAATTGGGCTTGGGAGTGGGTTGACGCTAACAACATCCAGAAGAACTATGAGGACTATAAGCTTCAGTGCTCCCGATCCAAGGAGGATCTGAGGAGAATAGTTGAGGGGAAGAAACACCTTAAGACCTGGCTCAGACCCTCGGGTGAACGCGTAATCCCAATAATAGAAGGAATATTAACCGACTCAAGGCAACAAGAGTTGGCGGCTAACTTGCCGAATAGTGAGGGGCTGATTGAGAACCTCCCGCGGGATCTCGTTGTCGAGTGTCTGGCAACAGTGGATAGGAACGGTGTTCATGGTGTGAGGCTTGGCGAATTGCCTAAGGGGATTGCAGCGTTGATGAACACACAGGCGTCCGTTCAAGATCTGTGCGTTGAAGCAGCTCTCAATGGATCCAGAGAGTTAGCCCTACAAGCGCTCCTCGCAGATCCAGTAGTGGACAGCCTCCGGAGCGCCGAGAAGATGCTTGATGAAATTCTTGAGCTTCAGAGAGAGTACCTGCCACTTTTCAGCAGGCAATTAGAATAACCTGAGTCTGACTGAACAGGAGCCCAAATTCAGAAAAATAGAGAAGAAGGATTCAACCTACTTCTCAATCACTCATTCTTTCTTTGCCTTCTTCCCGAACTCCTTCTCTATCGCAGCGAAATCTGGGTCGATATTTACCGTGCGAAGCGCAAGGAGACCAAGTATCAAGATAAGTGAGCAGATTGGACCCCACCATAGCAGTCCAGCACTGTAATTCATTCCAGGAACATTCGGGAGACCCAATAGGAGTCCTAGCAACAGCGTCGAGAAGAACTGGAAGATGTTAAGAGGAATTGAACTGAACCCCGTATACACGCCCGCTCTACCTTCACCGGTCTTTATCTGATCCACGTGGGCGAAGTCAGCGTATATTATGTACGGCATCAGATACCACGATGAAAGTCCAGTTAGTATAAGCCCCATGACGATGTAAGCCTGCAGGTCTGTAGACAATGGAAAACCTGGCACCTGACCCACGAAGAGGATGAAAGGCAAAGCCACTGCTGCAATCAACAATGCGACCGTCAAAGTATACCTTTTACCGCGCCTCCTTATCAGTTTCGGCCAAATGATAAAGAAAGCGTAGATAATGACAAGCATCTCGACGGCAAAGACAACAAGCTGAGGCATAAAGCCAAACTTCAGCACGGATTTTGTTCCCGTCAAATACGTGAAAGCGACTTGGGCTATCATTACGAAAGCGATTGAGAATATCCCTTGCACCATGATCCAGCGAACGTAGTTCTTGTTGCGAAGTGCAAATCCGTAATCCCTCTTGACAGAGGGCTGCTTTATGAACTTGCCCTCTCCTCGAATCTTGGTCAGCGGCGGAATAAACCCGATCAACTCTATCAGAATGATAATTAGGATCAAGATCAAAAGTGGCGTGGTAACCAATCCCCTAGGAAGTAATAAGCCCAGCAAGGTGGCTCCGAAAATTCCTAATACCATCGCTGCGAAGTTCGCTGCATTTTGCCAAACTGAAACTGATGGTCTCTCCTCGGGCTCTGTGATCTCAGGCATCCAACATTGGTATGGCGTCATGGTAAAACTATAGAACATCTTGAACAGACTTATCCAGACAGTTGCCCAAATGAAAAGCCCCATAGTATCCGCTGAAGAAACGAATAGCGTGGGAAGGAAGTACATGGCAAAGCATAGCGCCATAAATGGAGCTCCTATAATCATGTATGGCCTTCGCCTACCCAACCGTTTTGTGGGTGTTCTATCACTCAGATACCCAAAGCCAGAATCGCATGCGGCACTAACCAAGTAGCTTAACCCAATTGAAAGACCAGTATAGAAACCTGGAAGAACTTCAAATCCATAGTAGAACAAGAAACCTGCGAGGGTGGATAAGTCTAGCATAGTGCTTGGACCGAACCTTGTTAATCCATAGGCTATCTTCTGACCTCTCGTTAACACTCTTCTCTTCACTCTCCTCCATATACTGAGCCAATAGGCTGATCGGAGTCTATTTGAGTGCTTCATGTATTTAAATGATCCGAAAAACAAGTGCTGATTGGGTGAACCAGTTCCAATAGGATTATTAGCGTGAAGAAATCACATGTGGTTCATTGGAGGGACTTCAAACTGCAAGAGGAGTGAGTATAGAAGATGCCCTATGTAGCTTTGAAAGATGGTAACAAGATGTGGTATAATGAAGAAGGGAAAGGGGCGCCCGTCATCTTCATTCATGGTTTCTTGGGCAGCTCATGGCTCTTTGAAAAGCAGGTAGACTACTTTGGACAATGGTATCATGCCATGGCGTTTGATCACCTTGGACACGGGAAAAGCGACAAACCCGACAAAGCTTCTTACACCCTTCCGCAACTTGCTGAAAATCTTGACTACGCAGTTGGCAAGTTGATTGGGGACGAGAAGTTTCTCCTCGTAGGACACAGTATGGGTGGGATGATAGCCCAAATGTATGCAACGACCCCCAAGTTCTCCAAACGCCTTAGGGGACTTGTGTTAATGTCGACAGCACCGAAGTTGAAGAACCCGGGCTTGGATGAGTATGTCAAGAACCTTAAGAGCGGCAAAATGAGGCTCTCAGATCGCTCGCTGATAGAGACTGTATTTGTTGCCCTCTGTTTCCAGACTAAATACGCCAAGGAACATAGAGACTTGATCAAGGAGTTCGTTGACCTTACAATGCTGAACAAGGAGCAAGTTGGACTCGCAACCATGTACAGCATCGTAGACGACTACAACGTCGAAAACAAGCTCGGAACCATCAGTGTTCCGACATTGATACTAACGGGAGACAAAGATGTGTTTATCCCACCCGAAAGTTCGAAGCTCATGCATGAGAAGATCAAGAACTCTGAACTCAAAGTGCTCTCACCTAACATTGGACATATGATACAGTTCGAAGCCACAGAACAGTACCACAAGGCTTTGCAGGATTTCCTGAAGAAGCTGTCCTAACCAAGGAAAGACGAGTGGGTGTATCGCTCCCTCTCAGACTCATCTCTTCTTGTGTCTCTCGCGTCAGTCTATCGCGTCCCGTTCTTTGAAGCGTGTATTTGAATAGTTGTTAGTGTAAGAACTACCTCTTCAGGATTCTTGGAACCGCTTTTTGGAATGCTTCCATTAGGACGCCTTTGGCTGTGTTTATAACTTCCTTGCTCGTTTGAGGCTCTTGGGGCTTGACTTCGAAGCCCACAAGTCCACAGTAGTCTATGTCCATCAGGACTTCCATAAGATCTGCAACGTCGTCGACTGTGTTAATGGAGTTCTTCGTGTAGAAGCCTGGGTGGTGGTCGAGTAGTGCACTTGGCTTGTCAGCTTTCTTGGCGCAGCCGATGTGTATGTGCGCAATGAGGTCTCCGGCTTTCTTCAGAATTTCAGGTTTCTCGCCCAGAAGCGGACCGTGACTTAGGTCCCACATTAATCCGATGTTATAGTAGTCCTTCCTTACTTCTTTAACGACTTTTACTGCTTCTTCCACTGGACCTATGAGCAGCTTCTTGTCATGGTTCCTGTCGAACGTTTCGAGAAGTAAACTAACGCCGTTGTCTCCAGCTTTTTCACATAGTTTCTTTAGTGAGTCGAGGAGTTTCGTGGTTGCTTCCGCTCTCTTGTTTGCTCCTGGGTCTGGACCGGAGCAGAAGGCGAGCAAACACACGTCGTGCCTACCTGCATCTTCTACTAGTTTTCCCATGCTTTCAATGGCTTTCTTCCGTTCCGCTTCGTCAAGCGAACTCATGTTCGCCCCCTTCTGTAGCACCTCAGATTGGGCAGCTAGGATTACGAATCTCTCTTCCAAGAGTTTCTCTATTTGACCCCATAAGTTCTCAGGTGGCTTAGGTATCTCGACCCCGTCGAAGAACGGATCTTCTACGATTGCTCTGACGCATTCGATGTAGTTGTCGTCGCTTTGCGTCATATCTGGGTAAGCCATTGCGTTAACTATGCTTATTCCCCAAGGGAATGTGATATGGATGTCCAAGTTCTTGAATATTAGATCGGCAACAAATCCCAACTATTATGCACCTCCCAGATTATGGCAGAGTTTATCGTTGTTGTTCTATGATGACTCCATTTTATTTTCATGTTCCGATTGTTAAGAATGGATCGTTATTGTTGGAAGAGATATATATTCTCTCCTTGCATGCAAGATAGGCTAATTAATGAGGAAGAGGACAAGTAATAAACGAGAACCGATTTCCTCTATATGAAAAACTCTTGTGGATACCCAAATCTATGGTGCTGAGAAATGAAAACCATTCAGGAAATGAAGAAATCGATAGTCCCCATCTTGAAACGTTATGGAGTAAAGAAGGCGGCCCTATTCGGCTCAACAGTGAGGGGAATGTCGCGAGAAGGAAGTGACGTTGATATTCTAGTCGAGATCGAATCGGATATTAGTCTACTAGACTTCATAGAACTCAAACAGGCACTTGAAGACCAACTGGGAAGAAAAGTCGACTTGGTAGAGTACAGTACAATAAAGCCGCTTCTTAGGGAAAGAATACTAAGGGAGCAGGTCGTAATCGTATGAAGAAAAAAGACTTGTCAGTGTACGTAGAAGACATGCTTGACAGCATCCTGAAAATAGAGCAATATATAGGGAAAGTCACCGAACAAGACTTCTACAACAATACTCAGGTCCAAGATGCAGTGCTCAGACGGCTTGAAATAATAGGTGAGTCGGTTAAGAACATACCAGAGACTTTTCGGAAAAAATACCCCGAGATACCATGGAAGAAAATAGCTGGTCTCAGGGACGTACTTATTCATGCTTACTCAGGCGTGAATCTGAAAAGAGTCTGGAAAGTCATCAAAGCGGACATTCCGAGCCTTAAGAGGAATATCTTGAAGATAAGGAGGGCCATTAAAGAACTGAGTGATACCCCGAGATAGGACCGGTACATTGGGTCAATGCATTTGCCTTTGTCTCTTTGGCTATGAAGGATTATGCAACAGATCATTCCCTAATACTAGGAAGCGTTCGCTCAGCCTCAAGGGAGATGAGATGTAGATGTTCTGGTCTGGTCAGAGAATCTTCGATGAAGTAATGAAGGTAGTTGAAGCCAACAAGGATCTCTCAAGCAAGGCAAAAATCAATCCATGTGGGGTTGATATCGGTGCTTCAAGCGTGGAGCGAATAGAGGACAACACTGTTGCCTTCATCCAAGGCGATCGGAGGGAGCTGGACATGAAGACAACTGACTATAAGCCACAAAGAGGTTTCTTCATTTTGAAACGAGGGGTCCACATTGTTCATCTCAATGTCGCCGTGAAGATACCAGTCAACGCAATAGGCTTGTCACTGCCGAGAAGCACGCTGAATCGTCTCGGCGTAATCAAGTCTGAGACTGCTGTCTTCGACCCTGGCTACGAGGGATTCGGAGTGCAAACAGTCTACATTCCTATAAAGGAGCTTAGGATCGCCGAGAACGAGCCCTGGTTCCAGTTCATGGTCGCAGACGCAGAGAAGACAGGACAAACCTACAAGGGAAGGTACCAACGAGAAGGACTATAGGAAAACAGTGGAGCCTTCGAATTCAGTGTTTTGCAGGACAATCGAATCAAAGCTTTCAAATTTTGCACTTCTGTTGTGGTCTGATTAGAAAACTAACAAGATCTCCGCCTAAACTTCTATATACTTCCTTCTTTCTATGAATCCAAGATGCCAAGAACAATGGGGTGGAGACATGAATAGACGCCTAGTTTTTGGCTTCGTACTAGTAGCGACGATTTTAGCCGTCGGTCTGATAGTTGGAGTGGTCTACCTGCAATCGCAATCTGCCTTGAAACATGACACAAGTCGTTGGGCAGTCATCGTCGACGTAAATGGTGACTATATGGCAGTTGAACCCTCGAGAGATCAAGTCTGGCTTCAACTGGTTCAAATGAAACAGAACGGAAGTACGATGTTTGTGGGAGGAATCGTAGAAAGATATGACAATAGTTGGGGCTTTCGTTTCAAGCCCGAGAACGTGACCGTTGCTGAATTTACCGCTGAAGGCTT
>Ga0315309_1000137_pt1 | contig 43090 bp, 42 predicted proteins | sample TDP4_MG_FD_203080 | JGI IMG/M metagenome (GOLD analysis project Ga0315309, IMG submission 203080) | Freshwater sediment microbial communities from Lake Towuti, South Sulawesi, Indonesia - TDP4 | ecosystem: Environmental > Aquatic > Freshwater > Lake > Sediment | place: Indonesia: South Sulawesi... | reverse complement strand
TTTGAAAACTTCCAGCCATTGCTCAAGCCAAGGTGTAGGCTCCCCACCAACAAGGTTCGCGTTTCGGCAGCCAGATGCACGGGCTTTTTCTACGGCTCTTGCGACATCTTTAGGATCCCAAACTTTACCATGCTCATACCATCTGGCTATCGACCAATTTTGGCAGTGTACGCAGTATAGGGTACATCCACAAGTGAAAATCGTGAAGGATGGAACCAGCGGAGCCTCCTCGCCGAGGTGCTCAAACATTGTGGAAACAGTTATCTCAGGCCCACATTGGCAGAATCCCAGCTCACCCTTTAGTCTATTTACGCCACACTTTCGTTCGCAAAGATGACAGTTCTCCATTATGCGCTTTGCGATTTCAATTTTGAGGTCTAGATAAGATTTTTCAGGTGAGGGAAGCGCCTCAAATTCTATTTTATTGGAATCGATTTTCTTTTCAAGGTCATAATACCTCTCTGTTAACTCGGTGTGAAGTTGCCATAATTTTTCTAAGCTGTCTCCCTTGGTAAAGTTTGCAGGCAGCTTCTTGGCGATTAGGAACTTAGCTTTCTTTCGATCTTGAAAAATATCAAAATATCGGGGGAGGCTTGCTACTGCCTTTTTGTCATGTACGATTCGAACAGCATCCGGTCTTGCTAAGACCCACATGAGTCACTCACACTGCGAAGGGGTACCATGTTTCACGGAATTCGCGTTGCCCCTTTATTGCGATTGGCGTACCGCATTTGGGACATTGCATTTTGTCGGTTAGATTCCACTTTGATACCTCAAATCCATATCGTTCGATGAGGAGTGTTTTACATTTTGGGCAGTATGTGTTCTCACCCTTTTCGCCGGGTACATTTCCAATGTAAACATAGTTGAGCCCCTCATTTTGAGCGATTTCTCTGGCTCTCACAAGGGTTGAGATGGGGGTTGGTTGCATGTAGGACATTTTGTACATTGGGTAGAATTGGCTGAAGTGCAGCGGAACGTCTGGACCAAGCTTATTCTTAACCCATTGAGAAATCTGCTTTGTTTCTTCTGGGCTGTCGTTTATGCCTGGAACGATGAGGTTGGTTAATTCGACGTGGATTCCTTTCTTAACCATGGCTTCTGTAGCTTCCATAACTCCTTTGAGTGTGGCGCCACAGTATTTGCGGTAAAATTCCTCAGTGAAACCTTTGATGTCGATGTTAGCTGCGTCAACTACTGGAGCTATTACGTCTAAGGCTTCAAGAGTTATGAAGCCGTTCGACACAAGGACGTTAAGAAATCCTTCTTTCTTTGCAAGCTTTCCTGTGTCAAGTACATATTCAAGCCAGATTATTGGTTCGTTGTAGGTGTAAGCTATGCTGTGGCAATTATACCTCTTAGTTAGTTCTATAATCTTCTCGGGAGGAACTTGCTCAGTTACAACTTCCCCTGGTGAAGCTTGCGAAATGTTCCAGTTTTGACACCAAGGACAAGTAAATGAACACCCCACTGTGCTTATTGAAAATATTAGGCTGCCGGGCCAAAAGTTGAACAGCGGTTTTTTCTCAATTGGGTCAACCGCCATGGCGGTGACTTCGCCGTAGATAAGTGTATACAGTTTTCCATCCTTGTTTTCTCTAGTTCTGCAGAAGCCTCTTTGATCAGGTTTTATTACACATCTCCTAGGGCATACATTACATCTAACAAGCTTGTTAGCTAGCTGATCGTATAACAGGGCTTCCTTAGCCGGCAAAGTTAGCCTCCTCTCTGTGGATTCGCTGTAATGAACTCGCCAACCGCGCCATATTAAATAGTTAAGAGACGGTGTTATTTCTTCATTTGGGCTGTTAAAACTTAAGTTAGCCTTTCATACATTTTTCGCATATTTTGATTTTTCGCCTTTACTGTTCTCTAAAACCTTGCGTAGCGTATGTTTTTCACAGTAGTTTCATTCACCACTCCACTACGAATCATTTCGTGTTATTTTAAATAAAAGATGTGCACCATGTTTTCGATGGTTTACTTATGCCAGCTGAGCATCCTAATGAGGCTTTAACGCAATAGAAACTGAAAAGTTAGATATTGAGCGGAAACTTGCCTGACTTCTGTTAGTGTTCTCATCTATCACGCTAAAAATCAGGAAGCAGTAAGGAAACGGCGCCGAGAGTACTATCTCAAGAAGAAGCTGTAGACTACAAGCTGAAACCCCATCATCTCCATAAGAATTTAACTGATTTGTTTTAAATTGAGAAATGTGTTATGTGAAATGCTAAATTGATGTATGTGATTAAATTGAATGTAATTCAAGGGGTGGAAATTGATGATAATTGTGCCAGGGCCTTCTTCTAAGGAGCTTGGCGTAAAAATAGCTAAGATTTTGAAGGTGAAGGTTGTTCCGGTTGATTTCAAATTTTTCCCGGATGGGGAGAGTTATATTCGATTTAGAGGCTCCATTGAGGATGAGGACATTGTGATTGTTCAGACTACAACTCCTCCGCAAGACACACGGCTTATACAGTTGTTTTTGATGACGCATAACGCAATGGATTTGGGTGCGAAAAGTGTGACGCTGGTTGTGCCTTATCTTGCGTATGCTAGGCAGGATAAACGGTTCTTACCTGGGGAAGCTGTTAGTATTCAAGCTGTTGGGAAGCTGTTTAGGTCTTTGAATGTTAGGAAACTCATCACAGTAAATGCGCATAGTCCTGAAATGTTGAAGGCCATGGGAATTAAAACTGAGAATTTGTCAGCAATACATTTGTTAGCTGAGTATTTCAAAAAACATGGGCTTATTGGCGCAGTTTCTCTAGCACCGGGTAAAAAAGCAATGGAAATGGCGATTGAAGCTGAAAGCGTATTGAGAGGCGGCTATTATTGCATAGAAACTCATAGAGATGTAGCCACTGGTAAAGTTAAGGTGGAAACTAAAGGTCTCACAGTTAGAGGTAGGAACGTTGTTATTTTCGATGACATAATTAGCACAGGCGGAACTATGGCTGAATCTGTTCGAATAGTGAAACAGAAAGGTTCAAGGAAGGTCTATGTCGCCTGTGTTCATCCTCTCCTACTAGGTGAAGCAAAGAAAAAGATACTCAATAGCGGTGCAGTGAAAATTGTTGGGACCGATACTGTTCCAAGCACTGTTAGTGTTGTATCTGTTGCTCCACTCATTGCTGGTAGTTTGAGGAGAGGCGTTTAGTGCCTACTTTGTTTTTTCTTCTTTCTGGTGAGCATCCTACTCTGCCATATAGCGAGTTAAAGGCTGTGTTAGAGGCTGAAGGATTCGGATACAAAGCACTTAGTACATTGCCCCAAATAGCGTTGATTAATGTTAGCCGACGATGCATTAAGCCCGTTGCCTCTAGGTGTGCTATGACGAGAGTTTGTGGCATTGAGATTTTTTCATGCAACGCAAAAAAAGATGAAATTTTTAAAAATGTAAAAGAGGCAAATTTGCGAGGGTTAATCGGCACAAGTCAATCGTTTGAAGTTCGTGTTAGAAGAGTTCAAGAGAGTTCTCCTGAACTGAGAGTGACGATGCTTGAACGGGAGATAGGTGAAATTTTACTGGAGAAACTTCCGGGAGTCAAGGTGAAATTAGAAAAGCCGGATAAGACTTTTTTCGGAATTCTATCTGGCGATAAGTTTGTTTTTGGGTTAAGGCTAGTCGAAATAGCGGCTAAACCCTTTATGGAGAGGCGGCCGAGAAAACGTTTGTTTTTCCATCCAACTACTATGCCCCCGAAATTAGCTAGATGCATGACGAATTTGGCTAGAGTGAAAAAAGAGCAGATTCTGTTGGATCCTTTTTGTGGGGTTGGAGGGTTTCTTATAGAGGCGGGTTTGGTTGGTTGTAGGGTTGTTGGTTTAGATGTTAAAAAACGCATGGTTGAGGGAAGTATTCAGAATCTTCGATACTTTAGAGTCGCTCCTATGGGAGTGGTCATGGGTGACGCCCGTAAACTTCCATTCCGCCGTGCCGACTGTATTTTGACCGACCCGCCTTATGGAAGAGGTGCGACCACTCTTGGAGTGAGCATGAAGAAGGTGATTTCTGATTTCCTTAGAGTTGCGTACGATGTTTTACCTAAGAATGGATTTATCTGTTTAGCATCCCCGAGGACATTAAGAGTTTGTGAATTAGGTAGGAGGAGAGGGTTCAAAACTGTGGAGAGACACTTTGTATATATTCATAGGAGTTTAACTCGTGAGATTGCTGTATTCAGAAAAGTGTAGGGTGGGGTAAGTGGAAGTAATATTTCTTGGAACAAGTGGAAGCATTCCTACTCATAAAAGAAGTTTACCAGCGGTGGCTATCCGCCGAAAGGCTGAGTTGATTCTGTTTGACTGTGGAGAAGGAACTCAAAGGCAAATGATTTTGGCACATATTGGCTTTAATCGTAAAACAAAAATTTTCATTACCCATATGCACGGCGACCACGTTCTTGGAATTCCGGGGTTAATTCAAAGTATGTCTCTTCTCGGTAGGACTAGAAAACTTGAAATCTACGGTCCGCTTGGCATAAAGAATTTTGTTAAGTCAATTTTGCGAACAGTTAAGTTCACGCTTACATTTCCAGTAGAAGTTTTTGAGGTGCAAGAAGGCGTTGTCTATGCGGATGATGAATACGAGGTGCGAGCAGTTAGGACTAGTCATGTGGTACCAGGTTTAGCCTATGCCCTAATTGAAAAAGAAAGAGCTGGGAAGTTTCATCCAGAAAGAGCTAGAGCTTTAGGGGTTCCTCAAGGTCCACTTTGGTCAAGACTTCAGCGTGGTGAGGATGTTAAGCTTCCTAAGGGGAAAATTGTGAGATCGAAAGATGTTATTGGCCCCCCAAGGCTTGGTAGAAAAATCGTTTACAGCGGTGACACAAGGCCGTTAAAGAGCATATTGAAGCTGGCTAGGAAGGCTGATATACTGATTCATGAGGCGACTTTCGGCGATGAGCTTGCTGAAAGAGCTAGAGAGGATGGACATAGCACACCGAGCCAGGTAGCAAAAATTGCGAAGATTGCGGGGGTTAAGCAACTGGTTCTCACTCATATTAGTGCTAGATACGGTAAACCTGATGTTTTAGTTAAAAAAGCGAGAAAAATTTTCCGAAATGTTCAGTTTGCTGAAGATCTGATGAGGGTGGAACTTCCCTATTCGGAGTAGAAACTGCGCAGCTTATTTAAGTCAAGCATGGGATCATTAAGTGTTTCAACCATTATGAAGCCTTTGAATCTGTTTCTGGCTAATTTATCAATTATTTTCTTCCAGTTAATTGTTCCCTGCCCTATGGGTAGATGGTTGTCGAATGTTCCATCATTGTCGGAGGCGTGGACATGAATAATTTTATTTGCGAAATGTTTTAGAAAATCATCGATCTGCCCCGCAGTGTTGGCGTGCCCTGCATCAAATGCGATTCCGATGTCTTCACTTCCAAGCTCCCTGTAGAATTCTTCAAATTCAGATACTCTCTTGAAAAGCCATGGGAAAGGCTCAGGCATATTCTCAACTGCTAATTTTATTCCCATATCATCAGCTTTCTTCGCTAGATATCCTAATGATTTGAGGTTAATTCTAAAGTCCTCGTTGGGGTGAATTGCTGTTAATCCTGAATGCATGCCTGGGTGGATTATCCATAGTGAACTTTCAAGGAGGTGGGCATGTCTAAGTGAGCTCTCTAGCTGTTTCATCACTAGTTGTTTTAAAGCTTGGTTGAATGAGGCTATGTTTGTGTCCGCGAATGGTGCATGAACCGTATACTCGAGGTTTCTGGTTGATTTAATTTCGTTTAGAAGCTTTATCCGTTGATTATCAAGTCTTGTTAAGTCTTCGTCCGCGATTTCCCAGTAATTGACGTCGGAGTTCTCGATAGCGTTTACAAGCGTTTTGAATGGTTTATTTATCAGGTAAAGTGAGGATAAACCGAACTTCATTTAAAGTAACCTCTTGTGTTTTCTGTATAATTGCGATGACCCCTAGTAAAAATGTTCTTCAACTATCCTCTTACCGAGATACAGCCCAAGCGGATAACCAAGCATTAAAATCATAAATAAAAGCCACATAGTGGCTAAACTGAGGTTTAGCAGATTATTAAGCAAAATTTCTGAAACAAAAATTATAGCCATAATTGAAACAACCTTGATTTTCTCAATAAACTCTGAGTAGCAGTATAATAAACCTAAGACAAAATAAAGTGAGAACTCCGCGACAAAAGTTATCAAACTTACACTAAAACAAGTGCCACCAGCTTTAAAGAAAAGCGGAACAGCCCAGACGGAAAGATTAGCAGCCCCAACATCGCCGATTACTGCGATTATTGCGAGAGAAACTACTGCCGCCCATAGAGAATAGAAAACTCTCGGTTTATTTATGTCCACAACACTTCACCCCTCACTTCCTGAGTCTCCTAAATTTCTCGAGAATCGGTGACGAAAACTGAACCACAACTATGAGGACATTCGTGATTACAAGGATTGCGCCTGTGCTTAACCCATAGACTCCTCCAGCGGGTTGCCCAGAGAATTGAATTGGGAGGCTCGCCGCTGGAGCCGCTGCTGTTGATGGGTCAAAGGATTCAGTTGAGGGCTTTACCTCTAATCTTTGCCAAATAATCTTTGTGTAAGTGAAAGTCCCATTTTGAAGATGAATATCTGTGAATTTACTCAATGTTACAGTTGTACCGTTGGGACAGAGCACCGTAACTTGATCAGGATATATCACAGATCCTCTGCTGTCTAGAAAACTTAGGCTGACGGAATATATTCGACATTTACATTTAATTGTCACATCTGTTGAAACTGCTAAATTGTAGGTCCAGTTCACGGTTGAACCTTGCCACATTATTTTTATTTGGTATATGCCGCCAGCTAGTCCTGTGAAGTTCTTCCAACCCCCATTACTGGTTGCCCCAGAACTGATTCCGAGAACTTCAACAGTAGCTCCCTGCACTGGATTTCCAGACCAATCTAATGCCTGTACATTCAGTTGGTATAACGGTGCAAGTCTAACAACGAGATAGTCGTCTGAACGTTCAAAGCCTTTCCATTGATCGTTTAAGGTTCCGTAAACTGTTAGGTTAATCCATAAGCCGTTTGTTCTAATGTAGTCTGCAACATTTAAGGTGTCAATCCATGAATGTTTCGTTTTTGTGGTTTCTGTTTGGAGACTGCTGATGATGGTGTTCCAAGTCGACTGGGAATAGTTATAGATTTGAACATAGGCGTTTGTTATAGAAACATTCTGAAACCCATCGATGGTTACGTTTATCCCTGCTAGGGGGTGGGTTGCTGTCCTCTGGTAGTCGGCTCGATATTGGAGTGTCCAGTTGGGCTTTGTGTAATCGATTTGCCATTCAACCCAGTCAACCCATAAGTTGTACGGGTTGCCAACATTTCCCCCGCTAATTTTGACCCGTAGCTCTCCATCGGATCCGATATATTCACTTACATTAGTTGAGAGGGTGATTGTCGCTTTCTCATCTTGAGATGCCCCCATTGAGGTGCTTCCTAAGTCTTCCCACGCTGAAGAAGCAAAATTGTAGACAGAAATCGTTTGAGTTAATGATGTAGTATATTGAGTTTCAACGTTGATCACAAGCTTAGTGGAATTACCTAAGTTCTTAATCAATGACAACTCTGAGTTAGTGCAATTAAGACCAATTTCAGCCCTGTTAACTGCAGCCCCAGTGTAATGAAATATTATGCCGACGTCGTCTACTCGAACTCGGACGTTGGGCCTATCCCCGTTTGTTGTATCTACACATTTGAAGCAAACGGCGAGAATGTAGCCCGTACCAGCCGTTAGACTGGACACAGATATACCTCTAACGTAAGAGTAGCCTAACGCGATATTTCCATTATACGTACTGCCCGTGTCAATTCCAAGTTGCGTTCCATCCGTTGCCTTTAAAACTAGGTAAGGTGTGAGGTAGTTAGAGCCTCCGCCGGTTACTGTAGCATTCCAGGCGTAGCTTGCTTTATTCCAATCATAGCCGCTAACCGGGGTCGTGAAGCTATAAGTGAAGTTCATCCAAAGAGTGCCCCAGTTCGCTGTATTTGAATTCTCAGAAGCACCTTGATAAGCAGATCCGCCTCCTGATCCGCTTGGGTTGCCTCTCCCCGCGTCTCCTGTTAAGAATATCCACGATACCGTCACCGTTCCGCTGCGCCCTTGTTGCTGATTCCAGCCTGTTGTACTCCCTCCGGTGAAGTTCATGTTTGTGATGGGTCGCTCAAATGACTCAGTACCAGTTTCGCTTTGAAATTTAAGATATGAGTCGTCGCTGGTCTCTGTACGAGTTATAGTTCCTTCAACCCATGTGCCGTAGAAGGTCTTGTATGGCTTGTTCACTTTGTAGACTTCTGCTGTGTGCTTTATAGATCCGGACTGGGCTGCTGATGAAACTAGGAAGTTGTTATCGTCCGAGTGTATGTTTGAGTGTGTGCCTGACTTTATGCTTCCCGCTGCGTAGACAAGTGGTTCTTTGCAGTAGAGATCTTCAAAGTATGGGTTGCCATGTGCGGTTTGAACAAAGATTGGGAGAAAAATTAAAAGGGCAAGTAAAGCGAGGGTGAATAGAATTGAAGTTGGTTTTATTTTGTTTTTTGTTTTACTCATTCAAATCCTCTCTTGTTTTCATTTGCTCATTTTTTGAATGCTACTTCTGGAATCATCTCGAGGATTATTCTTGAAATTGAGTCGTACGCCCTGAAGACTTCCATGTTTTGATCTGGGAGTTCTGATGGCAGTTGACCTGCCCCTGTAATTTCTTCAACCTTCGGTGTGAGAGGAACGACGCCTAGTAGCTTGAAGTTTGCTAGTTTTTTCTTTGCGAGGTCTAGGTCTGATGCTAGTTGAGGCTGGTGTTTTAGGTATATCCAGCCGAAACAATCTACTGTGGTCCCGATTTGTTTGGCGTAGCCTAGAGATATTACGTTTAGGCATTCTTCAACCGCTGTATTTACCTCTTCGCTTTGATGTCGTCCATCTAGGCCTGCGATGGTGTAGTTGCTTGTTGAAATGGAGGGGATGTGAATGTAGTCTATTTTGAATATTTTGTCTAGACTTGAGAGGCCGGGCAAGTCGTCTATGATTAGTACTGGTTTCAGGTTGTCTTTGAGTGTGGTGATTAGTTCTTTGTCTTTCTGCACTACGTTTTCATAGACGCCCATGGGTTTTCCTGGAGGTTTGAGTGGAATTACAAATACTTCGCTGAATCTGGTATTGTAGCAAAGCATACCGAAGTCGCTTGCTGGGACGTGACCCGCATAATAGTCGACTAGTGTTGGTGACCATAGTGGGGTGCCGGGCTCCATGCTGGCTCCCATTAGGAATTTACGCTTCTGTTCAGGTGAGAATAGAAGGTTAAGTGTTGGTGATATGTCCTTATGAAAGTCTCGTATAAGTATGCGACCTTTAAACCGACAGAGATGGGCGATTGAGAGCGATGTGGTTGTAAGTCCAGCGCCGTCGCTTTGTTCCACGAATGATAGTTTAATCAAGTTTTGGTTCGCCCTCCACTGTTCTGTATTTTTCTATGAGATCTGTTCCTCTCCTTTGGAGTTCTTCCATTAATTTGGCTAGGCTGTGTGTTTCGATAAGCGCAGTCCCTCTTTTACGGAGGTCTTCTATCAACTTGAAGCGGACTAGTTTGATTTGTATTAGGCGGCTGCTGGCTGCTGTTGTTAGACCTATTGCGCCGATGTAGGCGAGGATCACTTGAATGCCGATTGGAGTTGATTGAGTACTTGATAGGGATAGCGCAAAAAACAAATGAAATAGCAGGAAAGGTATGAGCATAGTTTTAGCCGTCTGTCTAAGTGCCATTAATAATTGCATTCCTCGAATTCTATTGTTATATTGAAGAGTTTATCTTAAATGTTATTTTACGTTTGGGACTCGTGAGCATAATGGATAAGAGTTTGTGGCTTGTATTTGGAAATTGGAGTTTGAATGAGTATGGTGCGCTATGGGTTTCCAACGAAGGTTGAGGAGATAATGACAAAGAAAGTCGTAACTGTAGGGCCTGATGTAACAGCCTTGGAGGCTGCTAAGTTGATGAGAGATAATGGTATTGGATGTTTGGTTGTTATTGAAGATGGAAATATGATTGGAATTGTGACTGAGCGTGATCTAGTTGTTAGAGCGATTGCGGCTGGGTCGCACCCTATGTGGGTGAAGATTAGAGAGTTTATGACGCCTAAAGTGTTAACGTGCTCTCCTGAAACTACTATTGCGGAGGTAAATAGAATTATGAGTAGTAAGGGAATACGAAGATTGCCTGTAGTTAACAAGGAAGGAAAGCTTGTAGGTATTGTAACCAGCCGTGATATAGCTCATTATGGTTATGTGCCACCGCCTTCAGTCCAAAAATAGGTTTTCACAGAATTGTTCGTGGTGCTAGCCAATCGATTAGCTCTTCAGGATTATCGCATTTGATCTCTATTTTTATTGGACCAAGCGGCGATTCAGCCTTTGGTTTGCAGAATGAAATGTGGTTGACGTAGGCGGCTTGTTTGTTGAGGTAGAATGTGATTATGCCTCCCTTGACACCTTCAAACAGGACTTTCCTTGTAGCGTCGCGTATTCTCTCTTGTTTTAGAAGACTTTGAAGCTTTGAAAGTCCTTCTTCCCCAGTGGCTTTAGCTATGAGGAGGCTTTCATCTCCTCTTACTACTGACTCCATTGTGGGATTTGGGAATAAATTTAGGATTGCTTTCTTAACTTTCTCAACGTCTTCAGTTGGTTTTACCTCAGCTTCCACCTGTATTGAGAGTCTATTCACTTGCTCACGATCCTCTTCAAAATTTCCTTAAAACTTCTATGCAGTTCAGCAGTTGTGCCCTCGTTGACAATCATATAGTCAGAGGAGGCTATTGCGGATCCAAGCCCTACACTAAGCTCCCTTGAATCTCGTTCAACGAAGGTTTTCCATAGTTGGGGGTCATCGCTTCTATTTCGCTTGTGAAGTCGTTTAAATCTGGTTTTTTGTGAAGCGTAAAGTGCAATTAATGTGAAATCTGGGAATGATTTCTTAAACGCTTTAACTTCGTTTAGGCTTCTTATCCCTTCAATAATTACTATGTTGCTTGGCATTTCTTTGATTAAGGGAATGCAGCGTTCTGCTACTGCTGCTGGACCATAGTCTCCCCTGATTTTCAACATCACTTTTCCAATGTTTTCTGGAGTTGGTTTTAGACCCATCTTAAGAGTTAATGTTCTAACAATGTCTCCCATCACTATTATTGGGTAGCCCATTTGCATAGCGTACTCCGAGGCCAGAGTTTTCCCTGCGCCTGGCATGCCAGTTATACCTATCAGCTTCTTGCCCATTACAATGTCACCTTTTCTTCTCCGTTCTCCCTTGTTCTTATATGAGCCTCAGCCACACCTTCCTCAAGCGCAGCCTTCGCAAGTCTAGTTAGAAGTTCTTTTTTTGGGGGTTCAACATTCTTAAATTTTGGGTCAAGTATGTCGCCTAGTGGGCTGTATTGCTGTAGAATGTAGGTGTGACAGCCTTTGATTGATTTAGCTATTTCTCTGATTGATTGCTCATCCTCTATTAGCGTCGGAACTATGGTTGTTCTGATTTCAAGTGAGGTTTTAGAGTTTAGACAAATCTCTATGGATTTTTTAACGTTCGCCACGGCTTTATTAGCTAACTCAGGTTTCCCCATAATGCGACCGTAGTCTTTCGGGTTCAGCGGCGCCACAACAGAGAGAGCCACATAGTCAACTAATTTATCGTCAACAAGTTTCCTGATTAGGTCGGGGTTTACTCCATTTGTGTTTAAGAATGTTTTAAGCCCTATTTTCTTAGCCCATGTGAATAATTCAGTTACTGCTTCAGGTTGAAGTGCTGGTTCACCGCCCGAGAAACCCACTGCATCTATGAGCCCAATGTTTCCTTTTATTCTTTGTTTAAGGAAGTCTATGTCGATTTCCTGTCCGGAGTTCAGCGGTATTAGGTTGGCATTCTGACAATATGGGCAGTAGAACACGCATCCGCTGGCGAATATCATGAATGTTATATGGCCGTGCCAGTCCACTGTCGAGATGTCGACGAAACCTCCGAGCCTTACTTTCATCTGTAATGCTTCTCCGCTACATCAATTAAGTATATGATTGAAGTTGCTGAATATCTTAAATATGTTTGGAGAATGATGCAATTAACGGGTTGAGGCTTTTTAGCGATGTCCGAGCGTATTAGAAGCTTCGTTGCTTTTGATATAACTGATGAAAAAATCCTGAAACACATTAGCGACGCCCAAGCCAAACTAATTGAAACTGGTGCCGACCTAAAACTTGTTGAGCCTAAAAACATCCATGCAACTCTACGATTCCTAGGTGAAATTTCACCGATTATGGTGGATAAGGTTTATGAAGAGATGAAGAAAGTCTCATTCAGCCCTTTTGACTTTGAACTTCGAGGAGTTGGCGCTTTTCCTAATTTGAAACGTATTAGTGTTGTTTGGATCGGCATCGTGAAGGGGGTTAATGAGCTTACTAGTATTTTTAGTCAGCTTGAACCTAGAATCTGTCAGCTTGGGTTCCCTCCGGAGAGGAGAGGATTCAGTCCACATATGACTATTGCGAGGGTTAAGTCTGGGCGGCATAAGACTGAGTTGACTCAACAAATAATGAGTTTGAAAGACTATGAGTTCGGTGTGGTTAGGGCGGATTGCCTGAAGCTTAAGAAGAGTGTTTTAACTCCTCAAGGTCCTATTTATAGCAGCTTGTATGAGGTGAGAGTATGAAGAGAGTAGCTTCAGCTGAGCACATCTGCGCCCAAGTCTTAAAGAAGATTACACCTGGACATGCTGAAAGAAGAAGAACCCTTGGATTAGCGAAGACTATGCAAAGAAAAGTAAAGGAAGAAGCGAAGAGGTTGGGGTTGGATGCTGAAGTTAGAATTGACGGATCCTTGGCGAAAGATACGTGGTTAAGTGGGGAGGCGGATGTCGACATCTTCATTAAAGTTCCTACAACTTTGAGGCGGGATAAGTTTAGAAATACTTGCCTTGAAGTCGCCAGAAAAGCTGCGGGAAAAAATGAGTGGGTTGAACGATTCGCTGAGCACCCCTACTTGGAAGTCCGAGTTGAGGGGACTCGTGTAAACATTGTTCCTTGCTACGACGTGAAACTGGGAAAGTGGGTTAGTGCGACTGACAGAACTCCGTTTCATACAAGTTATGTGAAAAAACATTTGAATGAACGCTTGAAAGGTGAAACGAGGCTTTTAAAGAAGTTCATGAAGGGCATTGGTGTTTATGGTGCAGAGATTAAAATCGGGGGATTTAGCGGGTATTTATCTGAAGTGCTCATTCTCAAGTATAAGTCGTTTCTTAATGTTCTAAAGAGTGCTTCTGATTGGAAGAGGGGCCAAGTAATTGACTTAGAGAATTATTACCGAGATAGGCTGTATGAAGCGAAGAAGCTGTTCGATGCACCCTTAATCACCGTTGACCCTATTGATAAGGGTCGCAATGCAGCAGCAGCAGTAACTGCTAATCGACTGGATGAGTTTATTGCAGCTTCGAGAACTTTCATTGCTAAGCCTGGCCTCCAGTTCTTCTACCCGGCTGAAACTAAGCCTTTTCCAGCTGGAGAGTTTGTTGAAAGGTTGAAGGCACGTGAAACTGATTTAGTGTTTGTTAAGTTTAGTGGAGTGAAAGCTGTTCCCGATATTCTCTGGGGACAAATGTATAGGTCTCTACGTGCATTAAGGAATCTGCTTGAACAGAACGATTACGATGTAATTAGAACGGATACTTGGAGCGATGAGACCGACAATGGCATCTTCATTTTTGAACTTAAAAGCCGAAAACTTCCCCTTTTGAAGAAACGCATTGGGCCGCCTATTAGTTCAAAAGAAGCTGAAGTTTTCCTGAAGAAACATGTTGGAGCTACGCACACTTTCTCAGGCCCATGGGTTGAGAATGGAAGATGGATTGTTGAAATTAAACGTGAATACACGGATGCCGTTGAGCTCTTAAGTAAGAACTTGAAGAGCGGCGGAAGAGATGTAGGTGTAGCTCGTTTACCTGCTAAGAGAATTGAAAAATCATTTCAAATCTTTGTTAATGAGGGAATTCTTGACTTCTACTCCTCAAACATAGATTTCGCGAGATTTATGACGGACTATATTGTTGAAAGACCACGTTGGCTTATTTCTGGGAAGCTTTAAATAAAGTCTTAGCAGTTCTGCGGTTTATGAGGGGTCGTCGTCTAGCATGGTCTAGGATACCAGCCTGGGGCGCTGGCGATCGCGAGTTCAAATCTCGCCGACCCCACCATAAAATGTGGTTAACCGACTTATTTTTAGAGTTCGAGCTTGAGTGCTGCTTTTTCTATTCGGTTGGAGAAGATGTGAACTATTGTGGCTGAATAAAAGGCTAGAGCTCCGAGTATTAAGACCTGCGGAAGTAGCGTTAAGCTGGAGGCAAAAATTATTGCAATGTAGATGGGCGAAGCTAGGATGTTGACTAGTATCATTGTAAGCAAACCAATGACCATTGTCGGGAAATATTCGGCTCCGGCCTTTAGGTATCTAACTTGTAAGTAGAGGGCTGTTGACGCTGCAATTGCAACCATGACTATGCTGCCTATTAAGGGCCATAACAAGAGGGATTTTGTATAAAGCGACAAGGCTATAATCATTGTAATGGGGGTAGGTATGGTGACCAACAAAATGCTTAGGATTAGAGCCCTGAAATACTCTTTAAGAGATACGCCTGAGGTCACCGCAATCCATAAGCTCTCTGCTTCAATCGCCCGCCAGTTTGTGATGAAAATGAAGGGAAGAATGGAAGCGTAGAAGACTAGGGTGGGCAACCCGACTGTGTAAAATCCCTGCATCCCTTCAGGAGTTCTGGTGAATTGAAGGGTTCCAATAATTGTCATCCCATAGATAGCGAAAATGATAAGAGAGGAGATAAGGCTTCCATCTCTAACCATTCTCACAATTTCCTTTCTTGTTAGGAACCGATGCAATGAAGGAGTTTCAAAATTCAAGGAGAGGAGCCCGCTAAGCCTCCCGAAGGTTTTGAGTTGCGACTGAGCTTTTAATCTCTGAGCGCCCATTCCTAGATCGAAAGGAGAGGCCCTTAATATCGGCATAGATTTGTAGACGAAGTTTTGCATTGAAGCTTGCCAAAAAATAAGGAAAACCGCCGCTGAATAGACCATGAAGAAGAAGATGGAGTTAACATTGAATTCGCCTGCAAGCAAGGAAAATAGGACTTGAGCCGCGAGCGTTGATGGGTAAAGCATTTGAGAATACCTGACTGGAAAGTAGCCAATGTAACTCAGGCCGGGAATTAAAAGAATAATTACCAAAGCAGAAATGAGGATCTTTAGCAGCTTATTCTCCGAAAGAGCCACAAAGATACTTAAACCAGAAGCTAAAGCCAGTACAAAGACTGCGTAAACTTCAATGAAAGCTAACATCAGTATAAACGTGAATAGAGGTATGCGTGGGATCAGCATTATGGAAAGGAAAATGAAGGTAAGGGATAGTATTAGGATGTTAGCAATTATTAGATTAGTTAACAAGCCTGCGGTTAAATATTGCCACGATTTGATTGGTGTGGTTAACACAAAGTCATATTCGAAGGGGCTTACAGGAACCCTCCCCCATAGGGCGTAGATGAGAGCAAGAGCAAGTGGAATCACGAGAAAAGTTGATGTGGAATCTAAGAATAGCATGAAATTTATGGACCCACCCACCACGGACAGGCCTGCGGCGAGGGGTATTAAAGATAGAGCAATTCCCCCGTAATAGACAATCATCATAACTAGGTTAGTTCTTGAGGCTCTTACAGATCCGAAGTAAGCCTTTAACTTAAATTTTGTAAGTTCAGTTAAGAGTCCCACATAACTACCCCTTATTGACCCTTCCTTCCAAATAAACGGAAGATGCCTCTTCTCCTCGGCTCCTCTACGGGTTCGGCTCCAGCAGTTCTAACAGCTTCGGCTTCCTCAGTTAATTTTAAGAAAACTTCCTCAAGTGTGGAGCTGGAGCTAGTGTCAGTGAGGTGCCTTAGCTTGGCTAAGTCTCCGGACACTGTATTTCTACCTCTGTGGATTATGCCTACTCTGTCACAGAGCCTCTCGGCTGTATCCAACATGTGAGTGGAGACTAAAACAGATCGCCCATTCTTTGATGCTTGGGCAAGATTTTCTTTGATTTTGTGTTGAGTAGCTGGATCTAAACCTATGAAGGGTTCGTCTAATAGAAGTAGAGGCGGATCGTTGATGAGAGCAGCCCCTAAAGATAGCTTCTGCTTCATACCTCTTGAGAGTGAGTAGATAAGGTTCCTTCTCTTATCTTCTAAATCAAGGAAGTCGAAGTAAAAGTCTACTTTCTCCCTAACAGCTGCCGGGTCCAAGCCTTTCAGTCTGCTCACATACGCCAAAAACTCTTCGGCCGTTAAATAATCTGGGAGAACTGGAGCTTCGGGCATGTACCCAATGTTTCTCTTATATTCAAAGGGTTCCTCAGAGATGTCAACTCCGTTCACTTTCACAATTCCCTTATCCATTCGCAAAAGTCCAACGATGATTTTGAGAGTGGTTGTCTTTCCTGCACCGTTAGGGCCGAGTAGACCGAATATCTCACCCTGTTTTACGCTTAGATCAAGACCTTGAAGAGCTGGAGTGCCGTTGTAGCTTTTCCATAGATTAGTGATGTCTAGAATTGGATACTCAGATACCAAGCACACGACCTTGAAAGTCAATTCGTGAATATAAATAAAAGGCTTTAGATAACTTTCGGATTAACTTAAATTTGCTGTGACGTTAAACTTAAGTTCTTTAAGACAAGCTAAAATGTTAAGGAATAGCGTGTAAGTCGGGCGATAGCCTTGGTGCAAGAACCAATCATTGAAATATCAAACTTAACGAAACATTATGGAAAATTGTTGGCGGTAAGCTCGCTTTCGCTCAGAGTGAATAAAGATGAAGTTTTTGGTTTCCTAGGTCCGAATGGCGCTGGAAAGACAACTACAATTAAGATTCTAGTTGGGCAGCTTAATCCGTCGGCTGGTTCAGCTAAAATTTTCGGCTATGATGTAGTGAAAGATCGAAAAAAAGTCCTTGAAAAAGTTGGTTATATGCCTGAGCTCCCACGATTTCCAGTGTACCTGTCAGGAGAAGAATTATTGAATCTATATGCAAAATTTTACCGAATCCCTGTTGGTGAACGCCAGAAAAAGATAAAGGAATTCTTAGAGTTCGCTGGTCTCTGGGAAAGGCGGAAGGATAAGATAGGTCGCTACAGCAAGGGTATGCTTCAACGCCTCGGCTTTGCTCAAGCCTTGATCAATGATCCTGAACTTGCCGTACTTGATGAACCTACAATTGGTTTGGATCCAGAGGTTACTGTTGAGTTTCGTACAGCCATAAAAGAACTGCCGAAGAAAGGCACGACCGTATTTGTGTCTTCGCATCTTCTTAACGAAGTTCAACAAGCCTGCTCACATGTAGCCATCATTAATAGAGGAAAGCTTGTTGTATCCGGCCGAGTTGATGAGTTGATTGATCGTTTCACTGAAACCATTATAGAAATTGAGTTGGCTGAAGTAAATGAGAGGGTTGTTAAAGCTCTGTCTAAACTGGAGTTCACTAAGGAAGTGAAGGTTGAGGGAAAAATGATCCGATTAGTTCCGAGCACGAGGGAAGATGTTCGAGAAAGAATCGCTAAGACTATTCAAGAGAATGGAGGTTTAGCCCTGACCATTAGGCCAATAAAGTCGACTTTGGAGGATGTATATCTACAACTTATGAAGGGGTAGTGGAATGGATTTCGATAGGTTACTTACAGTTTCCCGTATGGAGCTTCTCTGGAATCTGAGGAAAAGAAAGATTCAGGTTGGAGTCGTAATCATTTTTGCGATGGAGATACTTGTCCTCTCTCTTCCGAAACTTCTTCAAATTCCATCCGAGGTTTTTGTGGTAAACACAAAGCAGTGGGCACTTTTCACGGCCACTGGAATTCACCCATTCTTTACAACGATTCTCGCAGTTCTGATGGGAATGGACAGCATCTCCGGAGAATTTGAACAAGAAACCATCATAACCTTGTCATCAAAACCAGTGTCAAGGACTGAAATATTCCTTGGAAAATTGCTTGGCTGCATAGCAATTTTAACCCTCTTCTTCGCAGTCGATGTTCTAGTTGCAGTGGTAGGAGCGAATATGGTCTATGGAGCTCAGGAGTCGCTTGAGCGAATACCCATAATCTTCATCGCCCTCATCTATGCATCAACAGTGTTTCTTACGCTTTCATTGATGATAGGCACGTTTACTAAGCGCTCAACAATAGCAGCTTTCGGGGGCATAGGGATCTACTTCGCCTTAGACATTGTATACGGCATACTCTACTATGCCAAAAACTATGGGTGGTTGCAGACAATTTTGCTTTATTGGGCCTATTCAAATCTTCCAGGTCTATTGGCATCGGCTAACTTCACTGAAGAGATAGTTATCAACATTGCCAAGGCTACAGTTGTCTTAGCAGTCTACATATCAATGTTTTTACTCCTTGCACTCCACAGGTTTAAGAAAATGGACATAATAACTCATTGAAACTGAAGCGCTCTCGGTGTTGCGGGATATTCTTGAGAAGCTAAAAGTTGAATGGTAAATTTACGTTCAGATCAATAGTGTTCTAATTGCGTCGAGAACAAAGTATGCTCCGAATACTAGTAGGAAGATTCCGCAGAAGCCTATTACTGTCCGGTAGGTTTTATCACTCATTAGTTTCTTTCTGCCTTTCCCTATGCTGAATGATACAACACTATACCATAGAAGATCGGACATCCAGTGGGATAAGGCGAATAATGCCACTGCAAGTAGATTGAGCACCCCTATGCTCATAATGAATAGGGAAATTAATCCTATCCCGATTGTAGCCCACCAGAGGAAGAAATATGGATTTGACAGACTCGTGATGATGCCACCGACAATGGGGCCATGTGTTACAGTTTCTACTTTTTTAATTTCCTTTGAAATTGATATCTGTGCTTTATATGAGGCGTTTAGAAGGGAGTAGCCCATCCAGGTTAGTGCAGAGCCTCCGAGAATTCCTATGATGATGAGTACTGGTTCTAACTGTATTATAGACCCCAGCCCAAGTAGAAGAGCTGCAATTATTATTGATTCAACAATTATGTGTCCGAGAACTATTAGGGGCCCAGCAATAAACCCCTTTTTAACAGATTCTGAAACAGTTAACACGAGAACAGGCCCAGGCATTAAAGCTCCAGATAGGCTTAGAATAAACACCGAAATCATTAGAGTGATGGTTAAGATTAAGTCCATGTTTTCCAATAAGGTGAGAGAGTGTTTTTAACTTGATTGATGACCTCGTCTGCCTGTTTTATTACGTCTGGTGGTGAAGCGGGTTGCTTATCAGTTATTGGAATGAATATGCCAGCCATTTTTCCAATTATTGCTGGAACAAGTTTCGATAGGGTTTCTAGACTGTATCCTCCTTCTAGGGTTGCTGCGAGTTTTCCTGAACATAAATTTGAAGCGAGTGATAGGGTTATTTCGAATGTTTTGATGTACTCGAAGCTTGAAAGCCTGAGACTTGCAACTGGATCCATGTGGTGCGCATCAAACCCTGCTGAGATCAGTATAATTTCTGGCTTGAAATCTTTCGCTATAGGTACAACTATCTGATTAATCACCTTAAGATGAATATCGTCCCCTGAAAATGGTGGTAGTGGAATATTGACTTTGGAGCCTTCTCCCTCTCCTTCACCTATTTCATCTATGAAGCCTGTGCCTGGGTAGAGTGTTTTTCCATCCTGATGAATGCTTACGTAGAGGACGTTCGGTGTTCTGTTGAAAATTTCTTGTGTTCCATTGCCGTGATGAGCATCTATATCCAATATCATTATTCGTTTTAATCCATGTTTTTTCATTAAATTGATAGCGGCTATCGCAACATTGTTAAAAACACAGAAACCTTGCGAAGAGGCGCCTAATGCTCTTCCATCAAAACCTACATGATGCCCTGGTGGACGCACAAAGGCGAAGGCGTTGCTAAATTTACCTGATAGAATTGATTCGCAAGCTCCAAGCATCCCGCCCGCGGCAAGTACTGCGGCTTCATAGCTTTTAGAGGAAAGAATTGTGTCAGAGTCCACTGCACCTCCACTATGTTCACAGATTTTCTTAATCATCTTAATGTAAGATGAATCGTGGACTGCTTCAATTTCCTCTAAGGTGGCTTTTCTCGGATCAACCATCACACAGTTTTTTATTTTTAATAAACCAGCTTTTTCGACGCCGTTTATTATGGCTTTTAGGCGGTTCGGAGACTCTGGATGATGTAGTCCGGGGTTATGCTGAAGATAAATTGGGCTGTAGATCATTGCTGTTTTTGGCATCGTGACCATCGAATTGAAAGGCTTTAATTTGTGTGTAATTTATGTTTTGTTGCGGAGTGGAACTGTATTGCCTATACTTCCTATAGACACGGGTCGTTACGGTACTCCTGAGATGATGAAGATTTTTGATGAAAAGAATAAACTTCAGAAGATTCTGGACGTTGAGGCGGCTTTAGCTTGGGCCCATGCGCAGGTTGGGGATATTCCTGTTAAGGATGCTAAGAAGATTATGCGGAGGGCTTCTACGAAGTACGTGAAGATTTCGCGAGTTAAGAGGGTTGAGAAGGAGATTAAGCATGATGTAATGGCTGTTGTGAAGGTCTTGTCAGCTGTTTCTGGACCTAGCGGTGCCTATGTGCATCTTGGGGCAACTAGTAATGATATTACTGATACTGCGTTGGCTTTGCAGTTGAGGTCCGCGATTAATCTCATTGAGAAACGGCTTAATGAGCTTGAGAAGGTTCTAATGCTTCAAGCTGAGAAGTATAAGGATACAATTATGATTGGTAGGACCCATGGGCAGCATGCCACCCCGATCACTCTTGGTTTCAAGTTTGCTGTTTGGATGAGAGAGATTGCGCGTCATAGCGCTAGGCTTAGGCAATGCCGAGATAGAGTGCTTGTTGGTAAGATGTCTGGCGCTGTTGGAACGCAGGCTGGCTTTGGTACTCATGCCCTTGAAATTCAGGACCTTGTAATGGAGAAATTGCGTCTCAAGCCAAGCGACATCACCACTCAGATTGTTCAACGTGATCATCACGCCGAGTTGATTTGCGTTTTAGCTAACATCGCATCTTCACTAAGTAAGTTTGCTTTGGAGATTAGAGAGCTTCAGAGACCTGAGATTGGCGAGCTGGCTGAGCCTTTTGAGGTAGCGAAACAGGTTGGCAGTTCAACTATGCCTCATAAGAGGAATCCCGAAATATCGGAGAGAATATGTGGGCTAGCTAAAATTATGAGGAGTCTTGTTCAACCAGCCTTGGAAAATGTGCCTACTTGGCATGAAAGGGATTTAACACAATCTTCCGCTGAACGTTTTATCATTCCGGAAGCTTTCATTATCCTTGACTATATGATTGCGAATATGACGAAAATTATTCAAAATATCTATGTCAACAAAAGAAGAATGATGAGAAATCTTAATTTAACGCAAGGTCGAGCTATGTCCGAGTCTGTTATGCTCGCATTAGCTAGAAAAGGCGTTAGTAGGCAAGAAGCTCACGAGCTTATAAGGAAAATGGCGATGAAAAGTGAATTGGAACGTATACCATTCGGGGAAGTTTTAGTTAAGGATCCTATTGTGACTAAATATCTTAAACCAAGTGAAATTTACGCAGCATTAGAGCCGGAAAACTACTTGGGAACAACGATTAAGCAGATTGAGTTCGCAGTTAGAAGGACCCAAATGGAGCGGTCAGCAAGAAAAATTTCTGATTAGCTGCTATCATTCTTCTTTGTAATCTTCTACAACCATCGCTGGATAAGATCTAACTACACCACTTATTGCCGCTAGTTTTTCCTCCATGAATTTCTGGAAATCCTCCATATCTTTAGCTACAACCATAATTAGGAGGTCATGATAGCCTGTAATTGAGTGGACTTCTATTACTTCCTCAAACTTGCATAGGTCTTTAGCTATCCTTCTCAAATCTTTTTGCTCAGCATCTATTAGAACAGCTGCTTCTATATTCCAGCCTAATTTTTTCCAGTTCACCGAAATTGAAAATTTTCTTATAGCTCCTGTCTTAATTAAATTTTTTATTCTATACGAAACTGTGCTCGGATGGACCCCTATCTCTGAAGCAATTTTTGTTAATGGAGTTTGGGCATCTTTAAGTAAAATTTCTAAAATTTTCCTATCCATCTTGTCCATTTTGACTTATGATGCCCCCAAAATGTTTAAAAGAATATTTTTGGATGCAAGGGCGATGATGACCATTCCTATTTAATTTCATTTAGTAAGCATTTATTTCCTTGTTATTTCAAATATATCTAATTTTTCATTTTATTTTTAGACTTTTTTGAACAATACCTTACTATTAAGGAGGATACTTTATGTCAGACTCAGAAGGCGACTCGCAACACATACTACAAGGAGCCGTATTCGGCATAGTAGATGGCTTCATTATGCTAATAGGCATAGTAACGGCGATCGTTGAAGCAACATCAAATAAGAACCTTGTAATATTGGCTGGAATTGCAACAGGATTCGCCGACAGCCTCGCAAACGCCGTTGGGTTTTCAGCATCAGAGTTAGCTGAGAGGGGACAACAGATATCTGATAGAAATAAAGGTAAAACGCATGTAAGAGTTCATTCTATGAGGGAAGTTGTGTTAAGTGGATTGCTTTCATTTGTTGCAACCCCATTAGCACTTATGGTTCCCTTAATTCCATTTTTATTCATCGACATAACAACAGCCACGGTGATTTCGTTGACAGTAGGTTTGACTGCATTATTTTTGCTTGGTCGTTATGTTGGTAAATTGAGCAGTGAATCGCCTACAAGAATGGGGTTAAGGTATTTATTAATGGGTGTTATTGGAGCGGTAATCTGTTACTTCATTGGTGCTGGAATAAAGGGTTGGCTTATAGGCTAAGCTAATTTTTCCTAATGAGCATCGGTTAGCGTTGTCTGTTCCCAGCTTTTCTCGCCTTTTAGCTTTCTCCATTCTTCGGGTTTCACTAGACCTCCAATTTGTTCTTTGATTTTTTTAGCTATTTGAGGGCCTATTAGCGGGATGCTTGTTAGCTGAGATATTGAGGCTTTCTTTAGGTCTTCGATTGTTCTGAAGCCTGAGTTGAATAGAAGACGGCCCCTTACTCTTCCAATACCCTCAAGTCTAACTAACGGCAGAAGTTCAGGTTTAACCCCATTTTCAACTCTTTCACGGAGTTCAGATACAGCTGGAATAAGGTCTTTGTGGTTAAATAATGTGGCTAATTCGTGTGACGCATAGAGAAGCCAGTCAGCATTATCAACTATTCGGAATAAATCTCCAGGCTCCACGCCATAACTTTCAATGATCGCGTCTTCTGAAACTTCGCTTATCCAGGATTCCACCACCCTAGCTCCTTTTAATTCAGCTAGGAACTCCTCGTACGCCATTCTGTCTTCCCATTCACCTGGAACCTCAAACATGAACTCGTCTTGATGTGCATCAAGATATGCCTCTAAATCATCCATTTCTCCCCGACGCGGATAGAATTTTGGAGTCATATCTGGAGTGTGACAAATTAAATGTAGAAAGCTTAGGTTAGTTATTGTTCCTGCACGATTAGTAAGTCCATCTCTAATTATTACTGCTGAAACGGGATCTATGTATAATTCAGAGGTTCTTCGACCGAACTCTGTTGCAGCAACTTTGTTGCCGTCAAATTTTATCATTTTTTCGTCAAGCAGAAATTTGAGTATTTTTCCAATAACCTCCCGAATTGCCTCTGAGCTGTATTGAAAGGCGTAGAATGTTTTGTTGAAGAAATCGAATATCCCCTGTTCCGTGCGGGCGAAACCTGAAGCTATTGTAGCGAGGACGTGGGAGCGTAGAACCCTCTCAACAGCCAGCTTAGACCAAATTTTCTCAGGCTCAGAAAGAACGTAAGTGTCCATTAGATAGTCCCGTTCATCATCTGTTTTTGCTATTAGAACAGCTTCACCGATATCATCATATTTCGGCCTGCCAGCACGGCCAGCCATTTGCTTATACTCCAACACAGTTATTGGATAGTGCCCATATCCGGGCTCATAGCGTTCGTAACTATGTATAGCAACAAGTCTGGCAGGTAGATTCACTCCAGCGGCAAGCGTAGGAGTGGCGACGATAATTTTGATTTTTCCTCCGCGAAAGGCATCTTCAATAATTTTTCTATGAAGGGAGAAAAGTCCAGCGTGATGGAAAGCAACTCCATCTTTGACAAGCTGCGCGAGCGCATCGCTGAGCCTTGTCCTTTCACCTGACCTTAAAATTTCGTCGGAGACAGCTTTTAGGACTCTTTGCTCTGGTTTTGATAGTGTTCTCTTAACAACCACAGCTGCTTTGCCTGCTAGTGCTACAGCCATTTTTCGGGTTTCTGCAAAGATCAGCGCTTGGCCACGCTGTTTTACTATGTGCATAGCCATGTTTATGGATGGGTTCTTGTGGATATCATCTATTCTGTAAGAGTTTCCATCGTTGAATTCTATTTCATTACTGAAGTGAACACCTTCCCGTAGTTTGACGGGTCTCCATTCGGTTGTTATAGATTCAGCGTTAAGCCACTCAGCGATTTCCTCAGCATTTTTGATAGTTGCGCTCAGCGCTAGAAATTGCGCTTTTTGATTGATTTGCATTAGTCTAGCTAAAACTACTTCAAGTGTCGGTCCGCGCTCAACGTCGTTTAGGAGATGAATCTCATCTGCGACTACGAGGGAAATTTCACTCATCCAATGCGCTCTATGTCGAAGTAGGCTGTCAGCTTTCTCATTTGTAGTTATTATTAGGTCGTACCGTTCTAACCAGGGATCTGAACTGTCGTAGTCTCCTGTGGAAATGGTGATTTTTATTTTCTGCCCTTTTCTTTTTTCGATTTTTGAGTATTTTTGGAATTCAGCATATTTTTCTGAGGCTAGCGCCCTTAATGGTGTCAAGTAGAGTACTTTTCCGCCATGCTCAATAATATGTTTCATTGCACATAGTTCTGCGACGAGCGTTTTTCCAGATGCTGTAGGGCTGGCTAATACTAGGTTTTTTCCTTCAAGTGCACCAGCTTTAATTGAGTCTTCCTGGGGAGGATATAGGCTGGTTATCCCTGATTCAACGATTACTTTCTTAACTACTTCAGGTATCTGTAGCTCTTCAATTTTCAACGCTCATCTCGAAAGATTGGTGTTACCATCTGAATTAAGCGTTACTGGTTTAATTCTAGCTAGCTCACCAAATCGACTTGACTTGTAATCTTTCTCTAATCTTTTTTATTCTTTGTATGCTATCCAATTGTTTTTAGGATACATTTCGCGGCTATGTAGGTTATTGGCGCGATGAATATGCACCGTACTATTGAGCTTTGCGTCCCAAGTGGTGCATAAACCAGTCTGCTGCGAGCTTAGCGACTTCTTCCAGCGTTCCAGGCTCCTCAAAGAGATGTGATGCTCCTGAAACGATTTCAAGTCTCTTTTCTGTGTGAAGGTATTCCATGGCTTCTTTATTTATCTCAATAACAGTTCTGTCATTTCCTCCTACAATGAGAAGAGTCGGTGCCTTCACTCTGGAAAGGTGCTGCATTGCGAGATCAGGACGACCTCCACGTGAGATTACTGCTCGAACGTCATCAGGAAGTTTTGCAGCCGCAATTAATGCAGCTGCAGCGCCAGTGCTAGAACCGAAATAGCCTATAGGAAGATTTTTGGTTCCGACATTTTTCTTAAGCCATTCAGTAGCACCGATAAGACGGTTAGTAAGCATCTCGATGTCAAACCTGAGGTGTCTTGTCCGTATATCTATCTCTTCCTCCTCTTTTGTGAGTAGATCCATCAACAGTGTGGCAAGCTTAGCATGGTTGAGTACGTTTGCAACATAGCGATTTCTGGGGCTAAATCTGCTGCTCCCACTTCCATGTGCAAACAGCACAACACCTTCGGCATCTTTAGGCACCACAAGATTTCCTTCAAGCATTACCTTATCTACAGAAATTTTCACAAGATTATCCTCATTTTCTTGGGGCACATTCCTCATTTGTATGCCTCCAACTCTTCTCTGCTAAGCTTTAGCAGTCTTATTACTTCCTCATCACTAACTTGAGTGAAATTCTTATAAAACTGCCCTATGGCATAGAATGGCTCTGGAGTATACAAACAAACGACTCGGTCAGCTTCCTTTTTCAAATTTTTTATCGTAGAAGGAGGACCGACTGGAACCGCAATCACAACAAATTTAGCCCCTCTTTTACGGACTGAGGCTAGAGCAGCTCTCATCGTGGATCCGGTAGCTATTCCATCATCCACAATGATAACATCGCGGTTCTCCAAGTTCGGATATGGAGTCTCCCCCCTGTAAAGCCTTAATCTACGATCAATCTCTAAACGTTGCTTCTCACTCTCCTCCTTAATGTAGGTTTGAGAAACCTTCAGATACTCAACTAGTTTGTTATCAAGTATGATTGTCCCGTTTTCAGTCATAGCCCCGATGGCTAGTTCAGGGTTATTGGGGGCCCCTATTTTTCTAGGAATTATGATATCCATGAAGATCCTAAGTTTACTAGCTATTTCATAACCTATGACGACTCCGCCTCTAGGAATAGCTAAAACAATGGTGCCTCTTCTTGCGTAATCCGCCAATTCTGAGGCCAGCTTTCTCCCAGCCTCAACTCGGTCAGCAAAGATCATCATTCGCATTAACACCGTAATTGAAGGCGAAAACTGTACCGCGAAGAGAATCAAACAAATTCTCTCCACACCCCCTCCACCACACTCTACCACTAAGCCTTTTTAACAAAACCATCTTTTGGAGAGTATATGGTTCCTTCTTTTAGTAGTTGGGTTACTAATCTGTCGGCTTCGTCTCGTTCAATTTTATAGTCTTTGTAAAGAGTATCGAAAAGGTCTACTACGGGCACTATGCCTTGTGCTTTCTCCATTTCAACGATTGCGGATAGCACAGTTTGTAGTTTATCTCTAAGTGATTTGGGTTTACCTGTCATGATTAGGTCTATGTCGAATTCTCCTGTTTTCACGTCGATTCCGACTTGTGAGAGGGACTTGGTAATCAGTCTTATCACAGCTTCTGCGTCCTCAGCTGCAACTTCATTTCGTAGGGCAGATCTAGCTCTAGCCTCCGCTAATCGTACTAGGGATTCTAGTTGACGGGGCGTTATTGCTACAGGTGATTCTCTTGACTCGGATACTGAGCGCATTTTGAGGTAGAATTCTTCGAAGCGTTTAGAGGCTTCGTCTGTTATTTTTGGACGTATTCGTTTTGCGTAGCTTACATATTTTCTGAGGAGCTGGGGGGATATTGGAGGTTCAATTGGAGCTCCACCAGTTTTATGTAAGCTAAGGATGTGTTCAGACATTTTTGCGTCCAATTCACGTTCCGGCTCATCTCTTAGAATGAATATCAGGTCGAAACGGGAGAGAACAGTTATCGGTAGGTTAATGTTTTCAGCCATAGTTCGGTATGGGTCGTATCTTCCTAGGGCAGGGTTAGCCGCTGCTAATATTGCTGCACGAGCGTTTAGTGTCGCGACAATTCCACCCTTCGCCACGGATACTGTTTGCTGCTCCATCATCTCATGTATGGCAACTCTGTCTTCCGGTTTCATTTTGTCAAATTCATCGATTGAGCATATACCTTTGTCAGCAAGAACCACAGCACCAGCTTCTAAAACAAGACCTCCTGTTTTCTCTCTTACAACTGCTGCGGTTAATCCTGCGGCGGTTGTCCCTCTGCCGCTCGTGTAGAGCCCTCTTGGCGCTATTCTTGGAACATATTGGAGAAGTTGGCTTTTCGCCGTACCAGGGTCACCTATTAGTAGAAGGTTTATGTCTCCTCTGATTGCGATGCCGTCGGGCAGTGTTTTTGGAACCCCGCTGAAGACGAGGTACATTATCGCTTCTTTCACGTCCTCGTATCCATAGATTGAAGGAGCTATTGATCGGACAATTTTTCTATGTATGAATGGGTCTTTTGAGAGTTCAAGAATTTGTTTCTCGTCTTCGGGGGATATCTGGACTATTTCAGCTTCTTTGCTGACTGTATCAACATAGTTTCCGTCTAAATATAACTCAAAGGTTCTAAGTCTACCTCTTCTGAAAACAACTTCCTGTATTGCTCTTACTATTCCTATCACGGATACTCTATCACCAGGTCTGGCGATGTCGACTAGGTCCTCCAATAGTTTTATATCGATGGATCTTGGAAGTTGACCTGGCGGGAGATCTTCAGGTCTTTCCTGTATTCTTATCTCTTGTGAGTTTATGAACGTAGATTCTTCTTGTAGGAATTCAAATGCACCTCTTCTTCTGCATGATGGTTCATCACATTCCAACGGCGACCTTAGAAAATCCCCGGTTTGCTCAATGTATTGAACCGCCCCACATTTTCTACATTTAAATGCAGCCCTAACTAAGAGTGGTTTTACTGTAGTAGCTCTAACAAGGATCCCGTCAACCATTATTAATTTGCCTATATGCTCGGAGCCTACCTTTCGTAGTGATATTTTTTCAGGAAGCATTTGGAAACGGACATTTAGGTCTTTGATTTCGTCGGCGTATTCAGGGTCCTCTATTTTTAGTTGTGCCCATGCAGCCTTTTTCGTGTATTCTAGGTATTCGTCAGGGTTTTCTATGATGCTTTTTGCCAGAGCGGAATCAAAGGTTAGTAGATCCTCGAAGTCTATAACCAGTGAGTGGGAGCCTGTTACTGCCAGTTGAGCAATTTTTTGCCTATATTTTTCTCCAAATTTTAGAAAGTTTTGAAACCTTTCTTCAGGGCCAATAACTTCGGCTTTAGTCATTTGCGGACACCTCTACTTTAGTATCTTTGAACGCCAATCAGCCACCATTTCGTGAAGATGATCGTAGAGGATTCTTTCTTCGCCTGTGAGATTTCCAAGAATATCCTCTGTTTGAGCTGGGCCTGATGCTAGCCCAACAATTTTTCTCAGTCTACAGTTTATTATGTCGTGAGCTAGTCGCGTTGCTTTTTCATAGTCCTGCGCTTTAACTGGGTCCGTAAACTCTTTCAACTCCGCCAAATAACGACGCAGCTTAGGATAAAAGTTTTCTGGAAGCGGAGGAATTTGCTTTCCACTTTGAATTGTCTCCCGCCAATACAATTTATGTAACATAACTAAGTCTATTTTTTCATCCCCGTGAAAACGTGCCATTCCAGATTTAGCTAACTCTAGGGCTATCCAGTATTTCACTTGAAATTCCTTTCCCTCTTCAAGTGGCCCAATTGTTTCGCCTGCAACTTTCATTTCAGGTGAGCTTCGATTCGCAATCATTTTCACTGGTGTATTCTCAAAGTTGAAGTCCAAATCTTCGACTGTTAGTGGCGGTTTAGGCAAGGACGCCCCCTCTATAGCTTTAAGCTAATGTGAAAGGTGTTAAGTGCAGATTTAATGCTTTAGTTTAGGAAAATTAATTATTTATCGAAAATTTTTGTTGAAAAATAAGTTAAATTTAACCACTAACTAACCTGAGCGCTTGCTTGTGAGAATGGAAGTTAAGTAACATTAATCTATGTTAAGCTAATGGTTTCTGTATGATATAGAGAGGGGTTTGCGGCTTGAGCGTAGAAATGTGGACTGAGAAGTACCGCCCGAGAACGCTGAATGATATTGTAAACCAGGTTGAGATAGTTAATAGGCTGAAAAGCTTTGCGAAAATGAAGGGGATGCCGCACTGCCTTTTTGCTGGTCCACCTGGGACTGGAAAAACTACGGCTGCATTGTGTTTGGCGTATGATCTTTTCGGCGAACGATATATGGACTTAATTATGGAGTTGAATGCGAGTGATGAGCGGGGCATAGATGTAGTTAGAGAGAAAGTAAAGACTTTTGCGAGAACTCGTACACTCAGAGAGATTCCGTTTAAAATATTAATTCTAGATGAGGCTGACAATATGACTTCTGATGCGCAACAAGCATTGAGACGGACTATGGAACGTTTTACGGAAACATGTCGATTCATATTGGTGTGTAACTATTCGGGAAAAATTATTGAGCCTATTCAATCAAGATGTGCTCCATTCAGGTTTACACCTCTCAGCAATGATGATTTAGAGAGCAGACTTAGATTCATAGCTGGAAAAGAGAAAGCAACTGTAACAGATGACGGAGTGAAAGCAATTTTAGAGCTCTGTGAAGGCGATATGAGAAGGATGATAAACACATTGCAGGCAGCGGCTGCTTTAGGTAAGAAAGTTGATGAAAAAATTGTTTACGCTGTAGCTGGAAGAGCGCATCCGCTTGAAGTTCAAGAGATGCTTAAGTTTGCTCTGCAAGGTAAATTTGTGGAAGCACGTGAAAAACTTCGATCTATGCTAATAGAGTACGGTCTCTCAGGTATAGATATAGTTAAACAGATTCACCAAGAAATTTTGGGACTTAATTTGCCGGAGCCATTGAAACCACAGCTTGCGGATATCGTTGGTGAGGTTGATTTCCGTCTATCTCAGGGTGCTGATGAGGAGGTTCAGTTAAGCGCGTTACTTGCACGTTTAGCTTTGGTTGGAGAGCAAATTAAGTCTAGAAAGTAAGTATGTGACTTAAAAATGGCGCTTCCCTGGACTGTTGTGCACAAACCTAAAAGAGTTTCAGATGTTTTAGGTAATTCTGATTCCGTTGCGAAATTTGTTGAATGGATGCATTCATGGGATAAGAAGATACCTTCAAAGAGAGCAGCGTTTCTCTACGGGCCGCCGGGGGTTGGAAAAACTGTTGTTGCTGAATCCTACGCTAACGAGAATGGTTACGATCTGATTGAAATGAATGCTAGTGACTGGAGAACCGCTGAAGCTGTGGAGCGTGTTGCAGGTGCTGCTTCAATACAGGCAACTCTCTACGGTACAAGGAAACGCGTGGTCATCATCGATGAGCTGGATGGTATCAGTGGAGCTGAAGATCGTGGCGGTGTAGGCGCAATTTTAGATGTGGTGAAGACTACGCAATGCCCAGTGGTGCTGATAGCGAATAACGTTTGGGATCAACGTTTCACTTATCTTAGAAGTTACTGTCTTTTGATTGAGTTTAAGAGAATTCCATGGCGCAGCGTAGTTCCATTTCTTAGAAAGATTTGCGATAAGGAGGGGATAAAGGCCGAAGATGAAGCTTTGAAGATCATAGCTGAAAGATCCCATGGCGATGTTAGGTCTGCGATTAATGATCTACAAGCGTTAGCGCAGGGTCGTAAGTCGCTTAGTTACGAAGATGTTAGTTGGCTTGCATATAGAGATAGGCAGGAATCGATATTTGAAGTTCTCAGAATCATTTTCACGGCTAAAAGTAGTTTGGAGGCAAAGAGGGCTATTGATAAAGCTGATGTTGATTATGAAATGCTTTTTGAGTGGATTTATGAGAATGCTCCACACCAGTTAACGGATCATCGGGACTTGAGTAATGCTATGGAAAATTTAGCTAAAGCAGATATTTATTTGAGACGTGTAAAGAGTGGGCAGAAATGGGGATTACTTGGTTATGTTTTTGATTTAATGACTTCGGGTGTTGCTATGTCCAGAGAGAGAACGCGTATCGGATGGGCACCATTCAAATTTCCACAACGAATAAAGCTGATGTCTAAAACCAAGAAAGAAAGACAGATGCGGTTGGAAATAGGGAAAAGAATAGGGAAAAGATGCCACACCTCGGCAAGAGCAGCTATTAGGGAAAATTTACCGTATCTACGATTAATTTTCGAGAAGAACCCGAAGATAGCTTCTGGTCTAGCGGAATGGTTCAATTTTGAGAAAGAAATGGTTAACTATCTCTCAGGTAAGGGAGAGAAGATAAAGGAAGAAAGTTGACTAGCTCTCACGAGCATGTTTTATTATGTGCCCAACTTCAGGCAATATTAAATTTTTAACGGCAACCTCTACTGCTTGAGGGGATCCTGGAATACAGAAAATTACTTTGCCTGAAACTATTCCTGCCATGGCTCTGGTTAAAACTGCTGGTGAACCTATTTTCTCATAACTTATTTTTCTTAACAATTCGCCGAAGCCTGGAAGACCCTTTTCAATTAATGGTTGAACAGCTTCTATGGTAACATCTGAGGGAGTTATCCCCGTTCCACCGCTTATTACAATTGAATCTACATCTTTACGTGATAGGGCCCCTTTGATTGTTTTTACTATTAATTTTTCATCATCAGGTATAAGTGCCCGTAATTTTACGCTATGCCCTGACTTCTCTAACAGTTTGGTTATCAGATCGCCCGACGGGTCTATCACAGCCTCTCCCTTCTGTAGACTGCAATAGCGTGAGGTACTACAGGTTATAACAGTGAAGCCAAGTTTCTTTGGCGCCTCTGCCTTGTGTTTAGCCGCGGTTTTACTCATTTTCCACGCCGCTTTACTTTTTTAACAACTTTTATGTTTTCTATGAGTGTGGTGGGATACTGCCCTTGTTTATCTTTCTCGTATTGTTTGACCATATCCCACATTGTTAAGATAGCTATCGCTGTTGCGGCTAAGGCCTCCATTTCAACCCCTGTTTTTGCCGTGGTTTTAACTGTTGACTCTACTTCAACTTGGTTTCCATGAATAACTGTGTTGATGTTTACATGTGTGATAGGTAAAGGATGACAGAGGGGTATTAGGTGGCTTGTGTTTTTCGCTGCTAGTATTCCACTAATTTTTGCTGTTGAGAGAGGGTCGCCTTTCTCGATCCCACCTTTTTTGATTAGTTGAATTGTTCCAGGTTTAAGTCTAATGACTCCCACAGCAGTTGCTTCGCGGTATACCTCGGGCTTGGGGGTTATGTCAACCATTGATGGTGCAGATTTTTTGATTTTAGCCATGCTTATCACTGCTGGAATTTATATTCTGTCTACTTTCTAGAAATTCAATAAGGTTTTTAATTGCTTGAGCATCTGGATTCTCGTTTTTGAACCTGAATATTCGGATTCTCCCAAATTTTTTTTCTTGAACTAGGTCGGCATCCCTTAGCGCCTTAAGGTGCTGATTCGTTGTGGTGTAGTTTAGTTCTACACGTCTAGCTATCTCAGATATGTTCAATTCTCCAGCTTCTGATAGAACTTTAAGTATTCTTGAACGCCCCTTCGAAGAGAAAATGTTTTCAAAAGTTGCTGGCGTCGCTTCTTTCTCGCTCATATTTTCTTTACCTCTATGAGGCGTTCAACTTCTTTTTTAAGGCGATCTGCTGGGACCAGTAGGCCAATTAGTGTAGTCTTACCTCTGAAACCCTCTCCAGATGTTTTTGCTGATATCATCCCTGAATCGGTTAATCCCTTTACATATTTCCAGAATTGAGTGTATGCTCTTGGTTTTTCCCCGTATTCTTCGCATATGACATTGTAATTTTCTTCGAGTTCACCCATTGACATGTAGTCTAAATCTTTCTGCTCCAGATACCTTGCTATTGCCAATAGAATCAATTTTTCGTGAAGACTGGTGTATCGAAGGTGTTCTTTTCTGATTTCTGGAGGGAGCTCAGCTTTTGCTTTCCTTACATGGCTTGGAAGAACTTTATGAGATCGCTCTGCATCTGCAAAAACTCCTGAACGCTCCAGTAATTCGATGGCGTATCGCGCATCCCCGAATGCCCCAGCTATGTCAGCTATCAGACCTATGGTTTCAGGGCTAACAGCATCTTCTTTGAACGCTTCTTTAACTCGATGCTCTAATATGTCTCTAAGTTCAGTTGGCACATATTCCTTGAGATAAACAATGTTGCGTTGGAGGGTGCTTAAAGTGCTCTTATCGATCTGTTTCATTAAGTCCTCGCAGTCTGGTTCCCTAAATATGCAGATCATCGACAAGCGTTGTGGTGCGTCCGGTCTATTCTCTTGAATTCTGGTGAGGTTGTAGAGTGGATCTGAACCTTCTTTTCTTATTAGGGCTTCAAGTTCGTCTAGAGCTAAGACTAAATGTGCATTTTTATCATCAAGCACTTGCATGAGCATTCGAAGAACCTCTTCTGATGAGAAGCCTCGCTGTGGAAAAGAGTGCTCAAATTTAGTTATTACATTTTTTACTAAATTGAAGAAACTGCCATTTTCTCGACAGTTCACATGCGCGTAGTGTAGGTTTATCCCTTTTTGTTGAGAGATGTTTTCTAAGTCAGCGCCAAAACGCCTTGTTAAAACAGTTTTTCCAGTCCCAATTCTTCCCTTTATCAGAACCTTTACACTGGCTTTTCCAGGATTGTCTAGAACTGCGCGAAAGAAGTGAACCAGGACCTTGTATTCTTCTTCTCTATGCGGAAGATGAGAAGGCACGTAGTCCATGGAAAGCTTGCTTCTGTCCCTGAATACGGTTGGAGCATAGGCTTCTTTTTCAAAAATTTTAATTCCCAAGGGTTTTCCTCATTTTCTATTTCCCCAGATTTAACTGTATTACGATTTATGGTTTTTGTTCGTTAAAAGTTCTTTAGAGTAGAGAGATGAGTGAAACTAAGTATTAACCCAAAAATCAGCCTTTTTAAAGGTGGGCTCACGCACTCAAGATCACAATCATTAAGATCAAGTGGGCCAGAGTCGTCATCGCCCACCCTTAATAGTAAATATTAAAATTCTCTTAAAAACTATACTTTTGTTTTTTAAGAAAGAGAGTACTTGATTTCTAGGAACTTTTTCCTGAAACTAATGACTTCCTTTTTAACTTTTTCCGGGTTTTCACGGTCTATTATTAGTCTTTTTATAAAGTCCGCTATTTTTTTCATGTCAGCCTCCCTCATTCCCCGCCTAGTCATCTCCTGCACACCCATACGGACCCCTGAGGGGTTGTTGACATTTTTGAGGTCGTCCCAAGGTAGGAGATTCATGTTGGTGATTATGTTGGCTTTGGCGAGGGTTTTAGCTACATTGCTTCCGTCGCCTGTCTTTGAAACATCTATTGCAATCTGGTGGGATTGAGTGAATCCCCTATGTGCACATAGGATGTTAAAACCGTAATCATATAGTGCTTTAGCTAGGGCTTTAGCGTTTCTAACAATTTGCTCAGCATATTCCTTTCCGAACAGTTGCATTTCAGCTAAGGTTATTGCAAGACTTGGTAGCCGATGGAGATGATGATTTGAGACTAAGCCTGGATAGATTGCCTTCTTTATAAGCTTAAACTTTTCAGCATCATTGGTCAGCACGACACCGCCTTGCGGTCCTGGAAGAGTCTTATGCGTCGACCCAGAAATCAGGTGCGCCCCCTCCTTGATAGGATCCTGAAAAACTCCGCCTATGAGCAACCCCATAACATGAGCACCATCATAGTGTACAACAGCGCCGACCTTGTCAGCAATTTCCCTCACCTCCTCTACAGGGGCTGGAAAGAGAAAGAGACTCCCGCCAAGTGTTATTATTTTAGGTTTAACTTTTCTCGCCAGACTTGAGAGGCGTTCTACATCTATGTTCATCTCATCTTTATCGAACGGTATATCAAATACTCTTAATCCTCTACATCCAGCTGACCCAAACTCTCTGTAGCTTATATGCGCACCTGACATAACGCTAAGGCTCATAACAGTGTCTCCAGGTTTCGCTAAAGCGTAGAAAACAGCTAGATTCGCCACAGCCCCAGAAATAGGTCTCACATCCACATAATCAACTCTGTATATTTTCATCATTAAATCAATGCAAGCTTGTTCAACCTCATCAACATACTGGGCGCCCTCATACATTCTATGTCCAACGGTACCTTCAGCATATCTATGCATAAAGTCGGAGGCGAAAACCCTCCTAGCCAGAGGACTCATAACGTTTTCACTTGCGATGAGGTTTATTGTTTCAGAGCCCCTCCATCTTTCTTCCTCTTTAACTGATTTCAACACTAAATTTACAATCTCTTTTGAAGCCATACATTATACCCCGATATGCAAAGGAAATTGACAGTATCATAAAATAGAGTTTTTGGTGCGGCTACCGGGATTTGAACCCGGGCTGCCAGCTTGGGGGGCTGACGTCCTAACCAGGCTAGACTATAGCCGCAGCTAAATTAACAAAAGTGTCCAAGTTAGAAATAAATTACGGTGAAAATTTTAGGATGCCTGTAATCATACCGTTTGACCCTTGGAAGGGCCCATTATGTACGTGCCCACCTAAGTATAGTTTATCTGCTTATACTGGCTGTTCTCATGCCTGTAGGTATTGTTATATTTCATCATATATTCCACGTGCATTTCAATGTAGGGCTAAAAAGGATTTTATTTATAGGCTTAGGCGTGATTTACGTCGAATAGATCCGAAACTTCACATTTCCATCGCTAATAGTTCTGACCCTTACCCCCCGCAGGAGGATAGGCTTGAACTAACCAGACAAGCGCTTCAAATATTGTTGGGTGAAGGGTTCAAGGTTCAACTGATAACTAAGTCAAACATTGTTGTAAGAGATTTAGACATAATTAAGAGGGGAAACTGCAGCGTCAGTATGAGCATAACAACATTGAACGATCATGTAGCAAGAAGACTTGAACCTAATGCACCACTACCAAATGAGAGACTGAAGGCGATTAAGAAGCTTACTGATGAAGGGATACCATGTTCTGTACGTGTGGATCCGATTATTCCTGGAATAAATGATGAGAAATTAGAGGGGCTCGTTAAGGGTATAGCTAATGTTGGAGTAAATCACATCGTAGCTTCAACATATAAAACGAAAACTGACAATTTCCGCAGAGTTGTAGATACTTTTCCAGAGCATAAAGAGAGGTTAACTGAGTACTACTGGGTTAAAGGTGAACGCATCGGAAGAGCTCAATATTTGAGTAAAAATGTTAGAAACGAAATACTTTCCCATCTCAAAGAGGTTGTAGAGAGCTATGGAATAACTTATGCAACGTGCCGTGAGGGACTTACAAAACTTCATAGCGCGAAAACGTGCGATGGATCTCATCTTATTCCTAACAGAATGAGTTTGCCGAAGAAGACGTTAGCATCATTTCGATAAAAGAGAATTATACAATTGTGCTATTTGGTCTCCAACTCTTTCAAATGAGTGGTCGTAAACCATTTTTCTGGACTCTTCACCCATTTTTCTTTCAAGATTCACGTCCCTCAATATCTGTATTGTTTTTTCAGCAAAATCCTCAACATCCTTAGCGGTAAAGCCGTTACGCCCATCCTTAACAAGCTCACCTAAAACACCGCTGTACGCAGCGACTATGGGTTTACCTGATGACATGGCCTCAAGAATTGCTAAGCCTTGCGTATCGGTGTGGGAGGATATCACGAATACATTAGCTGCGGCGTAAGTGCTGAGCAGGAGATCGCTTGGAAGCACTCCTGTGAAAATGAAGTTTTCATTAAGTTTCATTTCATTTATGAGAGAGATTAATTCGCCCTTGGCCGGGCCTTCCCCTGCAATGATGAATTTTACATCTTTAATTTTCTTAACCACAAGTGATGCTGATTTGACTATGAATGGGATGTTTTTCTCAGCGCTAATCCTTCCAAGATAGAGTATAATTTTTTCGTTTTCACTAATCCCATAAGCCTTCTTGAATTTGGATCCGCTGACATTGGGATTAAATTTCTTAGTATCTATTCCATTGCTTATGATTAACACGTTTTCGAAGCTTTTTTGTTTAAGCAAGTTTGCTGTGGTTTTAGATGGACAAGTAATTACGTCACATCTTGAATAATACCATTTAAGGTATCTCCAGCTGTATCTCTTCAAGAATAATCCAAAGTGCTCTGCTGATTTTTCTCCAATAAAATAATGTATGTATTCCGGCAGAAGTGTATGAAAGGTTCCTATGAGGGGGATTTTTAGATTTTTATGAGCATAGAGGGCGTTTAAGCCCATCGAGAAAGGCCCATGAGAATGAAGTAAGTCTAATTTGTATTTCTCGACAACTTTTTTAACCTTTCTAAAGCGTGAGGGGGCAAATCTGTATTCAGGATAAAACGGATAGGCGACTGACTTAAATCTGTGAACAATTGTGAAGTCTTCCTTTTTTACTCCCGATTCCCTTCCAACAGTGAACACTATCGGCTGAGCGCCTCTTTCAATTAAAATTTTTTTCAAATTCTCTATTGAGGTTACGACACCGTTTATCTGTGGTCTATAGGTCTCCGTGAAGATTCCTACTTTGAGCCCACGCATTTTTCGCATACCTTAACCTTTCTGCCTTTACTATTCTCTAAATTTCACATAAGATACGTTTTCCACATTTACTGCATTTAGCCTTAATTAAGTCTATTGGGGCATAGTCGCCTTTCTCCGCAAGCCTTTCTCTACTAGGTGTCTTCACCTTGAGTCGAGTTCGCATGATCTTCGTGTTGAATGGTTTCGGTTATCTCTCCGCTACATGTTTTTTCGTGTTGTTTTAAATAGCGGATTATTTCGACGTTTAGTGAGGGGGTCGATGGAATATGGTAGTTGGTAAAGTAGCTGTTTCAAAAGAAGAGGTCGAAAAAGGAAACATTGCTCACAGCAAGACATCTGCTTCAACAACTGGAACTATGTCTAAAAAGGCTTTAACACAGATAGAGACTAAGTCTGAAGCCCCTAACTTACCCTCTGCAACCGATAAAGCTCAGAAACACAGAGAGTATATGAAGGAATACTACCGAAGGAATAGGGAAAAAGTTCGCACACAACACAGTGAGTATTACTGGAGAAATAGAGATAGACTACTCGAATCTAAGCGTGAATATTATCAAAAAAATCGTGAGAGAATTCGTGAAAAGTTTAAGGAACGTTGTGATTCCGACTCCGAGTATAGGGAAAGGCAAGTAAAAATACAGAGGATGTGGTGGGAGAAACGCCGAGAAGCTCTCAAAGAACTTAAAATTGTACTCGGCGGGAAATGTAAGGTTTGCGGAGAGAGCGACCTTGATGTTCTTCAACCTCATCATCCAGATGGAAAAGAGAGGAGAGGACGCTCCTTTATTAACAGCAAAGAGTTTGGAGATTGGGTTAAGCATAGAATTATACCGGGCGTTATCCTCTTATGTGCAAACCACCATCAAAAACTCCATATAACAGAGGCACGAGGAGAACAAATTTAAATTTTCCATTTACTTACCTCTTAACGAAAAGTTGGCATGGTGAGCATCACTTAAATGTTGCTCTTCTCCTTTTATTTTCAAGCTTCACAACTAACCTAAAGGTTAATAATAAACCGTAATACCCATATTGCCAAGGCTCATTAAGACGAGTGAAGAAAATGCCAAAGTTCAAGTCAACAGCAGAAATAATGAAGCTAGTATACACAAAGGATCAGATAAGGAACATAGGCATCATTGCACATGTTGACCACGGAAAAACCACAATGACAGATTCGCTCTTAGCCGCGGCGGGGATGCTTTCACCAACAGTAGCTGGAGAAGCCTTAGCACTAGATTATTTGGAAGAAGAACAAAAACGCCAGATGACGATTAAGGCTGCTAACATTAGTCTTTACCATGAGCGTGAAGGAAAACCATACGTTATAAATCTGATAGACACACCGGGACACATAGACTTCACTGGCAGAGTTACACGGTCACTACGGGTTATTGACGGCGCTGTTGTCGTGGTGGATGCTGTTGAAGAAGTAATGGTTCAAACAGAAACTGTGACAAGGCAGGCCCTTGACGAAAGAGTTAGACCTGTTCTCTACATTAACAAGATTGATCGATTAATAAAGGAGTTGAAACTTACACCTGAGCAGCTTCAAGCTAAGTTAAGTAGGATTATACAGCAATTTAACCGCCTAATAGACTTGTATGCTGAGCCTGAGTTCAAAGAGAAGTGGAAAGTTAATCCTGCCGCAGGAACAGTCGCCTTTGGTTCAGCTAAGGATAGATGGGGCTTCACATTAGAGATGGCTCAAAAGAAGGGCATAAAGTTCTCAGATGTTGTAGTAGCATACAACGAAAATAAAGTTGAAGAATTAGCAAAGGCAGCCCCACTTCATGAAGCCATATTGAATATGGTAACAGATCATATGCCTCCACCTCATGAAGCTCAGAAGTACCGTGTTCCAAAAATATGGCATGGGAACCTAAACAGCGAAGTTGGCAAGGCTATGTTAGCATGCGATGATGATGGCCCAGTAGTTATGGGTGTGAACGATGTTAAAGTTGATCCTCAAGCCGGAGTGGTGGTAACTGGTAGACTATTTTCTGGAACTATTAAGGAAGGAAACCCTGTTCACTTAATAAATGCTAAAACCGATTCACGTGTTCAACAAGTATGCATCTATATGGGACCGTATCGAGAGGTTATAGGTTCTCTACCAGCAGGAAACATTCCGGCTCTGCTTGGTTTGCAGCGAGCTAGAGCAGGTGAAACTATAGCCGCAACTAAAGATGTTGTCCCATTTGAAGCTATTCACTACGTTTCTGAACCTGTTGTCACAATCGCGATTGAGCCAAAATATAGCAGAGATTTACCAAAACTTGTTGATTTCATGAATAAGTTGACAATAGAGGACCCTACGCTTATCACAAAAATTAACGAGGAGACTGGAGAGTACCTTATTTCAGGAATGGGCACACTTCACCTTGAAATCGCGACCACATGGATTCAGAAAGCTGGCTTAGACATAATCACCTCAAAACCGATAGTAATTTACAGAGAAAGCATAAGGAAGACAGCAGGACCGTTTGAGGTGCGGTCGCCGAATGGGCATAACAAGCTTCTCATCAGAGTTGAACCACTAGAACCAGAAGTTGTTGAAATGATTAGAAGAGGCGAAATATCTGATGGCATGGATAAGAAAGCGCTGGCAAAGATACTGAGAGAGCATGGATGGGAAACAGATGCATCACGAGGAGTATGGGCGATTGAGGAACATGGAAATACATTGGTTGATGAAACAAAGGGAGTTCAACGACTAGATCAAGTTAAGGGATCAATTCACATCGGATTTATGGACGCCGTCCATGAAGGACCCCTCGCCAGAGAACAAATGAGAGGAACAAAAGTGTTTCTTGAAGATGCATCAATACATACAGATCCAGCCCACTTTGGTCCTGCACAAATCATTCCTGCTATGAGGCACGGCATTTTCGCTGGAGTCCTATCAGCAGATGTAGCGCTTTTAGAACCAATTTATAAGATTATAGTTACTACGCCTTCAGAGCTTGTCGGCGCTGTCACCAGAGTTATAGCGCAGAAAAGAGGCAAAATTGTATCGATTGAACATAAAGAATTCCTAACTAATATCATTGGAGAGCTGCCAGCAGCTGAATCGTTTGATTTGGCTGAAGTTATGAGAAGCGCTACTGCTGGGCGAGCATTCTGGCAGACAACATTTGATCACTGGGAGTTTTTGCCTGAAAATATGCAGGCACAGGTTGTTAGAGAGATTAGAAAGAGAAAGGGTTTAAGCCCTGAACCTCCGACAGCATCCCAGTTCCTTGAATAGCTTACTGCTTATTCTATTGTCGCGTGTCTAGCCTTCATTTCAGCTTCAGTTTTTCCAAGCGTATCCATTAATTCAACTATGAGGCTGTCGAGAAATACCATTGAAGATACTTCGAACCGCGTTCCCAGAGGTGCTAGCGGCTCGTGGTTGCCTAAAATTTGGCGCGAGAAATAGTCACGATACTTAGCTGCTCTAACTCTGCCTGGAATCACTACTGCATAGTTAGCTAACTTTCCGAGCTTAGACCTTGGATAACTTGTGATGGCGATAATTTTCGCCCCAACTTTCTTTGCAATTTCAGCAGCAGCCACAACGAATGTGGTGCTGCCGGATCCGGAAATCGCGAATAGGATGTCGCCGGGTCCAAGAGCAGGGGTTATTGTTTCTCCTACCACGTGAACTTGAAAGCCTAAATGCATAAGCCTCATCGCGAAGGATCTCCCAACAAGTCCGCTTCGACCTACGCCTATAATCATAACTTTCTTGCCTTTGGCTTGGGCTTCAAGAAGCACTTTTATTACTCTATCAACCCGCCTAGATGGAATAGCGTTCATAGCGTCGCGTATACTGTCAATTATAGAGTTCGCCGCTACTTTTTGTAGATGAACCAAGCAGAACCCCGCTTAGCCTTTTAATTCGTGATTATTCTCTCCAGTATTTTAACAATATTAAGTTTAGTAATAATCGATTTTTACAGTTTTCTGGCGAACTTAGGGGGTTTTAGTTAAACAATTATCAGAGCATCATTTTACAACAAGCACCGGACACGTAGCCCATTCAACAACTTGCTCAGCAGTGCTTCCGAGAACAACTCTCTTTGCTCCGCTTAACCCACGGGTTCCCATAATTATTACATCAACGCCTCTATCCTCAGCTTCCTTAACTATCGCTTCAGGCGGTAATCCTTCCCTGAGAACAGTTTCAACAGGTACTTTGGCTCTATTTGCCATGTTCGCAACATCCTGCAGATAAGCTTCACCGAATTTCCTTAATTGTGCTAAAGCCTTCTCTGAGCCCTCGTAAACTCTTTTGACTCGCACATCGATTACGTGAAGTGCTATTACTTTTGATTTGAAGCTTGAAGCTAACTCTACGGCATGTTTGGCGGCTTTGGAGGAGTATTCCGATCCATCCACAGGAACTAGAATTGATTTGTACAACCTTAACACCATTAAGGGAATATTGAAGTCATTTTGAATTTAAATGATTCGAGTGCGAATTATGGAGTTGTGAGTTCAATTGCTGGTATCGCCCAGTATAGACGGATGTAAACAGCGAAAAATATTGCTACCACGATTAATGATAGCAAAACATAGTCTATGGTTTTTAGTTTAGGAACATATAGGCTTGTGCGTTTTTTAGTAGCTCCCCAAGCCCTTGACTCCATAGCTTCAGCCATTTCTAGACTCCTACGAATTGAGTTCACTAGAAGCGGTATGAGCACGGGTATGAAGTTTTTCACACGCTTAACAATGTTACCTTTCTCCATTTCTAGACCGCGTGAACGTTGAGCATCCATTATGGTTAGGGCCTCAGTGGCGAGTACTGGAACATACCTAACAGCCGTTGTGAACATGAAGGAATAGTCGTATGGCACCCCCATTTTTTCTAGGGCTGCACCTAAATCATCAGGTCTTGTTGTCAAAAAGAATATTGAAAATGCTGATATTAGAATTAAGAATCGAAGTACCATCGCAATAGAGTAGGTTAATGTGGAACCTGTTAGCATGTTCATTA
>Ga0315309_1000136_pt1 | contig 43091 bp, 43 predicted proteins | sample TDP4_MG_FD_203080 | JGI IMG/M metagenome (GOLD analysis project Ga0315309, IMG submission 203080) | Freshwater sediment microbial communities from Lake Towuti, South Sulawesi, Indonesia - TDP4 | ecosystem: Environmental > Aquatic > Freshwater > Lake > Sediment | place: Indonesia: South Sulawesi... | reverse complement strand
CAAAGACTAAGGGTTATGAAGTTAAAGATGAGGAGAAATTGCTTTCTCTCGCTAGGGAGTTGGGAATAAAAACAGACGGAAGAGATAGAAAACAGGTGGCCAAAGAAGTAGCGGAAAAAGTATTTTCTGAATTTGGTCAGCAAGGCGGGGAGCTCGAATTTTCTCACCGGGCTCCGGAGAAGAGACAAGCGTTATGGCGGAGACTCGGGATTATGCCCAGAGGAATAGATAGGGAAATCGTGGAGGTAATGCATCGCACGAGTATTGGAGTGGATAACAGTTTTGAGAATCTCATAAGTCATGGCATGAGAACTGCCTTGGCAGATGGATGGGGTGGCTCTATGATTTCGACGGAACTTTCCGATGTCCTTTTTGGGACTCCCAGACCTATCCGTGCTATGGTGAACTTGGGTGTACTCAAAGCAGATGAAGTCAACTTGGTTGTTCATGGGCACGAGCCCACGCTTTCCGATGTTATTGTTGCAGCTTCTCGCGATCCGGAACTAATCGAACTTGCCAGAAAGAACGGAGCAAAAGGTATCAACTTGGCCGGGATTTGCTGCACTGCAAACGAGATTCTAATGCGGCATGGTATTCCCATTGCGGGAAATTTCCTACAGCAGGAGTTGGCGATAACGACGGGAGCGGTAGAGTTAATGCTTGTGGATGTGCAATGCATCATGCCTAGTCTTTCGTCATTAGCCAAATGTTTTCATACAAAATTAGTGTCCACTTCTCCCAAGGCAAAATTCCCGGGGGTAGAACATGTGGAATTTAGAGAGGAAGAGGCTCTTCCTATTGCGAAGAAGATTGTAAGATTGGCCGTGGAAAATTTCAGTAATAGAGTGAAAGACAAAGTGAAAATACCCGAGGAGAAAATGGATTTAGTGGCAGGATTTACTGCAGAGAGCGTCTTCAAATTTTTGGGAGGGAAATACCGAGGCACATATCGCCCCTTGAACGATGCTATAATCAGTGGAAGATTGAGAGGGGCAGCAGGCATTGTCGGCTGTAACAACCCGAAGATAACGCATGATTGGGGCCACGTGGAAATGGCCAAGGAGTTAATTAAGAATGATGTGTTGGTAGTGGTCACTGGTTGTTCAGCTATTGCCAATGCTAAGGCGGGACTTTTGAAACCGGAAGCTGCGTTTCAATATGCGGGAAAGGGTCTCAAGGAGATATGCGAGGCAGTGGGAGTTCCTCCTATTTTGCATGTTGGCTCTTGCGTGGACAATAGTAGAATTCTAATTACTCTCTGTAATGTCGTTGCGGAAGGCGGATTGGGCGACGATATATCTGAGTTGCCTGTTGCTGGGGCTGCTCCAGAATGGATGAGTGAGAAAGCAGTGGCCATCGCATTCTATTTTGTGGCCTCGGGGGTGTTTACTGTGCTCGGCAATCCTTTCCCAATTCTGGGAAGTATGGAGGTAAACAGCCTCTTAACCAGGAGATTGGAAGAGATTGTAGGAGCGAACTTTGCCTTTGAATCCGACCCTATCAAGGCCGCTCGCCTGATGATTGACCATATTAATGAGAAAAGAGAGTCCTTGAAGCTCAAGCCTATGATGTATAAGGAGAGAGAAAAGGTAGTCTTTGGGGTGGAATAGACGCCAGTAGCCCGGACCTGCTTTAGGCCACATTGAATGGCGGGCAGGGAACCTTCTTTTATCAAGCAGTTAAGGTCACAAGATGAGAGGAATCATTTTCATAGATCCACAAAAATGCTTGGCTTGCAAGAGCTGTGAGCTCCAGTGTGCGGTGGTCCATTCAAAATCGAAAGACTTACCACAAGCCATATACGAATATCCTCTTCCCCAACAAAGGGTGAAGGTTGAGTCAGTGGCCGAATTAGCGATTCCCCTACAGTGTCGACAATGTGAGGATGCCCCTTGTGTAAAAATCTGTCCAACCAAGGCGATTGAGAAACCTGAGGTGGAGCAGCCGGTTTTAATCAAGGAACAACTTTGTATTGGGTGTAAGTGGTGTATCCTGGTCTGCCCCTTTGGGGTGATCGGAATGGATAGGGGAGGCAAGGCGGTGATCAAATGCGACCTCTGTTTTGAGAGGCTCAAGGATGGTAAGCCCCCGGCCTGCGTCCAGGCTTGTCCAACTAAAGCACTGCAATTTAAATCTTTAGAAGAGGTTACCGCGGAGAAACGAAAAGAGTATTTGGTCAAGTTTACAAAGGGCAAGGAGACGATATAATTAGAAAGGTTTAGGTGTTAAATGGAAAGAACCGAGATTTTCCAAGAGGTCGATGAGATAGTCGACCGATATAAGGGCCAAATAACCGGGTCAGTGGGTATATTACAGGATATTCAGAAGCGGTATAACTATCTTCCCAAAGAGGCCCTGGTCCATATGGCGAAAAGGTTAGATGTCCCTTTGAGCCAGCTATATAGTCTGGCTACCTTTTATAAAGCCTTTAGCCTAAGGCCGCGTGGCAAACACCTCATCAGTGTGTGTATGGGCACTGCCTGCCATGTGAGGGGCGCCCCCAGGATTGCCGATGAAATTCAAAGAAGGCTCAATATTAAGGTGGGACAAACAACAGAAGATAATAAGTTTACCTTTGAACTGGTAAACTGTCTGGGGTGCTGCGCAATAGGACCTGTCATGGTGATAGATGGCAAATACTACGAGCATATGACTGTAAGGAAGATAAATCCTATCTTACGAAAATATGAAACTGGATAAAAATGTAGGGGCTCAATTTATTGAGACCGTTTCTGCGGGTTCGATGAATCGAACCTCTACGGAATCATAAAATGATAAAGACTTTTAACGATCTCGAAAGAATAATTGAGAGACTAAGAACAGAGAGACTTGCTGAGAAGAGTCGCATAACGATATCTTCAGGAACGTGTGGTCAGGCGCGTGGTTCTCTGGAAGTTATAGAAGAGTTCCAAAGACAGATCCGTAAACAAAATTTGAAGGATAGGGTTACAATAAAAATAACTGGATGCCACGGTTTCTGTGAGGTGGAGCCTGATGTTATTATTCGTTTTGAGCCCGAATCCAAAAAATCCATATTCTATCAGAGGTTAAAGCCAGAAGATGTGGAGGAAATCGTGTCAGAAACTGTGCTGAAAAGAAAACTTATAAATAGACTCTCTTATGTAGATTCAGAAACAGGAAAGAGCATCGCATATCTGGAGGAGATTCCCTTTTTCAAGAAACAGAACCGTTTACTATTAGGCAATAACGTATTCATTGACCCTACAGACATTAACGATTATCTGGCCCTAGGAGGGCATACAGCTCTTCAAAAAGTCCTCAGCCAGATGTCCCCGGATGAGGTAATCGAGGCTATAAAACAAGCTGGCCTTAGGGGTCGGGGAGGAGGCGGTTTTCCTACGGGAAGGAAATGGGAATCCTGCCGGAAGGCAGAGGGAGATATTAAATACATAATCTGCAATGCCGATGAGGGAGACCCTGGCGCGTTTCAGGACAGAAGCCTCCTTGAGGGAAACCCTCATAGCGTAATAGAAGGGATGATTATTGGTGGGTATGCGGTTGGTGCCAGTGAAGGTTATATTTATGTGCGTAATGAGTATCCCTTAGCAGTAGAACATGTGGGGATTGCTATAAAGCAGGCTGAGGAGTATGGACTGCTTGGTGAGAATATCCTCGGCTCAGGTTTTTCTTTCACCATCAAGGTAAGCCGTGGCGGAGGTGCTTTTGTGTGTGGTGAATCGAGCGCATTGATGGCCTCCATAGAAGGAAGGCTTGGCGAACCCAGGTTCAAACATGTGCATGCCACTGAAAAGGGTCTATGGGATAGACCCACTACTTTGAATAATGTCAAGACCTGGGCTACCGTTCCTTTGATTATTAATAAAGGCGCTGACTGGTATGCCAGGATAGGGACGGAGAAGAGTAAAGGCACAATGATATTCTCATTAGTAGGGAAGATAAACAATACCGGCTTGGTTGAGGTACCCATGGGTTTACCATTGCGAGAGCTAATCTATGGCATTGGTGGAGGAATTCCCGGGGAAAAACGTTTTAAGGCAGTCCAGACCGGAGGGCCATCTGGAGGATGCATTCCCGAAAAACTCCTTGACCTTCCTGTTGATTATGAAAGGCTCACTGAGGCTGGATCTATGATGGGCTCAGGAGGACTCATCGTTATGGATGAGGATACCTGTATGGTCAATGTGGCCAAATACTTCCTCTCCTTTACCATGGATGAGTCCTGTGGGAAGTGCACCCCTTGCCGTGAGGGAATCAAACATATGCTGGATATACTTACTAATATTTCTGAGGGTAAAGCAGAGGAGCGAGACTTGGAAATATTAGAGGAAATCGGGAATATGGTAAAAGAGACCTCCCTCTGTGCTCTGGGTGGCTCTGCCCCTAATCCTGTGTTGAGTACCTTGCGCTATTTTCGGGATGAATATGAAACACATATCAAGGATAAAAAGTGTCCTGCTGCCGTCTGCTTGGAGTTGATTCAATACTCCATAGACGAGGTCAAATGTACTGGTTGTGGGGTTTGTAAAAAAGAGTGTTCTCAAGGAGCGATCTCTGGCGAGAAGAAAGAACCACACAAAATAGATAAGAAAATTTGTATTAAATGTGGAATCTGCCTTGAAGTCTGTAAATTCGATGCTATAGTAGTGGAGTAAGGAAATGGTGAAGTTAACTATCGATAATCGAGAAGTCGAGGTTGAGGAAGGAGCGACTCTTCTTCAAGCAGCCAGGAGTTTGGGAATAGAGATTCCTACCCTCTGCTATCATGAGGCCTTATCGCCTTATGGGGCCTGTCGTGTATGTTTGGTGGAGGTGGCAACGGGTAAGAGGTCAATATTGACTACTTCTTGTACTTATCCAACATGGGAAGGCATAGTGGTGAGTACGGATTCAGAAAGGGTGATAAAGGCGCGTAGGTTTGTAATAGAGCTGTTGTTAGCCCGATGCCCAAATGTAGCACAGATTCGGGAACTGGCCGAAAAGCTGGGAGTTAAACAGAGCAGATTCAAAACTGCGGATGAGGAGTGTATTTTGTGTGGCCTATGTGGGAGGGTCTGTAAGGAAATAATAGGAAGTTCTGCTATTGGTTTCATCGATCGAGGGATAGAAAGGGTTATGGAAACACCATTTGGGATCGATTCTGAGGTGTGTATTGGTTGTGGAGCCTGTGCCTTTGTATGTCCTACAGGCGTGATAAAAATTGAGGACATAAAAGGTTACCGCAAATTGGATATTTGGCATACTCGACTTGAGCTGGCCAAATGTAAGGCCTGTGGTAATTACTTCGCACCTATGTTGGAGCTAAATCATCTGAAAAAGAAGGTAGAGTTGTCTGAAGAAGTCTTCCATCTGTGTAGTGGCTGCAGGCGAAAAAGATTGGCAAGAGAGCTAATCAAAATTGAAACAAAGCCCGGTGAATAAATCGGGACGAAAGGAGTAGCGGAACTTAGCGTTTTGGCACTCTGAAGAGTGCCCGACCACGCGTAGGGGCGACCCTTGTGGTCGCCATTTAGAGTGACAGAGGAGTAGCGAAGCGAAAGGAGGTGAATTAAGCTGTGTCCAAGATAGTGGCGGCAGCGGCAATCAGAGGCGCGCGTAAAGTAGTAGGAGAAGCAGAAGAATTTCTGAATAAGGCGATTAAGGAAAAAGGGAGAGACCAGAAAGTTGAGTTTCCCGAGACAGCTTTCTTCCTGCCCATGGCTTACGCTCTATTAGGAATTGAGGTAAGGACTCTGGGCGATATAATGCCAGTGCTGGAGGAAGCGAAATCGCTATTGAGAAAAGAACCGAGCGACTCTCTCTGGCTTCCTTATCTTGGTGATGCTCTCGACTCCGGGATTGCTACCCTATTGGGAGAAGAAATTATTGTTGGCATAAGGTATCTTTATGGTCAGGAACCGCAACCGGATTGTGTGGGCTTCTATACAGATACCTGGATGAGAAGTTATGGGATACAACTGGTAGACGGGAGGATGCCAGGTTTTGCCGCCATACTGGGAGCAGCTCCGGATAAAAAAATAGCAGTTGAGATAGTCAGGGAACTTCAAAAGAGGAATATCATATGTTTCGTTGGTTCTAATCACAATGGCAGGAGCATAATCGACCAACTTAAAGAAGAGAATGTCCAGATGGGCTGGGAAACATACATAGTGCCTTACGGACGCGATACTATAACTGGAATCTATCCGCTCAACTGGGCTATCAGAGCAGCTCTGACTTTTGGCGGCCTTAAAAAGGGAGAGGCACTGAAGTGTCTCAAATATTGTCAGAATAGAGTTTTTGCCTTTGGCTTAGTCTTGGGTGAGGTGGATGATGTGAAGTATGCTACCGGAGCAGGAGCTATCAACATGGGCTTTCCCATAATTGCGGACACTGATATTCCTGAGATAAGACCAACTGGCATCTGTACCTATGAGCATTTGGTGAAAGAACTTGACCACAAGAAACTGGTTCCTACCTGCATCCAGGTGCGTGGCGTTAAGGTGAAGGTAACGGAAATTCCCATTCCCGTTGCCTATTCTGCTGCCTTTGAAGGGGAGACAGTAAGAAAAGAACAGATGCATGTCCAGTTTGGAGGGAAATATTCCACTGCTTTTGAATATGTCACCACGAGAGATCTGGATGAAGTGGAAGATGGGAAAATAGAGGTGATTGGGCCGGAAGTGGATGCAGCTAAAGAGGGCGACGCAATGCCTTTAGGAATCTATGTTGAGGTAGCTGGGAGAAAGATGCAGAAGGATTTTGAACCCATATTAGAACGACAGATTCACACATTTTTGAATGAGGCTATGGGGATATTCCATATGGGTCAAAGAGATTTATGCTGGTTAAGGATTAGTAAGGAAGCAAAGAAGAAAGGATTTAAGATTCGCCATTTTGGGGTAATCATTCATGCTCGCCTTCACGATACCTTCGGGGCAATAGTGGACAAGGCTCAGGTTACCGTTTATACGCGACAGGAAGATGTAGAGAGATACCTTCCTGAGGCTAAGAAGGCTTACAATGAAAGGGATGAACGCATGGCAGGAATGACCGACGAGAGCGTAGATACATTTTATTCCTGCACTCTGTGTGTACCCAAGGGTCAAAATGTGATACTTTCTGATGGTTCTTTCAAAAGAATTGAGGACCTTATACATACAGTAGCAGAAGAGAAAGATCTGCAGGCTCTCTCATTTAAAAATCCCTTTGCTAAATCAGCTTCGGTAGGTGAACTATTCCTGAACCCTGCACCAAGATACATTCAGAGGATTTTCCTAAATAATGGAAATCAAATAGAACTAACCACCAATCACAAGATTCTGATAGATAGGAAGGATGGATTGAAATGGGTTGAGGCCAGAGGTATGGTCAAAGGGGATAGGGTAATTGTTCCAAAATGTACTGATATAGATGGAATAAAGGAAAATCAAGAAGGACGTTTAATAATTGATTTTCTGCCAGATGATATGAAAGTCTTTGACGAGAATTTCCTAAATAGGTTAAAAGGCACCATATTGGAAAGATATAAAAAGTTCGCCATAGCTTCAAGAAAATTGGGCATAGATTACCACAGGATTTATTCAGCTTTCTACTTTAATGGTAAGTGTGGCCGGAGATTTAAGAATCCCCGTTTTTCGCTCAGAGAGATTAGGGAAATTTGTGAGAAGCTAAACTGGGAATGGAATGAAATAAAGAAAGATATTCGAATCTTTGGAGTAAGTCATGGGCAAGGGTACATACTTAAAAAGTTAGTTTTGGATGAAGATATAATGTACTTAGCAGGCTTAGTGGCTTCGGATGGATGTGTGAAGTATAGAGGAAAAGGCTGCAATGTCCAATTTACCAATTCTGAGGTCGCCCTTATCCAAAGCTTCACTACGATCGTAAATTCTATATTTGGAATTCCACCTAAGAAGTATATAGTTAGACCCACAACCACCAGATTTGGAAAAGTTAAGATCAAAGGCAAAAGTCCGGTTACTGTAGTTTTTGTAAACAATACCATCGTAGGAAGGTTAATGCAGGGATTAGGAATTGGTCTACAGAAAAAGGAATCCGTTAAATGGCTTGGCCATCAAATATCCAATCTCCCTAATAACCTAATTTCGGCTTTCTTAAGAGGCCTTTTTGATGGAGATGGCCATGTGACCGGTGATCATCTGTTGATATCTACAGGTCCGTACAAAGAGGCTCAACACATTTATTTGCTGCTTAAGAAATTAGGGATAGATTCTTATATTACAAACACTACTCGGGGTTATCAGGTAGGGACGAGAAACTTTTCTGATTATATAAGATTCAGAGATCTAATCTCATGTAATCATCCCAGAAAAAGAAAGGCTATGTATAAAGCTAAATTTTCTTTTGATGTCAACCATGTAGTGCGGTCGGATACAGTTCCTTTTAAGTGTGGCGACTTAATAGAAAATTTGCTTCTGAAATATAGAGGAAAAATGCAGACCTGTAAACTGGGGATTGACTATAAAACTATCGCTGCCTGGCGAAAGAAAAAGTGCAGAGCCTCTAAAGGAAAACTTAGACTTTTCCTAGATGAGATTAAAGAAAAGGTGGATCCTTCAGATTCAACTTATCAAGAGCTTCTTGAGTGGACAGAATCAAATGTAAACTTTGATAAAGTACGAGATATAAAATTGATTAGATATAAGGAAAGAGAGGTTTATAACTTCAGCGTTGATCAATTTCACAATTATCTGATAAATGCGGTCGTGGTCAAGAACTGTCAATCGTTTGCCCCTAATCATGTCTGTATGGTTAAACCAGAAAGATTGGGATTATGTGGCGCTTATACCTGGCTGGATGCTCGTGCATGTTTTGAGCTTAATCCAACAGGCCCGAATCAGCCGGTGAAGAAAGGAGAATTTATTGACCCAGTGAGGGGTGAGTGGAGAGGAGTGAATGAATTCATCTATCAGAAATCGAACAAGACCTTAGAACGTTTTCACGGCTATTCCATAATGACGCACCCAGAAACAAGTTGCTGTGTGAAGAATACAGAATTGGTCATTGATGAAGAATTAGTGGAGATTGGAGAGTTTATTGATAAGCATCGAGGGAGGGAAGAGTTTATTCGTTCGGCTGCTTTGACTCTTTCTCAGGGAAAAGGAGTTTCAGAAAAAATAGTAGCCATGCAAAAATTCAATGCTCCGGAAATGCTTTATAGATTGAAAACAAAGTCTGGGACAGAAATTATTTTAACTCCTGGTCACGAGTTCGCTGTGGATATGCCTCAAGGACTAAGGTGGATGACAATAGAGCAGATAGAGCCAGGAAGTAGGGTAATAGCGCTTAAAAAGCTGGATTTAGATGGTAAATTACCAAACATTATTGATTTTATCCCTGACGAATTTGGTATAAGGGATGAAGTTTTAATCAAAACTACTAAAAATAAACTCTTGGCAAAGTATGGTTCATTATCTAAAGCTTTTAAGAAGATAGGATTGAAATCTTTTAACCCGAGGGCAAGAAGTTTAACGATATTCTCTTTCAAGAAAATTATGGATGTTCTCGGTCAGGATTGGAATGTGGTCAAAAGATCAATTAACACTGTCGCCCGTTGCGGCTCACTGATTAAGCTACCCAAAGAACTTGGCAAAGATCTTTTCTACTTGATGGGTCTAATTGCTTCCGATGGATGTATTTCCCGCTTTGGGCGATACGAGTATCGATTCAATTTTGTAAATACGAATGAAGATTTGGTCACCTTATTCAAAAGTACTTATGAGAAGATATTTCCTGGTAGGCACGTAAGTATTAGACTAAGAGAGAAAAATCTGGCTTGGATTAAAGGTAGAAAAATAAATTCTCAAAAGAAATGTTTCCAATGTCAGGTTACAAATCCTGTATGGGGAGTTATTGCTGAACACTATGGCATGAAACTAGGGTTGCAAGGTACTTGGAATTTAGGGAGGATGCTCAATCTTCCAGAAGACCATATTTCATCCTTTGTGGCGGGGATTTTTGACGGTGACGGAAGTGTAAGATTGAGAAAATATAATGGTAAATGGAAGACAGGAGAAGGATATATCTGTATTGCTGACAAGAGAGCAGCATCCCATTTGCAACTCCTGTTAAAGAGATTGGGAATTGTTGGTAACATCAGAAAATCCGGTTCTGTTTATAAAATAGTATTTTATGGTAAGAATCTCCTGAATTTTTCCAATTTGATCCCTTCAAAGCATCCAGAAAAGAGAGCGATTTTGAATGAAAATGCTTCATTAACAAGGGAAGGCAAGATTGATAAGACGCAGGAGCAGGTGTTACCTTTTTCCGTAGGGAAAGCTTTATCGGACATACCAGGAATAGAGAATATTCTTAGTCCCAGCACTTACTTTTATTACAGGACGGGTAAATTTCGACCCGTAACGTCTAACGTTGAAAGGGCTATCGATTTGCTGCCTCAAGCGAAAGTCCTTAGGCCAGCGCTCAATTCTGACTATTTTTTGGATATTGTTACCAAAATAGAAAAAGTTCGAAATAGAGGTGAGTTCGCTCACGTATATAATCTAACACTGGCCAATAATCACTCCTATTTTGCCAATGGCCTGTTGATAAAAAATTGTGGCTGTTTTGAGTGTATCATAGCCATACTTCCCGAGGCGAATGGTTTTATGATTGTCAATAGAGAATATGGGGGAATGACTCCAATAGGTATGACCTTCAGCACCCTCGCTGGTTCCGTGGGAGGAGGAGCGCAGACACCGGGCTTTATGGGCATTGGAAGGCTGTATATCGTGAGCAGGAAATTCATCTCTGCCGACGGTGGAATAAGGCGCATAGTGTGGATGACAAAGGAGCTCAAAGAAGCACTGGGAGATAAATTTAAGAAAAGGTGTGAAGAGGAAGGAGTTCCCGACCTGATAGATAAAATCGCTGACGAGTCAGTTGCCGGTACGACAGACGAACTTCTCTCATATTTGAAGAAGGTGAACCATCCGGCTTTAGGGCTGGAACCTCTAGTATGACAAAAAGGAGGAGGGTCCCGATGAATAAATCGGGACGAATAAGGAGGAACGGGTTAGCGACGCCTGCGAGTCGGTGAGCGTAGGCTTTAGAAAATAGTTTGTTCATTACTGCGGAATTTCTTGACGCCGAAAAACTTCGGACTCTGTAGGGCGCAAAAATAAATTCCTCCGATAAATCGGAGTCGAACAAATTTTTGCCTGGAAGCAAACAGGTCGTCCTTGTTTTTTGTCTGAAATTCCAAGCGTTCTTCACAAACTATTTTCTGCATATCGGGAAGGAAATGCGGTCAGGAAGCGAAAGGAGGGGCGCCGGTCGCGACGAATAAGGAGCGACGACCGAGCACAGCGAGGGAAAGGCGCGGGCGCGAGACGGTGAGCGCCCCGGATCTCTGTTCCGACGAATAAGGAGGAACGGGTTAGCGACGCCTGCGAGTCGGTGAGCAGGCAGGTCACCGACTGAAGCGAAGCGAAAGGAGGTGAATCATGGCAAAGGTGACAAAAGTTAGCCACTTAGTTGTGGAGACTCCCGATAAAGTGGGTATGATGGCCAGGGTCTGCTCGGCAATTTCGGGTGCAGGAGTAAATATTAAAGCGATCTCTGCCAGTGCCAGAGCACGCAGGGGCCATTTTATGCTTCTCACGGAGGACAATTCCAAGGCGAAAGAGGCTCTTAAATCTGCCGGTTTTAAAGTGAAAGAGGAAAAGGCTGTGGCTGTTGAACTTGAGAACGAGGTAGGCGCAGCACAAAAGATGGCTCAAAAATTGGCAGATGCTAAGGTGAACTTAAAGTATTGTTATGGTTCCACGGGGAATGGCACCATGGCACTTCTTGTCTTCGATTCCAGTAACAATGAGAAAGCGATAAAGGCCCTCACACCCACCCCATCGATGGGTGAATAATATATCGAGTAGCAACCACTTTATAAGGGCAAATCTTTTCCCTACCTTTCCCCTTTTCCCCGAAGGGGAGAGGGCTGGGGGATTTTTCTTGCGGAGTTATGTATTCCGACCCTCTATGGGAGGAGTTAATGGCGTTAACAGGTCTTGAAATTTATAAACATTTGCCGAAAACAAACTGTAAAAAGTGTGGCTTTCCTACTTGTCTGGCATTTGCTATGGCTCTGGCTGGAAAGAAAACCTCACTGGATAAATGCCCCGATATTACAGAAGAGGCCAAGGTCGCTCTCGAATCCGCTTCTTCTCCTCCTATGGCAACAGTTAGTATCGGAATAGGGGAGAACAAGGTAGATATTGGGGGAGAGATCGTTCTTTTCCGGCATGAGAAGACTTTCTACCATCCCTGTGCCATTGCCATTACTTTAAGCGACTCTTTGGAGAAGGAAAAAGTGATCCAGAGAATTGAAAAGATTAACAAGTTGAAATTTGAAAGGGTAGGTATACCTCTTCAAGTAAATCTTATTGCTATATCTAATGAGAGCAACAATTCAGATAGGTTTTGCGATGTGATAAAAAGCGTAATGGAAAAATCCAATCTATCATTAATTCTAATCTCGAATAATCCAGATGCAATTGAGGCTGGTTTGAAAATATGTAGTAAAAGGAAACCTCTAATCTATGCGGCTAAAGAAAACAATCGGGAAAGGATGGTGGATTTAGCTAAGAGATATTCCTGCCCTATGGGAGTCTATGGTAACAGTCTGGAAGAGTTAGATGCTCTCTCCCAGAAGGTAGTGGCCTCTGGAATAAAGGAAATCGTCCTCGATTCCGGGACCAGAAATCTGGCAGGCTCTCTACAGGTTCTTACTCAGATAAGGAGGTTGGCTTTAAAGAGAAGTTACCGACCTTTCGGCTACCCGGTAGTGGCCTTCGTCAAAGATAACGACCCTCACCAGGAAGTTTCTATCGCTGCCACTTACATCGCCAAGTATGCCAACATTTTGGTCCTGGATAGGATTGAGCCGGAAGAGATTCTCCCTTTGATTACTCTGAGGCAGAATATCTACACGGATCCCCAAAAGCCGATAATGGTCGAGCCTAAACTTTACGAAGTCGGTACACCCAATGAGAATTCTCCCTTGTTAGTAACTACAAACTTTTCTCTCACATTTTTTACTGTTCAGCCTGAGATTGAAGCAAGTAAAATTCCATCCTATCTATTAATAGTCGAGTCTGAAGGTCTTTCTGTCCTTACCGCCTGGGCCGCCGAGAAGTTTACACCCGAGGGAATTGCCGAGGCAATGAAGAAAGCTGAGGTAGGGAAGAAAGTCTCTCATAGAAAAATAATCATTCCTGGCTATGTGGCTGTGATGAAAGCAAAACTGGAAGAACTGACCGGCTGGGAAGTTCTGGTTGGTCCGAAAGAGGGTTCTGGAATTCCCAGATATCTGAAACAGACCTGGCAATGAGAAGAATTTCTTATCAACTGTAGAACCCGAGAAAGCGGGCTCAATAAATTGAGCCCCCACATATCAACTTATGTAGGGGTTCGATACAAGGAACCTGATTAATCAAAGTCGAGAGCAATTATGGAGAAATGCAAAATAATATTTTATCCATGGGAAAAAGAAATAACCGTTCCTAGCGGAACGGACCTCTTGACCGCAGCAATAAGAGCTGGTGTACATATTTACAATAGCTGTGGAGGTGAGGGTGTCTGTGGACGGTGCAAGGTTATTATTAGAAAGGGTGAGGTCTTAACTGAGCCGACTGGCCGCTTGAGTGCTGAAGAGAGAAAGAGGGGATATGTTCTTGCTTGCCGGACTACCTGCAAGGGAGAGATGGAAATTGAAGTGCCTCCGGAATCTCGTCTGGAAGGTTTAGAAATTCTCACTGAGGAGGCAAAAGCCAAGAGGTTAGCTGGACTCTATACGCCAGCCGAGGAGGCCGAGAAGGGTCCTGAAGTAGCTCTGGAAAGAGTATTTACCCATGGTCCGGTTTCCACAAAACTATATTTAGAACTTTCTTCACCCACCTCCGAAGATAGCATTGGCGATCTTGAGCGCGTATACCGGGAAATCAGAAAGGGAAGGGAAATTCCGGTTATGCAGATGGGCTTAGCAAATATTAAGAAATTGAGCAAACTTTTGCGGGATAGCAATTGGAAAGTGACGGTTACCCTGGGGAATCGGAATGAGACCACCGAAGTGGTCCTGATTGAGCCAGGAGATACGACCAGCAGGAACTACGGCGTGGCTGTGGATATCGGGACAACGACAATAGTGGCCTATCTGGTCAACCTGACAAAGCGCGAAGTGCTGAGTGCGAAAGCTTGCTATAATCCTCAGGTAGATTTTGGAGAAGATGTTATTTCCAGAATAATCTTTGCCCAGGAAGAAGATGGTTTAGAAAGGTTGCACCATGTGGTAATAGATGCAATCAACAATCTCATATTAGGAATGGCACTGGAAAATGATTTAACACTGAATGACATTGATGGCGTTGTTTGTGCCGGCAATACAACCATGATTAACCTCCTATTGCGGCTTCCCCCGGAATACTTACGAAGGGAACCATATGTACCCACAGCCAGTTTCATTCCCATCATAAGAGCCGCCGAGGCTGGAATTAAAATTAATCCCAGGGGACTTCTCTGTTGCATTCCCGGAGTTAGTAGTTATGTTGGTGGCGACATAACAGCTGGCGTTTTGGCTTCGGGGTTGGATGATTCCCCAGCATTGGGACTATTTATGGACCTCGGCACGAATGGTGAGGTAGTCATAGGAAATAGGGATTGGTTGGTCTGCTGTTCGACTTCTGCAGGGCCGTGCTTTGAAGGCGGAGGTATAAAATGGGGGATTCGAGCAATGAAAGGCGCAATTCAGAGAGTGAAGATAGACCCTTTCACTGATAGAGTGAATCTCTATACTATTGGAGAGGAGAGGCCGAGAGGTATCTGCGGTGCTGGACTGGTAGATTGCGTGGCTGAACTCTTGGAAAGTGGGAGGCTCGATAGGGCAGGTAAGCTCATTCCCGAATCTTCCAGGCGGATAAGGGAAGGAGAAGATGGTCTGGAATTCGTCATTGCAAAATCGAAGGATTGTGCGGTTGGCCAGGACATCGTCATAACTGAGACTGACATCAAGAACTTGATACATTCAAAGGGAGCTATCTATTCGGGAGCCGAGGTTCTATTGAATAGGGTGGGATTGAGTTTTCGCGATTTAAAGCATATCCTAATTGCGGGTGGGTTGGGCACAGCTCTGGATGTTGAGAAAGCAATTATGATTGGACTTTTGCCGGACCTTTCTCTGGAAAGGTTCACCTTCATTGGTAATAGTGCTATTGCCGGAACAAGGATGTGTCTTTTGTCTCAGGAGGCGATGAGAAGGGTAGAAAAAATAGCTGGGAAGATGACCTACATCGATTTGAGCAGAGACCCGGAATTTATGAATAACTATACTGCTTCGCTTTTCTTGCCTCATACAGATATAGACCTTTTCCCCAGCGTCAAGAAAAAGTTAATAGTCTAATCTGGGGAGGCAGTTGTGGCTTTTACTATTGCTCTTGCGGGTAAGGGTGGAAGCGGAAAGACAACTTTAGCCAGTCTAATTATTCTTCATCTCATTCGAGAAAAAAAGGGGTCTATTCTGGCGGTCGATGCCGACCCGAATTCCAATCTCAATGTGGGTCTGGGCATGAAATTTGGGGAGACCATAGCGGACCTGCGAGAAGAGGTTCTGGCTGGAGGTGTTCCTCCGGGCATGTCGAAGGCCGATTTTTTTGACTATCGTTTACATGAGTGTCTGGTTGAAGGTAATGAGCTAGACCTTCTGGTAATGGGCCGGCCGGAAGGTCCTGGCTGTTACTGTGCGGTGAACAATCTTCTCAGGCAATATTTGTCGAGAATTTCTAAGCAATATGAATATGTAGTTATGGATAACGAGGCTGGAATGGAGCATCTGAGCAGGAGAACGACCGATGATGTTGATGCGCTAATCATTACCAGTGACGCCACTTTGGTAAGTATCAGGGCGGCACAGAGAATTCATGAAATTGCGCTCAAGATAAAACTGAGAATAAGAGAAATATATTTAGTTATTAATCGAACATCGGAATCGGAAAAAATTCCCTCTCTCTTTTCAGGAAACATTCCGGATAGTTTATCATTAACGGAGAATATACCCGAAGACCCTCTGATCCTTGCGGCTTCAGAAAAAGAGAAGGACCTTCTCTCTCTTCCGCCAGAATCGCCCAGTTTCCAGGCAGTTGGCAGGTTAATGAAAAAACTTAAAGTATAGTTATCTCTTTCTAATTCCCTCTCCCCTCGGGGAGAGGGTTTGGGGTGAGGGGGGTCCCCCGGGAAGAGGAGTAAGATTTAGGAGCATAAATTGGAAAAAGCTACTGAAAAGTGGGCAAGTAGGGTCAACGAATTAGTTATCGGTAGAACCGGAAAGGAAGGTGGAACGAGGGGTTCCATTATAAAAGTTGGAGGAGCCACTACACTGCCGTTTCTCCACTTTGAAGGAGTTATGCCCAACCCGCCGGCAATTGCTATGGAAGTTTGGGACATGGAACCTGCTGACTGGCCGGCTGTCTTAAAGGAACCCTTCAGTGATGTACTTGACAAGCCGGTAGAATGGGCTAAGAAATGTGTGGATGTTTATGGAGCAAATTTTATATGCCTGCGCTTGGCTTCCACAAGCCCGGACACAAAAAATAGCTCTCCCGAAGAGGCAGCAGGGACTGTCAGAAGAATTCTGGAAGAGGTTTCTGTGCCCTTGATGATTATAGGTTGTAACCAGGCGGAAAAGGATACCGAAGTTATTCCTCTCGTTAGCGAAGCTGCTCGGGGAGAGAACTGTCTTCTCGGCATAGCGGTTGCGTCAAATTACAAGACAATAACCGCAGCCTGTCAGAGCGGAGGACATTCCATAATTGCAGAATCTCCCATTGATATCAATTTAGCCAAGCAACTGAACATTCTCATATCAGATATGGGCTTTCCTCCGGAGAGGATTGCTATGCACCATGCCACAGGAGCTTTGGGATACGGTCTTGAATATACCTATTCCATAATGGAGAGGAGTCGTCTCGCAGCCCTGCAAGGGGATAAGATGATGTCTATGCCTATGGTAAGTTTCGTAGGCCAAGAGGTCTGGAGAGCCAAAGAAGCTAAAACCTCTGAAGAAGAAGTTCCAGAGTGGGGGCCAATAGTCTCGAGGGGGCCGCTCTGGGAAGTTACTACTGCTGTGAGCTATCTACAGGCGGGAGCAGATATTTTGGTGATGTGCCATCCTAAAGCAACAGAAAGCGTCAAGAAAACCATCAAAGAATTAATGAAAAAGGAATAAAGATAAATTCTGTAGTCCTTTCCAAAGGAAGAGATGGAGTGGAGTGTCAAGCGAAAGCTTGACTATGGTAATGGGTAAAGGGTGATGGTTGTTGGGTAATTTGAAATGTGAAATTTGAAATTTATTTTGAAGGTTCTGGAGGAAATAATTATGTTTGTTATTGGGGAGAGAATTAACGGGATGTTTAAGGATGTGGCTAAGGCAATTAGAGAAGGCGATAAGGAGACAATACAGGATTTAGCTCTAAAACAGATAGAAGCGGGAGCAGATGCGCTGGATATCAACGTCGGCCCCGCTAGTCTTGACCCCTTAAGAGCTATGGAGTGGCTGGTCAGGACTGTTGAGGAAGTCACCGATGCACCTTTGGCAATTGATACTCCAAAATTTGAGTTAATGGAAGCTGGACTCAAATTATGTAAAAGTAAGGCGATAATAAATTCTACTTCCGGAGATAAAGAAAAACTGGACAGGCTTATTCCATTAGCTAAGAAATTCAATGCTTCCATAATTGGCTTGACGATGAGTAAGAGCGGGATTCCTCAAAATGCAGAGGGTAGAGCAGAAATCGCAGTCCAGATTGTTACGTATGCCGAGGAACATGGAATAGAGATGCGTGAGCTATATATTGATGGAGTAATTCTCCCGGTCAATGTAGCACAGGACCATTCTAAGGAAGTCTTAGAGACAATCAGACAGTGTAAGCTCTTATGTGACCCCCCTCCCAAAACGATTTTGGGGCTGAGTAATGTCTCTCAGAAAACGCTCGATCGCTCGTTGGTTAACAGGACTTATCTCGCAATGGCCATCGCCTGTGGTCTGGATGCAGCAATTCTTGACCCCTTGGATACGGATTTAATGAACAGTATGATCACAGCAGAACTTTTGATGGGGAAGCAGATATATTGCGATAACTACCTGGAAGCCTACAAGAAGAAATAGTGGAGGCAAGATAATGGAAGGGTTTAATCCACCTAAGAAAATTGCAGAATTGGTCTCACAAACTGGCCAGGCCAAAGTCGAGTTATCCTTGCTTCAGGTTCTAATTCTGGGAATACTTGCTGGCATCTATATAGGTTTCGGTGCCGAGCTTTCCACCATTGTTACTTATGACATGAGTGAACGTCTGGGCAATGGAATGGCTAGATTTATGGCTGGCAGCGTCTTCAGTGTGGGGCTGATGTTGGTAGTTATTGGAGGAGCAGAACTATTTACCGGAAATTGCTTGATGGCACTTGGCTTGGCGGGTGGCAAGATTAGATGTGTGGATATGTTGAAAAATTGGTTTGGTGTTTACTTTGCCAATTTCATTGGGTCCCTAGTATTGGTAGGATTGATGCTCGGAGCCGGCCTCTGGAAAGTCGGAGAAATGGGAGTAGGGTCTAAGGCATTGGAAATTGCCTTGTCCAAATGTAACCTGGGATGGGGGGAAGCCTTCTTCCGGGGAATTGGTTGTAATACCTTGGTATGCTTAGCCATCTGGCTGGCCATGAGCAGTAATTCCGTAGAAGGAAAGATATTAGGGATTTACTTTCCGATTATGGCTTTCGTTGCTTCTGGATTTGAGCACAGCATAGCGAACATGTATTTCGTGCCCGTGGGCATTTTTCTTAAAAATACATTAGCGGCGACTAAGGCAAACCTTGACTTATCGACCCTTACGTGGAGCGGATTTCTAATTAGGAACTTAATACCAGTAACTATAGGAAACATAGTTGGAGGATCGTTATTTGTGGGCATTCTGTATAGAATAGTTTATTTGGGCAAAGAATGAGAGTAGCCAAAATTCCGGAAAGCACAATAAGCCGGCTTTCTATTTATTCCCGTTACCTCAGGTCTCTGGCAAAGAGGGGTAGGCCGCTCATTACCTCAGAAAAGTTGGGGCAAAAGATGCACTTTAAATCAGCACAAGTGCGTCGAGACTTTGCCTATTTTGGCCATTTTGGATTCAGGGGAAAAGGCTACAGCGTTAAGAAACTTTCCAGAGAGCTGGAAAAGATTTTGGGTTTAAACAAAAGGTGGTCGGTGGCCATTGTTGGGGCTGGAAATTTAGGAAAGGCGCTATCTGCGTATCCTGGATTCCGCCAGCATGGGTTTGAAATCTCAGCCATCTTTGATAATTCCCCCACAAAAATAGGAAAAACCTGGCAGGGAGTGGAGATTCTGGATATAAAGAAGATACCCGAGGTAATAAAGGAAAAAAAGATAAAAATTGCGATCATTGCTGTACCTTATTTTTCTGCCCAGCAAGTCGCCGAGATTTTGATTGGCTCAGGAGTGAAGGCAATCCTAAACTTCGCTCCTTATAAACTTGATGTGGGAGAAGGGCTGAAATTGAAGAATATAGACCTGGCTACAGAACTACAGAGCCTGAGTTGTTTCTTGACTAAGTAAGTTTCCAACATTTAATTGACAATTAATCCGTCCATTTTGTAAAATTTACCATTAAAACGAGCAGGTTTAAATTTTTTATTTTAATTTGTGAAAAAATTCACAAGGCTTTTGGTTACGAACATGAAATTTTATATAAATAGAGTGGATTGGGAGAGATTCCTCGAACAGATTTTAAGGTCCTATCGTATTTATGCTCCCCAAGAGTTTTTTTCCGACTTAGCCTATCAACTTCTGACTCCAGAGACGATCAATAAGACCATATATAGTACTTATCGAGCGGTTCAACCTTTCAAGACTTTCTTCTCTTTACCTCAGGAAAAGGTCGCAGAGGCTACTCCCCGGGTAGAGAAGACGATAGTTCTGGGAGTTAAGAACTGTGACCTTAAGGCAATTTCGGTTATGGATAAAATCTTCATGCAAGGAGACTTTGTGGACCCCTTCTATAAGGAGAGAAGAGAGAAAACCTTTGTTATTTCCTCCGATTGTTACCAGCCAAAGGATTCTTGTTTTTGTGCTTTACTGGATAATAACCCTTTCCCAGAAGATGGCTTCGATTTAAATCTCTCTCCTATAGATGGTGGCTTCCTTCTGGAAGTTGGTTCTCTCAAAGGGGAGAGTTTTCTCGCTCCTATGAGAGAGGATTTAAAAGACGGCACTTCGGCTCTCGTGCAAAAGAGAGAAAGGAAAAGAAAAGAAGCAAGGCAGAAAGTGCTAGAAATAAACAGGGAATTCGGGACGGAAAAGCCTTTTCCGCGTATTGTAAAGGAAGAATATGCTTCGCCCGTCTGGGAGGAGGCAGCCAAAACATGTGTGGAGTGTGGAGCCTGTACTAACATATGCCCTTCCTGTTACTGTTTTCTCCTCGTGGACACAAAAGATGAAGGGAGATTTCCCAAGGTTAAGTTTTGGGATTCTTGCCAGCATACTGGCTTTGCCAGGGTCGCTGCCGGAATTAATCCCCGAGCAAAATTATATGAGAGGTTAAGGAATAGATATCTATGTAAGTATGAATATAGGCCAGAAAATTTTGGTATTGTAGCCTGTACCGGCTGTGGTCGCTGCGTAGAAGCCTGCCAGGGAAAAATCGACAAGAGAGAAGTGATAAAGAAGTTAAGTGAAAAAGGTGGAAAATGGTAAAGAATCCTTATTTGCCAATCGAAGCCGGGGTTGAGAAGATTATTAGTGAGACTCCTAACATAAAGACCTTTGTATTGAAGCCTAGCCAAAAAATTAAGTTCCAAACTGGCCAGTTTGTTCAACTAACTATACCTGGCGTTGGTGAAGCGCCCTTTACTCCGTCTTCTTCGCCTTCCCAGACTGAAAAGATAGAGCTAACCGTAATGAAGGTCGGGCTTTTAACCGCTCAACTCCATGGAATAAGAGAAGGGGAAATGGTAGGTATTCGAGGGCCCTATGGTCGTGGGTACCCTTTCGATGAATTCTATGACAAAGAAATTCTAATTCTTGGCGGTGGGGTTGGCATGGCGCCCCTCAGGTCTTTGCTTTTGACTCTTATTGAAAATTTAGATAGGTTGAGGCGCATAGTTCTCTGTTATGGAGCGAGGACACCGGAGGATATAGTTTATAAATCTGCGTTTCCTGAATGGAAGAAGAATAAGAAATTAGAAATATTAAGAAGTGTGGATAAGACGGCGCCTGGATGGGATGAAACTGAGGGATTGGTCACTGTTCTTTTAGACAAAATAAGGATGGATTTGAAGAATTCTGTTGCCGTGGTTTGTGGACCTCCGATTATGATGAAATTCGGTACGCTAAAACTACTGGATTTAGGATATAGACCGGAGAATATCTACCTTTCTATGGAAAAGAATATGTCCTGTGGCCTCGGCAAATGTGGACATTGTGCATTGGGCAAGTTCTATGTTTGCAAAGATGGCCCGGTCTTCAGGTATGACTTAATAAAGGATGTTCCGGATATCTGGCTGTAATTAGTTATGAATTATGAGTTATGAATTGAGACAGGAAAAGCAAATCTTTCGCTTTGCCACTACAAAGAGTGCCCGACCAATAGAACCTTGCTTTCGCAAGGATTCCAGAACCTGTGGAGTCCTCCCGAAAGGGAAGAATTAAGATGAAAAGATTATTTATTGATTTGGAAGGCTGTTATAAGTGCAGAGACTGTACGGTCTCCTGCAGTTATTTTTACCATCCTGACAATAATGGAATAACCAATTTGAGGGAATTAGCGCACTTTGCTCTAATTTGTAGGCATTGTGAAGAGGCTCCCTGCGTTAAAGTCTGCCCGAAAGAGGCGCTTGAAAAACAGAAGGATGGCATGCTGAAGAGATATAATATGCGCTGCGTTGCTTGCAGGTCTTGTATGGTGGCTTGCCCTTTTGGAATAATCTATCCCGAAGTTATTCCTTACCTCGTTTCTAATTGCGATTATTGTCTGGACCGGGCGAACGGTAAACCTCCTCTTTGCGTGGAGACTTGCCCCGAGAAGGTAATTAGATACGAAGAGGTTGAGGAAGATAGGAAAAAGAACTATTTTGCTATTGGGAAGAGTCTAATAGTCCACTATCTTCCCTGGGAAAGGGAATAAGGATGGCAAAGACTCTATTCTATTTCTTAGTATTTCCTGGATTTCTCTTTACAGCATTGGTTGGGCTATTAGTTAGCTGGATTGACCGAAAGGTTACTGCCCGGGTCCAATGGCGGGTGGGACCGCCGATTCTTCAGCCGCTTTACGATTTTGTAAAGCTCATGGGAAAGGAGACGATTGTTCCCCGGGCCGGCTCGAAAACGACATTTCTTCTCTCTCCCCTTTTTGGATTAGCTGCAGTTACCATTATTTCCACGCTACTTTGGCTGGTTATGATTTCTCCCGAGAAGACTTTCCTGGGAGACTTAATAGTGCTTCTATATTTATTGACAATTCCTTCTTTAAGTGTAATTTTGGGCGGCTTTGCGTCCGGAAATCCTTTTGCTTCTATAGGTGCCTCGCGAGAAATAAAAATGGTCTTGGCATACGAGTTACCTTTCATTCTGGCTATTTTCACTCCCGTTATTAAAACAAACGGCTTTATTAGACTTGGCGATTTACTCCAATATCAATGGGCAAACAGCATGTTTCTAAATTCCTGGTCTGGGTTTATTGCTTTTATCGTGGCTATAATCTGTATGCAGGCAAAGTTGGCTTTGGTGCCCTTCGATATTCCCGAGGCAGAAACTGAGATAATTGCTGGCCCATATGTTGAATATTCAGGAGTGCCTCTTGCTGTTCATAAACTCACGCGCTGGATTATGCTGTTTGTCGTCCCAATGTTTTTGGTCGTTATGTTTATGGGAGGTATCGTTTTAAAGGGTTGGCATATTTTATGGGGCATATTAAAATACATTCTCCTTTTGGTGCTTATTATCTTGATACGTAACACCAATCCACGGCTTCGTATTGACCAGGCTGTAAAATTTTTCTGGGGACCGATAACAATCTTGGCATTGATAGGCATAGTTCTTGCGTTCTTAGGAATATAGGATGAACCTTAAGACAAAGGCATTAACGAGATCGATATGGGTTTTCCATTTTGCAGCCGCTTCTTGCAATAACTGTGATATAGAAATTCTCGACGCATTAACTCCCAAGTTTGATTTGGAAAGGTTTGGCATGCTTTTGGTGGGCAGCATTCGGCATGCAGATGTTATACTGGCCACGGGTGCGATTTCCCATAAGGCGGGAGTGAGGTTAAAAAGACTTTATGAGCAGGCTCCTAAGCCCTGCTTGGTCATAGCAGTTGGCTGTTGTGCCTGTTCAATGTGTATTTTTCGGGACTCTTATAACATGGCTGGGCCTTTCGACCGACTTGTTCCTGTTCACGCATATATCCCGGGCTGTCCTCCCAAACCTGAAGCAATAATTATGGGTGTAGTTAAACTGATTAAGGCATTGAAGAAAGGCTAAATTGATGGCAGAGGAAAATCTGGCCAGAATAAAAGATAGGTTTTCTACGCGGGTCCTTAAGGTTTTTGCGAAGTCTTCCCGCAGGATATACATTGACTTTGATTCCAAAGATATACCTGAAGTAGCGAGTTTCCTATTCCGCGAGCTAGGAGCACGATTCTCGACTGCCACGGGTATAGATACGCGAAAAAATATAGAGATACTTTACCACTTTTCCTTTGATAGTTCGGGGACGGTTATTTCTCTTCGGACATTGGTTGATAGAAAAAATCCTGAAATAGAATCGATCGCGGCGATAATAAAAGGGGCGGAATGGATAGAAAGAGAGATACACGAACTTCTGGGGGTCAATTTCAGAAACCATCCGAACTTGAAAAGGCTGCTCCTATCTGAAGATTGGCCAGAGGGCAAATATCCTCTCCGGAGAGAATAAATGGCTAAGACAGTTATTCCAGTTGGTCCGTACCATCCTTTGCAAGAAGAGCCTGAATTCTTCAAGCTCCTTGTGGAAGGCGAAAGGGTTGTGGACCTGGAAATAGAAATAGGATACAATCACCGGGGAATCGAGAAAATTGCTGAATCTAAGAGTTACGACCAGGTACTTTTCCTGGTGGAGCGTGTTTGTGGTATTTGCTCCACTTCACATCCTTTTGCCTCGGTAAATGCACTTGAAGACTTGGCGGATATTAAAGTTCCTGAGCGAGCGCTATATATTCGTACCATTATCGGTGAACTCGAAAGGCTACATTCGCATCTCCTGTGGCTGGGGCTGGCTGGCCATTTCATAGGTTATAATACGGTTTGGATGTGGGCATGGAAATATCGGGAGCCTATTCTTGACATTTTTGAGAGAATTACTGGAAATCGCCAGCACTATGCGATGATGAAAGTGGGAGGGGTAAGAAGGGATATAGGGTCCAGTGATATTCCAGAAATTGGGAAAATGGTTGAAGGTCTTTTGCCGGTTATTGATATGTTTAGGGGTGCAGTTCTGGACGACCCGGTCATTCATGCTCGCTTGAAAGGAGTGGGCATATTGAAAAAAGAAGATATAATCGAATACGGAGCGGTTGGTCCAACTGCTCGGGCTTCAGGTGTGGCAATAGATGTCAGGAAAGATGAACCTTACGCTGCTTATCCTTTGGTTGATTGGCGGGTAATTACTCGGGAAGAAGGGGATGTTTTTGCTAAGGCCGTTGTTCGCATATTGGAAATGTATGAGTCAATAAAAATCATAAAGGGATGTCTGGATAGGTTAAAAGTGGTTGGTGGCGAGATAGATGCGAAGGTTAAAGAGATTCCTCCTGGCGAAGGGATTGGTCGCCATGAGGCACCGCGGGGTGAAGTATTTCATTACGTGCGCAGCGACGGTAGTAACCGGCCAGTAAGGTATAAAATCAGGGCTCCCAGTTATATGAATGTTCCGACAAACAAGAAATCCGTTGTTGGCGGGACCATTTCCGATGCGACAATAACCCTGGCTGCTGTTGACCCCTGCTACTGTTGCACGGAAAGAGTGGCGGTCGCGGATAGGAAAAGCGGGAAAAAGAGATTGACGGGCAAAGATTTGATAAGACTATCTCAAGAAAAAACCTTTAGACTTAAGAGAGAAATGGTATGACGTGGGGATAGTTTTCGGAGTCGCTCGGTAGTGTAGGGCTTTATGCCCGTAAGAATTACGCCCATAAAGGGCTACACTACGAATAAACGAAGGACACGCAGCACCATGAATTTGGTACTTTATCTGATTATTATTCCGTCTATAGTGGGACTATTCTGTTTGGTAATTCCCAGAAAGTTAAGTAAGCTTATAGAATGGTTGGCAATCGGTGGTTCACTCTCGACTCTATACTTCGCAGTGCTCGGGTTTCTTCGTAAGCCGGTTGAATGGTTCTACGGTAATCTACTTCTTTTGAGAATTGATAATCTCAGCGGATTTATTCTCTTAGCCACAGGTCTTTTCGGTTTTTTGACTATTCTATATTCGCTGAAATTTATGGCAGGAAAGGGGCGCCTAAACGAATATTATGCTTATCTTCTCTGGACAATCGGTGGCGCTTGCGGGGCAATTTTGGCAAATAATTTGGTGGTTCTTCTTGTTTTCTGGGGATTTCTCGGCTTAACCCTATATCTCCTCATTGGTATAGGTGGGCCAGAAGCTGCTTCGGTAGCCAAGAAGGCTTTTATCATTGTTGGCGGCTCGGATTGTCTGATGATTTTGGGAATTGGAATTATCTGGTTCTTGGCCGGTTCTTTGCAGATGGACGATATTGGTGTTCAATTACTTGGTCCATTACCCACAATCGCATTCATATTATTGGCTATCGTTTCATTTGCCAAGGCCGGAGTAATGCCCCTCCATACATGGATTCCAGATATGGCAATGAGTGCCCCAGCGAGTATAACTGGTTTTTTGCCCGGCTCTCTGGATAAGTTACTGGGCATCTATTTCTTGGCTAGGATTTCAATGGATATTTTCATCATAAATGAGCCGATAGGGAAGTTTCTTTTGGTTTTTGGCGCAGTAACCATCGTTGGTGGAGTTATGATGGCTCTCGTTCAGCACGACTTAAAGAGGCTGCTTGCCTACCATGCGGTGAGCCAGGCCGGCTATATGGTCTTGGGTATAGGTACTGGAAATCCCATTGGGATTGCAGGTGGACTCTTTCATATGCTAAACAATGCTATTTATAAATTTGGCCTATTTCTCTCTGGAGGGGCAGTCGAAAGCAAAGCCCAAACTACAGATTTAGATAAATTGGGCAATTTGGCTAGACTGATGCCTGTCACTTTCTTTACTTGTCTTCTTGCTTCACTCTCAATTTCTGGAGTCCCGCCCTTTAATGGTTTTGTCTCCAAATGGATGGTCTATCAAGGGGTGATTGAACTGGCCCGAAGGGGAGATAAGTTTTGGATTATCTGGTTGGTGGCGGCTATGTTCGGTAGCGCCTTGACGCTGGCCAGTTTTATGAAGTTGATACATTCAGTCTTTTTGGGTTCCCCTTCGCGGGGGACTCCTTCGTCGCCAAGAAAACGGAATGAAGTCTCCTTTACTATGTGGTTTCCTATGGCGATTCTGGCTACACTCTGCGTGGTTTTTGGTGTTTTCGCCTACAGAGTTCCGTTGAAGAATCTTATTCTGTCCGCAGTTCCTGGGGTTTACTTCCCCGGTTTCTGGTCCCCAGGTCTCGCCAGTTTATTGATTCTTATCGGAATTGTTTTGGGATTGGTTATCTACTGGTTAGGCAATATTAGGAGTTTAAGGACGGATATTGCTTATGTCGGTGGTGAGATAGTTCCCGGGGAGAGCCGGGTGACCGGGGTAGACTTCTATGATACAATAAAGGACCTCAGGGCACTTAAGGAGATTTATAAACATGCTGAAGATAAGATTTTCGATATTTATGAGCAGGGGACAAGACTTGTTTTTTTCTTCATTCGAGGACTGAGAAAGATTCATAGTGGAGTATTGCCTATATATCTATTCTGGTCTCTTTTCGGCATGCTGATCATATTTATAATTATGATTTATAGGTTGTGAATCATAGTTATCAATTGTCAATTATGAATTATGAATGCTGAATTATGAATTATAAATAAAAATTACAAAATATTGCGAAGTATCCTATTTGGTTCTTGTCCTTCAATTCATAACTCATAAATCATAATTCATAACTGTTGACCGAGGGTTCAATGATTGAGCTCTATATTCTTCTATTATTTATGATTCTTGCGGCGATAATTGCTGTGGAGATAAGAGACTTACTATCTTCAGTAATTGCAGTTGGGGCAGTGGGGTTAGGACTATCTGTTGCTTTCTTGATTTTAAAGGCGCCTGACCTGGCCATTACCCAATTGGTTGTGGAGATACTATGTCTAATAATTTTGATTCGAGCAACGATAAGAAGAGACATTCCCATGCCAAACCGAAAAGAAGAGGTTATTGGCTTAATCATGGCTGTATTGTTCGTTGGGGGCTTTCTATTTTTTGCTTACTTCGCTTTGAAAAATTTACCGCCTTTCGGGCATCCGATAATGAAAGTTAGCCAGAACTATTTTTCTGAAGGGCTAAGAAAGACAGGCGCAACCAATCTGGTGGCTTCAGTGATACTCGATTTTCGTGCGTATGATACCTTAGGCGAAGCAACTGTCCTTTTTACTGCAGTCATTGGTGTACTAACCGTGGTGAGGAGAATTGGAAGAAAGAAGCCAGGGGAAGACATAAAAGAGGATTGATTATGTCTGGTAAATTAAGTGACTCGAATAAGCCGGGAATGACCCTGATTGTGAAGACAATTACACGCCTCACAGTGGGCTTGATTTTTCTATACGGCATATATATCGTCATGCATGGCCACCTTTCGCCAGGGGGCGGATTTGCTGGGGGCGTAATCATCGCCCTATCTTTTATACATTTTATGCTCGCCTTTGGTAAAGATTTGGCATTGAAAAAATTGAGTAGCGGAGCAGCCTCCCTATTTGAGAATTTTGGGGCACTAATGTTTTTGACCATTGCCTTTCTGGGCCTTACAGGAGGCTATTTCTTCTTCAATTTCATTTCTAAGGGTAGGCCGTTCAATCTGTTTAGCGCCGGGATTATTCCCTTGTGTAATGTTGCAATATGTCTTAAAGTCGGCGCCGGGTTGTTTGCGGTATTTGTTGCCCTAATCTTAACAGAGATAACTACCAAGCGAAGCGATCGATGATTTATTTAATGTGTCTTTTTCTATTCTGTATTGGTGTTTACTGTATCCTGGTTAAGAGAAACATCATTAAGATTATTGTTGGCATCGGGATTGTTGAGTATGCAATTAACCTATTTTTTATATTGGTTGGCTATCGTCTACGAGGACGCGCTCCAATACTTGCTCAGGACCAGGTGATTCAGAATATGGTCGACCCTTTACCACAGGCACTGGTTTTGACGGCTATTGTTATCGGTTTGGCCGTTACTGCTTTAATTGTCGCCATTGCTATAAGGCTCTATGAAAGATACGGAACTTTTGATGTGACCAAAATTAGGAGACTGAGAGGATAGGAAGAGTTCGTAGACTATGAACTACGAACTATGAGCTACGAACTATGAACTATGAACTGATTCCTTTATTTGTTGCGATACCATTGGGTTCTGCTTTTCTGGTTTCCCTTTTAGGGAAAAGGTTAAAAGGATTTTCTGATGCCTTTTCCAACTTAGCTACTTTTTCCCTGTTTTCTCTCTCATTGCTTTCAGTACCAGTGATTGGACGTCTGAGAATTCTCGTCTATAAAGTTGGAGGGTGGATAGCGCCTATTGGAATATGTATGGTCCTTGATAGTTTAACTATTTTTATGCTGATCACGGTTAATCTAATTGCGTTTTTGATTACTATCTATTCTATAAGTTATATGGAAAGATATACAGCCAAATGGAAATTCTATACTCTATTCTTATTGATGCTCGCCGGTATGAACGGGGTAATCGTTACCGGGGATATGTTCAATCTATTTGTTTTCTTAGAGATTGCTTCTATTTCCAGTTATTCTCTCGTTGCTTTTGGGGTAGAACATGAGGAGTTAGAAGCCTCTTTTAAATATATGGTTATGGGAAGTTTAGCTTCCTCTTTTATACTGTTGGGGATTGCCATACTATATAGTCATACCTCAAGTCTAAATATGGCAGATATTTCCCGCATTTTGGTTGAAAGAGGGAGCGGTGAGATACTATTTTTTGTGAGCGCTCTATTTATCATGGGTTTTGGCTTGAAGGCAGCTTTGGTGCCTTTTCATGCCTGGCTTCCTGATGCGCACCCCTCAGCGCCTGCTCCAATATCGGCTATGCTCTCCGGGTTACTGATAAAGGCGCTAGGTGTTTATGCGCTAGCGAGGATCTTCTTCAATGTTTTCGGAATGAGCGCCATTTCGTCTTCTATTTTGATGGTCTTGGGAATTGCCTCTATGGTTTTGGGCGGACTCCTGGCCCTGGGACAGGACGATATCAAACGACTATATGCTTATTCCAGCATCAGTCAGATAGGTTATGTGTTTTTGGGAATAGGTATGGGAACAAATCTGGGGATTTTGGCTGGACTCTTCCATTTGTTCAATCACGCCACTTTTAAGTCTTTGCTCTTCTTAAATTCAGGTTCTGTAGAATATGCTACAGGAACTCGAGATTTAAGGAAAATGGGCGGTCTGTCTTCCAGAATGCCAGTTACAGGATACTCTTCCCTGGTTGGCTCGATGTCTATTTCCGGCATACCGCCCTTAGCCGGTTTCTGGAGCAAATTATTGATTATTTTGTCGGCGATTGAAGCGAAACATTTTATATTTGCTTCTATCGCTGTCTTGATAAGTATTCTGACATTGGCATATTATTTGAGAGTCCAGAGATTAGCATTTTTCGGCGAATTGAAGGAGTCTATGAGGGGAATAAGAGAAGTTCCTTTGCCGATGAGGGTATCAATGATTAGTCTGTCTATCATTTGCCTATTTGGGGGTTTACTTCTAATCCCGGCAATAGGGAAGAATTTTCTCAATTTAGCAACCGAGGTTTTGGTAAATGGTAATAAGTACGCTCAGGTTGTTTTCGGGAGCATGAAATAGTGAAAAGTAGAGTCGTCCTGTTTTTGTTTGCAATTCTGGTCTGGTTGGGATTGACCTGGCCTCCTGACTGGCAACACTTTTCAATCGGAATTCTGGTAGCGATATTGGTAGCCTTTATGACCGGGGACATGTTTGTTAAACGGCCCGATCTCTTTAGACATCCTAAGAGATATCTATGGTTTCTCTATTATTTACCGATATTTATCTGGGAATGTATAAAGGCAAATTTCGATGTGGCGTATCGGGTAGGGCACCCTGCCTTACCCATCAATCCAGGAATAGTCAAAATAAAGACAAGTCTAAAATCTGACACGGGTTTGACATTTCTGGCTAATTCCATAACGCTGACGCCCGGAACTTTGAGCGTAGATGTGGATCAGGAAGAAGGAATCCTTTATATTCACTGGATAAATGTCAAAGATAAAGATATAGAGAAAGCGACAAAGTTGATTGTAGGTAAGTTCGAACCAATTCTGAAGAGAATCTTTGAATAGTAATTAACCAATCTAGATATTTAGAGGAGTTAGGAAGATGAATAGAAAGTTAAGGTGGGCATTAGGGTTGTCAATCATAATTGGGCTGTTTGTGGTAATCATATTTTATCCACCTGCTTCGTTGCTTGAATGGCAGTCTATCAGTCTTATGCGTTTTTTCTTGATTCTTCTACTTTGTTCTGTTTTTTGTCTATATCGAATTTTAAGAGGTCCGACTCCAGCAGACAGGATAGTTGCCATTGACATATTAGGGATCTTAATCGTTGGCTTTTGTGCTGTTCTGGGTATTCCTACGGGGAGGCCTTGGTATATTGACATCGGTATTGCCTGGGCTCTACAAAGTTTTATTGGCACTATAGCCCTGGCTAAATATCTTGAGGGGAAGGGATTTGAGGAGTAACGGTGGAAGTAATTGCCTACATATTTATTGTGGCAGGGCTTGTCTTTGACCTCTTCGGTTGTCTTGGTCTTGTGAGGCTTCCCGACGTTTATAATCGGCTTCAGGCCTCAACTAAGTGCGTGACCTTGGGAACTTGTAGCATTCTATTTGGGCTATTTCTATTCCGTGGTTTTACTGCTAGTGGAATTAAGGCACTACTTTGCATTGTCTTCATAATATTGACCGCTCCCGTATCTGCCCACGCCATTGCTCGAGGTGCACACATTTCGGGAGTGAAACTCTGGGATAAATCTGTCTGCGACAAATACGAAGAAGACAAAAATGAATTATGAGTTATGAATTATGAATTATGAATCACCAATTAAGAATTATGAAACAAAAAACGACGTCGGATGATTTGGCTGAAAGAGGTTATAGGTTTGCTTTGCGAATAATCGAGTTAGTGGATGTTTTGCCAAATAATGTTGTCGGCCGGGGGATTGGAGGACAACTTATTAAGTCGGGACCATCAATCGGGGCCAATATCGAAGAGGCGAAAGGAGCACTTACCAGGAAAGATTTTATTCATTCAATGAATATAGCAAAGAAGGAAGCCAGGGAAACAAAATATTGGATAAAGTTAATTACCGGTGCTAATCTTATAAAGGAAGAGAAAGCGAAGTTACTTCTAGAGGAAAATGAAGAGCTTATTAAGATCTTAACTTCAATTGTAAAATCTTCTCAAGAGAAGGGTAATGACAATTCATAGTTCATAGTTCATAGTTCATAATTCATAATTCATAATTCATAATTCATAATTCATAATTCATAATTGGTGTGTTATGAGGTATCCGAAGTTAAGGGAATTAAAAGAGGCGATCAAAGCAATCGTTAAGGGGCCCTATACTACGAAGTTTCCCTATGAGCCTCACGTGCCGCCTGAGAAGTTCAGGGGAAAACCTGAATTTTATGAAGAAGACTGCGTAGGCTGTTGTGCCTGTGCCGAAGTGTGCCCGGCGGGAGTAATTGATGTCGTAGACGATATTAGAATAGAACCGCCGATGCGGAAGCTAGTTTTACATTTTGACACCTGTATTTTTTGCGGCCAGTGCCAGGCAAGTTGCATTACGGAAAAGGGAATCAGGCTGACTGGAGAGTACGATCTAACCTTGTTTAATAGAAATCAGGCTATAGTGAAGGTGGAAAAAGAATTGTTAGTTTGTGAAGAGTGTGGTAAAGTAATTGGCGCTAAGGACCACCTTCGGTTCTTGGCCAGAAAGCTCGGGCCCTTAGCGTATGGAAATATGCCTTTACTACTCACCGAATTCCAAGGGATGGAACTGGTAGAAGCCCCACCAACAATAGGTCCTCCTCAGAGGAGGGCTCACATCTTTCGTATCCTATGCCCTGGGTGTCGCCGAGAAGCACTTCTTCAAGATATCTGGGGTAGAAAGAAACTGGAAGAATAGTTGTCAGATAATAAGGAACTGATAAGAATCAAGAATAGGCTGAAAGGCAAAGTATTGATTGTGGGTATGGGGAACCCTTTAAGGGGCGACGACGGTGTCGGGCCAGAGATAATAAGGAGGTTGAAGAGATCGTTAACCAATTTACCTTTGTTCGATGTGGGTGAAGTTCCTGAAAACTATTTAGAAAAGATTGTCAAAGAGAAGCCAGATACGATAGTTTTGATTGATGCTACTGAGGTTGGTAGTTCCCCGGGAGAGGTGAGGATTATAGAAAGGGGCGATGTTGAGGAAAAATCTCTTTTTACTCATGACGTGAGTTTGAACATTATAGCCCAGTATCTACAGAAAGAGACCTCGGCTGATGTATTTTTTATAGGGATACAGCCGAAGAGCACGAAATTTGGGAGAAAGATTTCAAAGCCGGTAAGAAAGGGCTTGAGAAAGGTCGTTAAATTGCTGGAGAGAACTTCCGTTTAAGGCTTAGAGGCTTATATGCATGAACTGAGCTTGGCTCAGGAGTTATTCCGAATAGTAGAGGCCAGAGCAAAAGAGAACAACATAAAATCAGTCACTAGGATTGTGGTGGTGGTTGGAGAAGCCTCGGGAATCGATGGAGATTTTTTGAGGCATACAATAATTGACCACCTCGTGCCGGGCACTGTTGCAAAGAAAGCAAAATTAGAAATAGTAAAAGAGCCGTTAGAGCTAAAATGCATGGCCTGCGGGACCCAGGTAGGTCTTCCTCAAAGTTTTCCCTCACGATGTCCTGATTGCGGGGGTAACGATTTAGAGATCTCTCAGGGTAGAAGTGTTTACCTCCAGAGCATTGAGGGTGAGTAAGAGCCGATAGACAAGGGCTATTCTTTGAAAAAAGTACTTGACACGAAAGGCGAATCGTGCTACAATTCTCGTAAACGTAATACAAAGGAGAGAAATGGGGCATTTGGTTCGTTTTGGAGTATCGTTAGAAAAGGAACTTTTAAGCAAATTTGATAAACATATAAGAGAGGAGAGATATCCTACTCGCTCTAAGGCGATCGGAGACTTGATTAGGGAAATTCTAGTCAAGAAGGAATGGATAGAAGGTAGGGAAGTTGTGGGAGCGATTACTTTGGTCTATAACCGCAACAAGCGAGAATTAGTAAATAAATTAACCGATGTCCAACACGATTTCCACCAGGTTATAATTTCATCTCAGCATATTCACCTGGATGAAAACAATTGTCTGGAGATAGTTGTAGTGAAAGGCAAGCCGAGAGAGGTTCAGGAATTGGCTTATAAACTGAAGTCAATAAAAGGTGTGAAACATGGTTCTTTGACTATGGCAACAACTGGAAAAGGGATAGCATAAGGCTGTTATTTTTTGGCGTTTCGTGGCACGATTTTTAGAGATATGTTATGCTCGCGAAGGACTGGCTGACTCGGATGGAATCAAATACCAAATTAGTGGGTAAAAAAGGGGCAAGAACGGAGGGAAAAAATCATGCACATACCGGATGGTTTTCTAAATCTTAAGACTTGGGTAACCATGGATGTCGTAGCTGGTTTAAGTGTAGCTTATGCCATTAGGAAGACAAAAGCGAGTCTTGGTGAGAGACAGATTCCTTTAATGGGGGTAATGGCTGCCTTCATCTTTGCTGCTCAGATGTTGAATTTTCCAATCGCTGGAGGAACCAGCGGACATCTCATAGGAGGCGTCATGGCAGCGGTGCTCCTTGGACCGTGGGCTGCTACATTAGTAATGAGTACGATATTTATTGTGCAGTGTTTGCTCTTCCAGGATGGTGGATTGACAGCTTTGGGAGCTAATATCTTCAATATGGGAATTGTAGGGAGTGTATTTGGTTACTATATCTACCGTGGAGTCGGGGTTTCTATCGGTGGTAAAAAAGGATCATTCTGGGGTGTGGGAATTGCCAGTTGGCTGTCAGTGGTTCTGGCAGCCACATTCTGCTCAATAGAACTGGCAGTTTCGGGAACTGTGCCCCTGAGAATAGCCCTGCCGGCAATGGCTGGCGTCCATGTTTTGATCGGCATAGGGGAAGCCATTATAACTGTGGGAGTAATAAGCCTAATTTTAAAGGCTCGTCCCGACCTCTTGCAAAGGTAAGTAAGTGTGATGCTGAACGTAGATCAAATTTTCAGAGGGTATTTAAATGGAGAAATGGATTCTCATACTTTTGGGAGTTGCAGTTCTGGCGGCAGTTTTCTTTTCACCATTTGCCTCTACTAAGCCGGACGGATTGGAAAGGGTCGCTGAAGACAAAGGGTTTCTGGAAAGAGGAGAAGGCCCGCAAGCGATTAACTCCCCTATTCCCAACTATGTCCTGCCAGGGATTAAGAATGAAAAGTTAGCGACATCACTTGCAGGCCTGGTAGGGGTGATTATCGTCGGAGCACTTGGCTTTGTACTGGGAGCTACGTTGAAGAAAAAGGAGAAAATTCACTGAAAAATCTAATTATTTCTCTTTTCATTATATTCTTTGTATCTTCTTTGATTTACGGCGCAAGGCCACTTTCTGTTGATGATGCTGGAACGGTAGATTTAGGTATTTTTGAGACAGAAGTAGGTATTGGTTACGAGCAGGACAAAGAGGAAAATGGGGAGTCTGAGGTTTCCCTGGCCATTAAACAGGGCTTAACTGAACGAATGGACCTGGGAATTTCTCTTCCCTATGTAATGACCAGTCCTAAAGATGAAAATTGTGAAAGAGGGATGGGAGATGCGGAACTGATTGCAAAATTTAATCTGATGAAAGAGGGGAATAGAACTCCCGGATTCAGTGTGACTTTCGGAATAATTATGGATACCGGGGAGGAAAATAAAGACATTGGGCGAGGAGAAATGGATTATGATTTTAATAGCATCCTGAGTAAGGAATTGCAATTTATTACCTTGCACGGAAACTTAGGATATACTGCAAAAGCAAAGACTGCCTCTCTTGGCATAGCTCTGGAGTACCCTGCACATGAAAGATTAAATTTAGTTGCCGAACTTACAGGGGAGAATAAATCAGATTCTCCCATCCAAGGGTTAATCGGAGGTAGCTTCTCCGCCAGAGAAAATTTGACTCTGGATTTCGGAATTGGAACAGGACTCAACGATTACGGCTCTCAGCTAAATCTGACTGGAGGTTTAACTTTCAGTTTTTAAGGAAGCAAAATGAAGCATTCATTTCTCGACAAGTATAGTGACCTTGGCAGCATAATCCATCGTCTTGACCCGAGGGTGAAGGTGATAGTATTTTTTGTCCTTATTCTCGTGATTGTCTCTACTCCTCCGCAAGAACTGGTCAAATTCTCGGGATATTTTTTGATACTTCTCATTCTAGTATTACTTTCTCGCATTCCTTTATCTTTTGTTTTTTTAAGGTCACTGGTTATTATTCCTTTCGTTCTTCTCACAGCCATTTTTATTCCCTTCTTTAAAGGGGGCGAAGTTGCAGGGTCATATAATTTTTTAACATTAAATTTGACCATATCCAACAAAGGCTTATTAATTCTTCAAAATATTCTGATTAAGTCTTGGCTTTCGGTGTTGAGCCTGACCATTTTAACTTCAACGACCAAATTTTCTTCTCTACTAAAAGCACTGGAAATCCTAAAAATTCCGCGGGTTTTAATTTTGATTGCCTCGTTTTTCTATCGTTATATGTTCCTTTTAGTTGACCAGATTATGAAGATAAAAAATGCCAGAGATTCGAGAAGTTTTAAGAAAAGCCCGCTTTACCAGTTAAAGATTATTGGTTATATGATTGGGGAATTGTTTATTCGAACCTATGACCGGGCAGAAAGGATTTATCTGGCGATGCTTTCCCGGGGTTTCAACGGCACTATCTATACTCTGGAAAGTTTTAGAATAAAGGGATCTGACTTATTCTTTTTGGGTAGCCTGGCAGCAATTATTTTCTTGATTAGATTGTGGAGGTAAAATGGATAAAGTCGTAGAAATAAGGGATCTCTCATACAATTATCCCGATGGAACTCCTGCCCTGAACGAGGTAAGTTTGGATGTCATGGAAAGGGAGTCTATCGGCATTATAGGTCCTAACGGAGCAGGGAAATCGACACTACTTTTACATTTGAACGGGATTTTGCAAAGCAAGAACGGAGCAATAAGAATCTTAGACATGCCTCTTACAGATACTAATCTACGAAAGATAAGAAGTAAAGTTTGCCTTGTCTTTCAGGACCCTGAAGACCAGCTTTTTATGCCTACTGTCTTTGACGATGTTGCCTTCGGGTTAGTCAATCTGGGCTATGATGCGGAAACTGTCAGGGAAAAGGTGGAAAAGATATTGGAAAGAGTGGATTTATCTGGACGTGGGAATCGCTCGGCACACCATCTTAGTTTCGGAGAAAAGAAATTGGTTTCCCTGGCTACAGCTCTGGTAATGGAACCAGAAATTTTGCTTCTGGATGAACCAACCAGTAACCTCGACCGAAAGGAAAGAAGAGAAATAATGAGATTCCTGGAAGAAATAGACAAGACAAAAATTATTGTGAGTCACGACCTGGAAATGGTTGAGCAACTCTGCAAGAGGATAGTGGTAATGAATAGAGGAAAAGTCATTTTTTCTGGAGGTAAAGAAATTTTGAAAGACGATGAGAAGTTAAAAGGTTTTGGGCTATGAAGAGAATTATGATTTGCCCTCCAGAAACTCTTTTCCTCCTTTAGGAAAAAGACCTCTCTTCCTCCAATCTTGTAACTGCTAACGCAAGAGCCTTAGAAGTTTCCCACATTTTGCAATTATCCGGTAGAGAAGTTTTTGAGAAGAGATAAATTATGGAGACGAAAGCAAGAATCATAGTTAAGGGCATTGTTCAAGGAGTTGGTTTCCGGCCATTTGTTCACAGGTTAGCTGAGGAGTTCGGGCTTAAAGGGTGGGTGAAAAATACCACGGCCGGAGTAGTCATTGAAGTGGAAGGCGATAAGAGAAAGTTAGAAAATTTCTACCATGAGATTAGTACCAGGAAGCCTCCTCCATGCGAGATAAAAGAGAAAAATATTATCTATCAAATTCGGCGGGGTTACCGGTCTTTCGTTATTAAAGAAAGTTCCTCGGAAGCACGAAAAGAAGTCCTCGTTTCGCCAGATATAGCTTTTTGCCAGGAATGCCTTAGAGAATTGGAGGACAATTCCGACCGTCGGCACTGGTATCTCTTCATCAATTGCACGAATTGTGGTCCGAGATTTACCATAATTAAGGACCTGCCTTACGACAGGCGTCTTACGACGATGAAGAAATTCCGAATGTGCGCTACCTGCCAGGCTGAATATGAGGACATATCCCGCAGGCGCTACCACGCAGAGCCAAATGGGTGCCCCCGATGCGGTCCGGAGATAGAACTGATAGAAAGTATAAAGTATAAAAAGGCGTCAGTTTCCAATTGGGAAGGATCTGGCCGTATGCTGAAAGGGTTAGAAGCACTTAAGGTTGCCATTAGGCTCTTAGAGAAAGGGATGATTGTGGCGATTAAGGGGCTTGGAGGTTTCCATATAGCCTGCGATGCTATGAATAGTAATAGCGTAGAAAGGCTTCGGAGAAGGAAAGGCCGTCTATTTAAGCCCTTTGCCATTATGGTTTCCGATATGGCTCAAGCAAATAGACATTGCTTCCTCTCCCGGGAGGAGGAAAGACTTCTTTCGGGCTGGCAAAAGCCCATAGTTCTTCTTAAAAAGAGAAATGGCTCAAAAATTTCTCCTTTAGTAGCGCCTAATAATAAATTTCTGGGAGTAATGCTCCCCTACACTCCTTTGCATTATCTACTATTTCACACTAATTCTTCTTCCCTGTCGGCTCTCGTGATGACAAGCGGCAATCTCTCAGACCAGCCCATTGAAATCGATAACGAGAAGGCAATAGATAATCTTTCCCATATCGCAGATTATTTTATCTTACATAACCGGGATATACATAATAGATGTGATGATTCAATTGTGGGAGTAGTCTCGGGAAATCCCGTCGTAGTCCGAAGAGCAAGAGGATATGTTCCCTTTCCAATTGAATTAAATTATGAAGTGGAACCTATAATAGCCTGTGGTGCTGAATTAAAGAGTACTTTCTGTCTTACCAAGAAGAACTATGCATTTTTGAGTCAATACATTGGCGATTTGAAAAACTATGAAACTTTGGAATATTATGAAGAAATGATTCGGCGGCTTGAAAGGTTACTTGGCATCAGTCCGAAAATAGTAGCCCACGACTTTCATCCGGATTATCTTTCTACCCAATACGCTCTCAAAATTGGACATGGAAAATCTAAAATTGCGCGAATTCCAGTTCAACACCATCATGCACATATTGTAAGCTGTTTAGTAGAAAACAAGGTGAAAAGTAAAGTCATCGGCGTGGCGTTTGACGGAATTGGGTATGGAACAGATGGAAATATGTGGGGCGGAGAGTTTCTAATAGTAAGTTATAGAGATTTCCAGAGGATCGGTCAATTAAAATATTTACCCTTGCCTGGAGGAGACAAGGCCGCCCAGGAGCCATGGAGAATGGCAGTAAGCCTTCTGGTGGAGGCTTTTGGTGAGAAAATTCCGCATATAGATTTCATAGATAGATGGGAAAAACAGATGCCGACCATTCTGGAAATGGTAAGGAAGAGAATAAATTCTCCTTTGACTTCGAGCATGGGAAGATTTTTTGATGGGGTTTCTTCTCTCCTTGGGATATGCGATGTTAATACCTACGAAGGTCAGGCGGCAATGGAATTGGAGAGTGTTGCCGAAGATATATCTTCTTCTCCCAAGAATTTATTAACTCAAAGCTATGGATATGAAATAAGAGAAGAAAGAGATACATCCATAGTTGAACCGAGCTCGATTGTGAAAGGGATCGTTGAGGATTTAGAGAGCCGCGTCCCTCCGTCACTTATAGCTTACAAATTTCACAATTCAATTGCGGATATCATAGCGGCCGTTAGCTCGAAAATTAAGGAAAAGATAGGCCTATGCAAAGTAGCCTTCTCCGGGGGGGTTTTTCAGAATAGATTACTTCTGGAACTTGCTTTGAGGAAGTTGACAGAACAAGGATTCATATGTTATTATCATAAAACAATACCTACTAACGATGAAGGAATTTCTCTGGGGCAGGCAATGATAGCCAATGAAACAATCAAAAAAATTTGAAATTTGTGAAAAATGGGCGCTGTCCTTATTTTTCTATTTATTGAAACAAGGGATTGAAAATGTGTCTGGCTATACCAGCAAGAGTAGTAAGAATAATGGGTAACTTGGCTCAAGTAGAAATGGCTGGAATGAATAGGGAAGTCGATATACGCCTGGTTAGTGATGCGAGAGTTGGTGAATTTGTCTTGATTCATGCTGGATTTGCAATTGAAAAGATTGAAAAGAAAGAGGCCGAGGAGACCCTGCGGATTCTAAGGGAGATAGCATGAGGTTCATTGATGAGTTTAGGGATAGGAGCATAGCACGAAGAATAGTTGAAAAAATAAGGATGTTTGATTCCTTTGAAGTTAACCTGATGGAAGTCTGTGGCACTCACACAGTGGCGATATTCAAGCAGGGAATCAAAGGAATGCTCCCTGAGAATATAAGTCTCCTATCAGGGCCTGGCTGTCCGGTTTGTGTAACATCTCAAGAAGATATTGATAAGGTAATTGACTTAGTGAAGAAAAGAGATGTAATAATCGCTACCTTTGGGGACATGTTAAGAGTCCCTGGAACCAATTCGAGCCTCGAGGAAGAGAGAAGTAAAGGTGCTGACATAAGGGTTATTTACAGTCCGAGAGAAGCCCTGAGGATTGCAGGGGAGAATCCGTCCAAAAGAGTTATTCTCTTGGCCATCGGGTTTGAGACTACCTCGCCGCTTATTGCCGCATGTCTCCAGGACGCTCGAAAAGAGAGAATTCAGAACTTTCTCATTTTCTCTACTCACAAATTGATTCCTCCAGCGATGGAAGCCCTGTTGAAGTCAAAAGAGGTAAATATAGATGGTTTCATCTGTCCCGGCCATGTGAGCGTTACCATAGGTAGTAATGCGTACAGGTTCATAGCCCGGGAGTATAAGGTTCCCTGCGTGATTACCGGTTTTGAACCTGTTGATGTCCTGCAGTCAATATTTATGTTAATGAAGCAGATTAAAGAAAACAGGGCCGAGGTGGAAATTCAGTATTTCCGGGCCGTCCGGCCTGAAGGGAACAGAATTGCGCAGGAACTAATATCTGAGGTGTTTGAAGTGACTGATGTTTTCTGGCGCGGCCTGGGAACGATTCCTAAAAGCGGTCTCAGGCTTAACCGGAGATTTTCTGACTTCGATGCGGAAAGGGAGTTCCGGCCAGAGGCAGCGGAGAGTAAGGAGAATCCAGATTGTTCCTGTGGAGAGGTTCTAAGGGGAGTGAAGAAGCCAACCGAGTGCAAACTATACAAGAGAATTTGTACTCCCGAAAGGCCTTACGGGCCTTGCATGGTCTCCTCTGAAGGTGCGTGTGCCGCATATTACAGGTATGGTTGAAGAGCTTGAAAGTAGTGGAAAAAAGATTTTATTGGCGCATGGAAGTGGGGGAAGACTTACCCATCAGCTTATCAAGAGTTTTGTGAAGAAATTCAGAAGTCCTGCCCTGGCAAAGCTTGACGATAGTGCTGTATTGAAGTTCAAGGGTAAACTGGCATTTACTACAGACTCCTACGTGGTTGACCCCATATATTTTCCGGGAGGAGATATAGGCAAATTGGCTGTGAATGGTACCGTTAATGACCTTGCTATGGTAGGAGCAGTGCCTCTATATTTAAGCGCCTCAGCAATCATTGAAGAGGGGTTTACCGTTGTTGAGTTGGAGGGCATCTTCGATTCAATGAATAAAGCAGCCAGGACTGCTGAAGTGGAGATAGTGGCTGGCGATACCAAAGTTGTAGAGAGGGGCGGAGCTGATAAGATATTTATAAACACTTCAGGAATAGGGCTGATAGATTCAGGGGTTGATATCTCCTCAAAAAACGCACGGATTGGTGACCGGATAATCCTGAGTGGCACAATTGGCGACCACGGAATTGCCATTTTGAGTGCGAGAGAGAGGTTCGATTTCCGGACAAAAGTGAAAAGCGATTCTCAACCATTGAACCGGATTGTTCAGGAAATGCTGAAAGCAAGTAAGAAAATTCATACTCTCAGGGACCCAACGAGGGGTGGATTAGCAACAGCTCTCAACGAGATAGCCGAACAGTCAGGAGTGGGAATAGAAATTGAAGAGGAGAAGATTCCTGTAAGGGAAGAGGTTAGGGCCGTCTGTGAAATGTTAGGTTTGGACCCCCTGTATATTGCTAATGAGGGAAAATTGGTCGCATTCGTTCCCGAAAGGGATTGTAAAAGAATTCTAAATGTCATAAGAAGTAATAGATTTGGGAGAAACGCTCAAATAATTGGAACTGTAGTTGCCAGGCACAGAGGCAGGGTCTTGGTGAAGACGAGCGTGGGAGGACAAAGGGTATTAGATATGCTTACAGGTGAGCAACTCCCACGAATTTGCTAACATTTACTTTTCTATTTGAGGCTGAATGGCTGGGGTCTATGTTATATTAATCTGGGTTAAAAGAAAAAGGAAGATTCGAATAGGCAAATTGGGGCCTCTTGTGTTTGTAAGAGGCCTCTATTTTTATGTTGGAAGAGCTTTGAAAGGCCTTGAGGCGAGAATTGAAAGGCACCTCAGGAAAACTAAGATGCAATTCTGGCATATCGATTATTTACTTGAATATTCAAAGATTTGGGGTATAATATATTTGCGGACATCTAATAAAAAGAAGGAATGTAATGTTGCTTTTAGATTGGCCAAGAAGTTCAAATCGGTTAGAAATTTTGGCTCAAGTGACTGCAGATGCACGAGCCATCTATTCTTCAAACCGATTTAAATTAAGGAATCTTGTGTGCGGGTTTTCCCATATTGAGCACAGGTCCGATAGGACTCCGAAACCCGATGGAGGCGTCGGACTCCTTCGGAGCTGATTGACATAAGATAGTTTTTCATCGCTGGAGGAATTTCTTAACGCCAAAAAACTTCGGACTTTGCGAGGCGCAAATCAAAACTCCTCGCCCCCGATAAATCGGGGGCTCGTCAGACATCGACTTGCTTTTGTAGTAGAACAGTCGTCCTTGTTTTTTGGCTGAAATTCCTTAAAGCTCTTTAAAACTATCTTTTGCTCATATAATCGGGATGCTATAAGGTTTGCGGGAAGGTTGACAGGAGCCTGCTTTTCCTCTCTCTCTTATGGAGAGGGAAAAGGTTAGGGCACAGGTCCGATAGGACTCCGAAACCCGATGGAGGCGTCGGACTCCTTCGGAGCCGATTCACATAAGGAGGGAAAAGAATATGGAACTTGTGATTCCAGTTATGACACTCGAGGATGCTATAGCGGCAGTTGAAGGAGGAGCGAGACTCGTAAGCGTGAAGAATCTTCACGAGGGTTCTATGGGTGCCAATCTACCTTATACGATAAGGGCCGTAAGGAAGAATATTCCGAGAAGAATCCGGTTAGGAGCCACCATAGGAAATTTTCCTGGTTACATGACATGTACAGCAGCGCAGGCGGCTCTGGGAGCGGCTGTTTCAGGAGCAAGAGACCATGTCACTGTGGGACTTTACAAAATGGCTTCGTATAGGGAAGGAGCGAAAATGGTCAAGGCAGTTGGTGAGACAATAA
>Ga0315309_1000135_pt1 | contig 43191 bp, 46 predicted proteins | sample TDP4_MG_FD_203080 | JGI IMG/M metagenome (GOLD analysis project Ga0315309, IMG submission 203080) | Freshwater sediment microbial communities from Lake Towuti, South Sulawesi, Indonesia - TDP4 | ecosystem: Environmental > Aquatic > Freshwater > Lake > Sediment | place: Indonesia: South Sulawesi... | reverse complement strand
GCTCCCATAATAGTCACAGCTACACTCGGGATTGGCGGAGCAATCCTGACCGAATCGGCTCTATCCTTTCTTGGCCTCGGCGTCCAGCCGCCAACTCCCAGCTGGGGGAATATTTTGACTGCAGGCAAGGACTACATAACTCTTGCCTGGTGGCTTTCTCTATTTCCTGGCCTGGCAATTCTTGTTACGGTTCTGGCCTATAATTTACTTGGCGAAGGCCTGCGCGATGTTCTTGACCCCAGAATGATGGCAGGTTAAGATAATGGTAACGCTACTTAAGGTAAGAAATCTTTCTGTTGAATTCTATAAAGGAGGAAAGACTGTACAGGCTGTGAGAAATGTTTCGCTCAGCCTGGACGAGAATGAAGCCCTGGGCATAGTTGGTGAGTCAGGTTGTGGAAAGACCACCTTTGCCCTTTCCATACTGAAATTGATTCCAGAAAAAGAGGGGAAGGTCGTATCGGGCGAAATAGTTTTCGCTGGGGAAGACCTCTTGAGTTTACCCGACGAGAAACTACTACAGATAAGAGGAAATAGAATTTCCATCATTTTCCAGGACCCTTTTACCTCTTTGAATCCTGTATTTAGAATAGGAGACCAGATTTTCGAGTCTCTTGCCCTTCACGGGAAGAGAAACTTTTCCAATAGTGAAATGGAGGAGAAGATAATAAGGCTGCTCCAACTGGTTAAGATGCCAAAGCCAGAAGATACAATGTGGTCCTATCCTCATCAGCTTAGTGGAGGGATGCAACAGAGAGTAATGATAGCTATGGCTATCTCTTCTAATCCTCAAATCCTGATTGCTGACGAGCCAACCACAGCCTTAGATGTCACCATTCAAAAAGAGATACTCGACCTTATGAGCGAACTCCAGAAGGAGATGGGGCTATCAATAATTTTGATCACGCACGATTTCGGCATAGTAAGTGAAATCTGCCAGAGAGTTTCTGTCATGTATGCGGGAACCATAATGGAGGAAGCAGCTACTTCTGAGATTTTTCGTAATCCCCTCCACCCCTACACCCAGGGACTTCTGGAATCTCTTCCTTCGCGAAACGAAGTTCGGGGTCTCTTCCGGGTAGAGAAGAGAAGGCTAAGAGCTATTCCCGGACAAGTTCCCGACCCAAGCAATTTGCCCACAGGGTGCAAATTTAATCCCAGATGTTCAAGGGTGATTGATGACTGCAAGACAGAGGAGCCAGAACTTAGAGAAATTGTTAAGAATCACTGGGCGAGGTGTATCCGTGCTGGCTAAGCAAGTCGTGTTGAAAGTTGATAACCTGAAAAAGTATTTCCCCTTAGAAAAGGGAGTTTTTCGAAGAACGGCCGGGTACATAAGGGCTGTTGATGGTATCTCATTTGAAATCAGAAGGGGCGAGGTTTTTGCTCTGGTTGGAGAGTCTGGCTGTGGAAAGACGACTACGGCAAAACTGGTGATGAGGTTGCTCCAACCTACAGAGGGAAAAATTTTTTCCAATGGCAAGGACATATCGTTACTCAAAAGGCGAGAATTAGCCCGAAGAGTTCAGATAGTTTTCCAGGATCCTTTCGCAAGTCTAAATCCAAGGCTCAGCGTAGGAACTATTGTTGGAGAAGCAGTTAAACATAGAATAGCTGCTGCCGGTGAGAAGCCAAATGGAAGGAGAATACGCGAGGAAACAGGGGAACTCCTCCACCAGGTAGGACTACCCGCCAATATTCTGAATGACTACCCACATCAGTTCAGTGGAGGCCAGAGACAAAGAATTGGCATTGCCCGGGCACTGGCTATGCAACCGGAACTGATTATTGCAGATGAACCAGTCTCTTCGTTAGATATCTCCGTTCAGGCTCAGATTCTAAATCTCCTTCTTGATTTAAGAGATTCTTTAAGTTTATCCTATTTTCTTATTGCCCACGATTTAAATGTTGTCCGTTTTTTATCTGATAGAGTGGCAGTAATGTACCAGGGAAAAATCGTAGAAATGGACTCAGTGGACAAGATCTATACTAGCCCTGTCCATCCCTATACTAAGAAGTTGCTCGAAGCGATACCTGTTCCACAACCAGAGCTTCTTGAATAAGGAGGGAAAATAAAATGGTGCCAAAAGGAAACGATAGAGAAAAGAAACTTGAAAAACTCTCCAGAAAAGGTAGGTTAGAAAAAGGGTTGCTAAAGACTGGCGAGATAGCCAAGCTCGCAGGGGTAGCTCCCTCTGCTGTAAGGTATTATACTGACATCGGGTTATTAAAGGTGGCGGCCTATACTAAGGGTGGGTACAGGTTGTATGCGAGAGAGGAAACTTTAGGAATTATTAGGCAGGTAAAGCCAGCTGTGGAGAGGCGTCGCACACTAAGAGAAATCAAGGAAAGTCTGGAAAAACGCTCAAAGAGATAATGGCCTATAACAGAAAGATTGACATCCTAGCCATCTCTGGAATGTTGGGCGTTGAAAAACTGGGATGTTTACCATAAATAGAGATGACTTAAGGTCCCTGCCAAGGGAGATTTTGATAAGGATTGATAGCCTATTGGAACCCCTTACCTGGGCACACAAGGAATCATTAAGACAGGTGATAAGAGAATTATGTAAATTTTCCTCTGCCGAAATTGAAAGCAGGGACGCATTTAGTTTCATTCCAGAAATAGAATTCATCGCTGATAGGTTTAAAGAGAAAGAGGAGAAAGTACATCTCAAAATCTCAGAAATTGGTCGCATATTTAGACCGTCCGGGAGACTGGGGAAAGGGCTGGAAACTTATGAATACCGCAGACAACAGGAGGAGATGGCCAAAGCAGTTGCCAGCGCTTTAAATCGGGAGAAGTATCTAATCGTGGAAGCTGGTACAGGCGTGGGAAAGTCCTGGGCATATCTTGTACCAGCCATATTCTGGGCAAAGAAAAATAGTCAACATTTCATAATTTCCACCAATACTAAGAATCTTCAAGAGCAACTAATACGAAAAGATATTCCCTTTTTGAAGAATTGTTTAGGAATAGATTTCGCAAGCACCATCCTGAAGGGACGAGCCAACTATCTCTGCTTGAGAAAATTTGCTTCTTTTCTTGAAGATATAGAGGAAGTCCTTCCTCCATTATTGAGTGTTGAAGAAAGAACCTTCTTGATTCGTCTTCTTATGTGGCTGGGCAAAACAGAGACTGGAGATGTGGAAGAAAATATCTTTTCTGAACAGGACCCATATTTCTGGACTTTCTGGGATGAAGTTTGTTCCGACCACACCTCCTGCCTGGGAAGCGAGTGTCCCTACTGTAAGAAATGTTTCGTCAATAAGGCACGCCAAAAGGCAGCCGATGCAGAAATTGTTGTTGTCAACCATTCTCTGCTATTTACTGACCTTGTGGCTGAAAAGCATTTCCTTCCTTCTTACGCGCATATTGTCTTTGATGAGGCACATAACTTGGAAAGAGTCGCCACCACCAACCTCGCAGTAGAAGTCTCTTATTGGTTGTTGTCAAAGCTCCTGAATAGAATCCATAGAAAAGAAGGTAACATAGAAAGAGGCATCCTGGCTAAGCTGGCAAGAAAAGAGAAGGGATTGGCTCGACGGCTTGCTTCCATACTTAAATCTATGCCCGAAGTGAGGAGAGCATCCAAAGAGTTCTTTGAGGTCTTAAAGGAAAATTCTGACCTATTCCAGTTTGACGAAATGGCCGATAGAGCGAGGTTAAAGGAGAATAGTCCTCCTCAGAGCTTTCTTAGAGAAAAGACCTTTCTGCTCCTTCCTATCTGGAATAAATTCTTTCACCGGCTGGGAGAGTTAGCTGAAGAAATAGAAGATTCTGTTCTGGCAAAAGATTTAAAGGGCAAGGTAAAAGACGGATTGGAAGTGGCAATGAGCATAAATTTTCTCGGAGAAGCAAATGACCCTAACTTCGTTTATTGGTTAGAAAGGGAGAAGAAAGAAATCAGACTCGAAGCTGCACCCCTGGAAGTCGGCCAATATCTAAATAATCTCTTATACAGTCAAGTACCAACCATCATCTTCTCTTCCGCTACCTTAACAGTAAATGGGAGCTTCGATTTCTTGAAGAAGAGATTAGGGCTCGACCTCCTCCCTGAGGAGAAGGTATCTTCTCTCCTTCTCGGCTCTCCATTCGATTACGAGAGGCAAGTTCTCCTAACTATTGCCAGTTTTCTTCCTTCTCCTCGGGAAGAGGAGCGCTACACCGGCCAAATGGTTAAGACCCTTACAAGGATCCTGGAAACGGTGGAAGGGAAAAGTCTCGTCCTTTTCACTTCTTACAAAATGCTAAACGAAGTCTATCAGGAGATTAAGCCTCATCTGGAAATGAGATTTCAAATCCTCGGCCAGGGAATTGATGGACCAAGGACAACCATCACCGATAGATTTAGAGAAGATTTCAGTTCAATTCTTCTGGGTACTCAAAGCTTCTGGGAAGGAGTTGACCTGCCTGGAAAGACTCTCGAATGTTTGATTTTGACAAGGCTACCCTTTACTGTTCCTACCGAGCCCATTGAACAGGCGAGGATGGAATTGATTGAGGAAAGAGGGCTCGATGCTTTCAAGGAATATTCGTTACCCAGTGCAGTGATTAGGCTTCGCCAGGGAATTGGCCGTCTGATTAGAAGTAAGACAGACAAAGGTATAGTGGTCATCCTCGATAAAAGGATTGTGACGCGAAATTACGGCAAGAGCTTCCTGAACTCTCTCCCCATCAAGAACTACCACTGTTATAGTCGAGAAGGTTCGCTTCTTGGCGACATTGAGAGCTGGTTCAGATTGGCAAATGGCTGAAATGGAAGAGTTGCTCAAACAGATTCTAAATTTTGGGAAAAAGTCGAGAAAAAAAGTCTTTCTCGTAGGTGGCTTCCTCAGAGACCTCCTTCTGGGAAGGGAAACTGAGGATTTTGACCTTGTTCCGGAAGGGAATGCAAAGAGATTCGCTAAGGGTGTTGCCAGGGAAATAGAAGGCAGCTTCGTTCCGCTCGATGAGAAGAACAGGATTTACCGGGTCGTAAAACAGAAAATATCAGAAAAGGGAAGTAAGAAGATATTCAATCTCGATTTCTCTCAATTGCGAGGGAAGAAAATAGAGGAAGACCTCTTGCTGAGAGATTTCTCTATTGATGCAATGGCTGTAAGATTAGATAAGATAGAGGGAAATTTGAAAAGACTTCGCTTCCGGGATTCCTTTTGGAAAATGGTCATAGATCCCTGTGGCGGCCTAACTGACTTAAGGAAGAGAACAATAAGAAAAGTCTCTCCGAAAATTTTTAACGACGACCCCTTGAGGTTGCTTCGAGGATACCGCCTGGCAGCCAACCTTGGCTTTACTATAGAGAAAAAGACAGAAAAGGAGATCAGGGAGAATATAGACTTGATTAAAGTCACAGCCAGGGAGAGAATTAGAGATGAATTGTTAAAGCTCCTGGCCACTCCTCAAAGCCACCGATATATCCGAAAATTGGAAAGGGCGGGACTTTTGACTAGAGTTATTCCAGAAATTGAAATGATGAAGGAGAAACCTGAAAACTATTATCACAGGGAAGGCCTATGGGGACATAGCTTAGAGACGCTCGAGTCTCTGGAAGAGATTTTTTTCCACTTGTCAAAGCTTTTTCCAAAATTGGCCCACAAGATAGAAATCCATCTTAATGAAAAAATATCTGGCGAAGTTGATAGAAAGACCCTCCTTAAATGGGCAGCGATTTTCCACGACATTGGAAAGCCAAAGACAGTGACAAGAGAAGAAAAGAGAGTTCGATTTTTTGGCCATCAGGAAACCGGCGCTTCCCTTGTGGTGGAGATTATGGAAGGCCTAAGATTCAGCAAGAAAGCAATAAGAATCGTAGAGAGAATGGTTGAGCACCATATGCGTCCTGGTAACTTGAGCGAAGCTCCTCAGGTAACGGACAGGGCAATCCATCGCTTTTTTAGAGACCTCTCAGAAGATGGAATCGATACCCTTCTTCTTTCTCTCGCAGACCGCTATTCTTATAGGAAGATTCTATTTGGTGGGGGCAGAATCTTGCTTATGGAAGTGAGCCGAAGGTCTATAAAGAAACATGAGGCGACTGTGAAAAAAATGTTAGGTAAATACTACTATCATAAAGAGAGAATTTTACCTAAGCCAATTATCCGAGGCAATGAGATTATGGAGAAGTTCAATCTTGCCCAAGGCCCTTTAATAGGCAAGTTGTTGAGGAGCGTAGAGGAAGCCCAGGCTGAAGGAAGGTTAAGAAATAAGGAAGAAGCTATTCAGTTCTTGAAAAAATTGTTAGGGAAGCAAGTAACCTGAGGATATCTCGGTTTTACTTGACAAAAAAGAATTTTTGGAATAAAATCTTTCATTAAATATTGGAATTGTGACGAGCGAAGCAAAAGCACGGGCACCAGATGGTGAGCGCCCAGGGAATTGAAGCGGGCGTAATTCAGTGGTAGAATGCAAGCTTCCCAAGCTTGACGTCGTGGGTTCGAGTCCCATCGCCCGCTCCACTATTTCTTACTTCTAATTGATGGAGCATATTGTTGAAGACTCGATATGTGGACCTGCACATACATAGCTCATTTTCTGATGGCTCTTTTACTCCAGAACAAATTGTAGAAGAGGCAAGCAGGGTGGGTTTGTCTGCTATATCGATTACCGACCATGACAACATTGATGCTATTCTGCCAGCGATTGAGGCAGGAAGAAAGTCAGGGGTGGAAATTGTCCCTGGAGTGGAGTTAAGTGTTGAGCCAGAGTCTTCAGAAGATGAAGAGATACACATTCTGGGATACTACATCAACTGGCAGGATGAGAATTTTCAGGAGAAACTGCGTAATTTCAGAGAGGCCCGGCGAAAGAGAGCCCACGAGATCCTGGAAAAACTTAGCCATCTGGGAATTAAGATTGATCCTCAGCATCTATTTGAGGTTGCTGGCAAAGGTTCCGTAGGCAGGATGCATATAGCGAAACTCCTGAAGGAAGAAGGATTCGTTAATTACATCAGGGAATCTTTCGACCTGTATTTAGCTTATGGCAAACCAGCCTATGTCCCCAAGGTGAGACTGCCATCCCAGGAAGCAATCAACCTCATATCCAGGATTGGAGGAGTTTCTGTCATCGCCCATCCGCTTTATGGAGGAAATAGCAGGGAAATTATTCAGAAACTTAAGAGATTTGGGTTGGAGGGAATTGAAGTCTATTATACTAACCACTCTGCCGATGATATAAAGAGATTCCAGACCTGGGCGAAGGAATTCGGCCTTCTAATTACAGGGGGCTCCGACTGTCATGGCGGAGCGATAGATGAAGAGGTAGCAATAGGGAATCTGGGAGTTACTTACGACATCCTGGAAGATTTAAAAAATTACAGGAAGGCAAAGTCAGGAGAGAGTATTGAAATTTAAAGTAATCGCTTGTGACACTCTGAGAGAGGAAATAGGGAAAATACTTCAAGAAGGAGTAGAACTCAAATCGTTCAGGTCAGGACTCCACAGGTTTCCCGAGGAACTCAGGCAAAGCCTAAAGGAAGAAATAGATAAAAGTAATGGGATAGATTATGTTCTTTTAGGATATGGGCTATGCGCTGGACTGAGGGATTTGCTCACTTCAGTACTTGACAATAAAAAAAGAAATATAGTATATTAATAATAAAAGTGCAATACGCAGACAGGGGAAGTCCGTGAAAGTCGGACGCTGCCCCGCAACGGTAAGCTTCTTACCTACTCCGGGAGAAGCGAGCCCGAGAACCTGTTTGCAATATGGTACCTTCGCGGGAAGGTTGGCCGAATTCATAAGGCTTAGGTCCCAACTTTCAGGTGAAGGTTGGGTCTCTTGTTTTATGAGGCAGTAAATATGGGAAAATTAGTCTTTATCCTGGGAGGAGCGCGAAGCGGAAAGAGCACCTTTGCTATCGAACAAGCAAAGAAGCTATCAGTCCATAATTCGAGGGTAGTTTATGTTGCTACTGCCCGTGCTATAGACAAAGAGATGAAGATAAGAATTGAGAAGCATAAGAAAAGGCGTCCAGTATCGTGGAAAACTGTAGAAGAAAGTAAGGATATATCAAGAATAGTCCCTGAACTAGCCAAGGCAAGCGTAGTCATTATTGATTGTTTGACTATATTGATTTCAAATCTTCTTCTTGCCGGAGAAAGCGAGAAAAGAATATTAAGGAAGATAGAAGAATTATTAAGAGGGCTCAAGAAAAGAAACCTTACCACTTTAGTAGTTTCCAATGAGGTTGGAATGGGCATTGTTCCAGAGAATAAATTAGCCCGCAGTTTCAGGGACATCGCTGGTCAAATCAACCAGGTAGTTGCCAGACTGGCAAATGAGGTCTACATTATGGAAGCGGGCCTTCCTATGAGGATAAAGTAGTATGGAAAAGATTCGAGAAATTATTGAAAAGATTGAGCCAGTCGACAAAGAGATGATGGAAGAAGCTCAAAGGAGACTCGACTCACTCACCAAACCGAGAGGGAGCCTGGGGAGATTAGAGGAGCTATCAAGAATTGTGGTAGGAATTCGAAGGGAAAAAAATCCAGTCCTGAACAAGAAAGTAATCTTTACTTTAGCTGGAGACCACGGAGTTGCAAAAGAGGGAGTGAGTGCCTATCCACAAGAAGTAACCAGGCAGATGGTTTATAACTTCTTGGAAGGAGGAGCGGGAATCAATGTTCTTGCCCGACATGTTGGGGCAAGGGTTGTGGTGATAGATATCGGGGTTGCTTCTGACCTGAAGCCTCATCCGAACCTTATAATCAAGAAAATCAATTACGGAACTAAGAATATAGCGAAGGAGCCGGCAATGAGCCGGGAAGAAGCAATAAAATCAATCAATGAGGGAATAGAAATCTTTGAAACTGAATTGGAGAAAGGTATAGATATTGCAGGGACCGGAGATATGGGAATCGGAAATACTACTCCATCCAGTGCTATTATTGCCGCTATAACCGGAGCCTCTGTAGAACAGGTCACGGGAAGAGGAACCGGGATAAGCGATTCTGAACTAATTCATAAGATAGAAGTTATCAGAAAGGCATTAGAAACTAACAATCCCGATCCCAAAGACCCCATTGATGTTTTATCAAAGGTAGGAGGATTTGAAATTGGAGGGCTTACAGGGATTATCCTTGCTGCATCTTCTCATAGAGTCCCAGTAATTATTGACGGTTTCATCTCCGGAGCAGCTGCCTTACTGGCTTCAGAAATGGAACCAAAAGTAAAAAGTTATCTAATCGCATCGCACTGTTCAGCGGAGTCGGGACATAGTTTTTTATTGAACTTTCTCGGTTTAAGACCCCTGCTCGATTTGAACCTCAGACTCGGTGAAGGCACTGGGGCAGCGCTGGGTATGAGCATTGTGGATGCAAGCACGAAAATATTGACTCAGATGGCAACCTTCGAGAAAGCAGGAGTTTCTGAAAAGTTATGAAATCGCTACTGGCAGCAATTCGCTTTTTAACTATCCTTTCCCCGGGAAGAAGACCCGAAATGGATAGCCACTATCTTTCAGGCTCGCTCCTCTACTTTCCATTAGTTGGCCTTCTAATTGGTGCCTGTTTAGTGGGAATTAATTTTCTACTTCTAAAATTTCTAAACAGCATGGCAGTGAATCTCTCTATTATTTTCTTTATAATCGTTCTTACGGGAGCTTTGCATCTCGACGGTTTTGCCGATACATTGGATGGATTTTACGGTGCTAAGAAGAAGGAAGAAATACTAAAAATAATGGAGGACAGCCGCATTGGTACAATGGGCGCAATAGGACTGGTTATTCTTATCCTTTCTAAATTTGTCTTCCTTGAAGGAATTCCAGAAGAAATCAAATACAAGGCCTTACTTCTAATGCCTGTATCGAGCAGGTGGGCAATGGTAATTTCTGGTTCTCTCTCCGGGCCGGCAAAGACGGAAGGGTTGGGAAGGTTTTTCTGTAAATCGGTAAGTCTGAAGGAATACTTGGGTTCAACAGTATTTACGCTCGTGGTATCCTTTCTCCTTATAAGAATTCAGAGCCTACTATTTATTTTAAGTATATTCGCAATTACTGTCATTCTCACAAGGTATGTTGTCAGACGAATTGGGGGTATGACGGGAGATACTTTCGGAGCGATAAACGAATCGATTGAAGCATTTAGCCTGCTAATTTTTTCACTTATTAGTTAATAATAGTCTTCGTGCCGGTAATTTGAAATTTGAAATTTGGAATTTATGTTGTAGGGGTTTGTCCCCATCCGGATAGATCGGAACGCCCATAAAGGGCTACACTACCCTAATTATAATGGTCTTTGTAGTGTAGGGCTTTATGCCCATAATTTGGAATTTATACTGTAGGACCTTGTTCCCGTAATTTTTGATTTTTGATTTTTGATTTTTGATTTTTGATTTTGAATTTGTAATGTAGCGCTTTGTCCCCGTAATTTTTGATTTTTGATCTTTGATTTTTGATTTTGAATTTGTACTGTAGGGCTTTATGCCCATAATTTTTGATTTTTGATCTTTGATTTTTGATTTTGAATTTGTAGTGTAGGGCTTTATGCCCGTAATTGTTTTAACGGCAGAATTATAAAATGAAGTGCTTACTCATAATTATTTCCTCTCTACTTTTAGCCACATGCGGCAGTCAAACGCAACCTGTGAAGACAAACTCTAGATATGAGCTGACCTCTGTGGATGACCTGGGAAGAGAAGTGAGACTTAACCACCCTCCCCAGAGGATAGTCTCTCTCGACCCCAGCGTTACCGAGATACTTTTTGCCCTCGGACTCGATAAAGAGATAGTCGGAGTTACGACTTACTGCGATTATCCTGAACGGGCGAAGTCTAAAGCTAAGGTGGGAGGATATTTAGACCCCAATATTGAGGTAATTACATTGCTCCAACCCGAATTGCTAGTCACCACTTTGAAAACCGATACTCTGATACTGATTCGGAAGCTCGAGGAGTTTGGCATTAAAATTTTTGTCTTAGACCCTAAAGGAATAGAAGATATTTTCAAAAATATCTCATCACTGGCAAAGATAACTCATCGAGAAGAAGAAGGAAAGAAGCTTATGGCGGAAATGAAAAGAAAACTATATGAAGTTAAAAGGAAGGTAGCTGGAACCTACCGCCCTCGCGTGTTTGTGGAGATGGGTGCTGACCCGCTCATATCTGTTGGCCCGGGGAGCTTTACTAACGATTTGATTGAGATTGCTGGCGGACGAAACATTGCCCAAAAATCCTCCCCGAGATACCGTAGATATACACTGGAAGAAGTGCTTTTGGCAGACGCCGAAGTAATTATCATCTGTTCGATGAATCCTGACGACGCCTGTCTCGCTCAGAAAACATGGTGGCAAAGGTGGAAAAATATCCCTGCAGTGCAAAATAATCGAATCTATGTTGTCAGTGCAAACCTGGTAACAAGACCTAGCCCGAGAATCATCGAGGGCCTAATTGAGATAGCAGAGGCAATACATCCAGAGATATTTTTGGGGCGATAAAGATGAAAGTGTTAACCTTAAAGCGATGGTTAATAACTATAATCTCTCTGACATTTCTTCTTATTATAACCATCATATTTTCATCTTTTCAGGGCTCTGCAGATATTACCCTTAGAGACGCAATTGGGATGGTTTCAAATCCTCTCAGCCAAAACTGGCACGACACTGAAGCACTAATTCTTCTTAAAGTGCGACTTCCCAGAATACTGCTTGGCTGTGTGGTAGGCGGAGCTCTTGCTATTTCTGGCGTAGTCTTACAAGCATTGTTAAGGAATCCTTTGGCAGACCCTTATGTTCTGGGAGTTTCCAGCGGTTCTGCATTAGGCGCAATAGTCGCTATACTCCTCGGCTTAGGCATAAATATTGCTGGTTTACCTTCAGTTCCGCTTTTCGGCTTTCTCGGAGGATTACTTACTATCCTCTTTGTATACCACATCTCAAAAATACACAGGAAAATATCGATTCAGACAATGCTCTTGGTGGGAGTAGTGACTGCAGCCATACTTGGCGCTATCATTATGTTCATTACTTCTGTAGCCGATCCCCAGAAGGTGCACGGACTGGTCTTCTGGCTTATGGGGAGCTTGAGTTCCCAGGAGTATCCGATGCTTCTCATAGTTTCACTCTATGTCCTTATTGGAATCTTTGTCCTTCTCTACCATTCTCGTAGTTTAAACCTTTTAGCCCTGGGAGAAGAGTCGGCAACTCAGCTCGGCCTGGAAATGGAGCGAACGAAAAAGATAGCTTTTATTGGTGCTTCACTGATTACAGGCGCAGCAGTATCGGTAAGCGGACTCATAGGGTTCGTTGGGATATTGATTCCGCATATAATGAGAATGATTTTCGGTTCAGACCACAGGCTACTCTTGCCCGTCGCCGGGCTATCGGGAAGCATATTTCTTGTCCTTGCCGATACTCTTGCCAGAACCCTTCTTGCACCTACAGAGATCCCGGTGGGAGTAATAACTGCGATATGCGGAGGTCCTTTCTTCATATACATCCTGCATAAAAAGAGAAAGTCAGTATTCTTATAACATTTGAATACAACGAGTGAGCCAACGATGGATAATGTTTGCGAAGTGAAAGATTTAAAATTCAAATACGATGAGAAGTGGGTTCTCGACAGAGTCTCTTTTGAAGTCAGAGAAGGAGAGATTTTCGGCATAATCGGACCCAACGGCTCCGGCAAGACAACGCTCCTCAAACTACTCTCCAGAGTCCTAATCCCCGACCAGGGAGAAATTCGGATAAAGGGAAAAAACATATTGGAGATGGGACAAAGGGAGATTGCACAGACAATCGGAGTGGTTCCCCAGGATACATATTTTCCATTCCCATTTACAGTCAGCGAAGTCGTTCTAATGGGAAGGGCTCCCTGGCTTTCAGGTTTTGGTTTCGAATCGAGTGAAGACCTGCAGATAGCTTCTCATGCTATGGCTTTAACTAACACATTCAGTTTTAGTGACCGCCTAATCTTCGAACTTTCTGGAGGCGAGAAACAGAGAGCCATAATTGCGCGGGCTTTGGCTCAGGAGCCACAGGTATTGTTGCTCGACGAACCCACCGCTTATCTCGATATTGGGCACCAGATAGAGATTTATGACCTTATGAAGAAACTGAACGCTGAGAGGGGAATAACTCTGGTCATAGTTTCCCATGATTTAAATTTAGCCAGTGAATACTCTGACCGCCTTATCCTACTGGATAATGGAAAAATTCACAAAACGGGAACACCAGGGGAAGTAATAACTGAAGAGAATCTTTCTAAAGTCTATCAGAGCAAGGTTCTTGTTGAAGAGAATCCAATTACGGGAGCACCGCGAGTAACTCTACTCAGTAAACTGATGTCAAAGGAATATGAGGAAAAGGGATTGACTACCCACATTATTTCTGGCGGGGGGAGCGGAGTTGACTTGATGAGAAAACTCATAATAGAAGGTTACAGAGTAACTTCTGGCGTTTTAAACATTGGTGATGGTGACGAAACCGTCTGCGACTCTCTGGGAATTGAAGTGGTAAGGGAAGAGCCATTCTCTCCGATATCAGATGAGAGCCTGTTCAGGAATAGAAGTCTGATAAAGAAAGCAGATTTGGTGATAGTTGAGCGAGCAAAATTTGGAAAAGGAAATATAAGAAATCTCGAAATCCTTCTTGAATTTCCGAAAAAGAGGATAATACTTTTAGAAAACGATAACTTCGACTATGCGGGAGGAAGAGCCACCTCCATCTATAAGCAACTCAAGTCCCGGGGAGCGCTTGTAGCAAGAAACCATTCTGAAGTAATAGAATATCTTGAGGAGGAATTCAAAATTGAAAAAAAAGGGATTAATTCAAGTTTACACAGGGAACGGAAAGGGTAAGACTACCGCAAGCATCGGTCAGGCGATAAGAGCCAGGGGTCATAACTTCAGAATATGCTTTGTCTCCTTCTTCAAGAACCCCAAGGACTTTCGCTACGGCGAACTGGAATTGTTGAGGAGACTGAAAATAGAGACGGTCAATTTTGTTCCCCGACATCCCCATTTCTATAAGAATATCGATAGAAAAAAGGTAAGAGAGGAATGCCTCAAGTCATTAAAGTCTATTAAGGAAATATTTGGCAAGGATTACGATATGGTGGTCCTGGATGAGATACTGATTGCTTTGCGAGACAACTTCCTAAAGGAAGAAGAAGTTTTGAAACTTCTGGAAGATAAGCCAGAGCACTTAGAAATAATTCTAACCGGGGTAAAAGCAACTAAAAAAATAATAGAAAAAGCAGATTTAGTAACTGAGATGAAGAAGATAAAGCACCCGTTCAATCAGGGCATCAAAGAGAGAGAAGGCATCGAATACTAATTCTGTTACGAAAATTTTTTGATTTTTGATCTTTGATTTTTAATTTGTAGTGTAAGGCTTTATGCCCGTAATTTGAAATCTGAAATTTGGAATTTGGAATTTATATTGTAGGGCTTTATGTCCGTAATTTGAAATCTGGAATCTGGAATTTGGAATCTGTATTCTAAAGGGCTACACTACATTATTTCGAAGGAGGTATTTCCCCAATGCTATTAAGGAAAACGGTTTCAATTTTGGTCTTGGCAGCGATTCTATTCGCCCTTGGCCGTGCTCGGGCAGAGGAGGAAGTCTATATGGGAGACCTGGGAGTAGTAGTGATTACGCCAACCAGGAGTCCCAGGATGATAAAAGACTTACCCACCAATATCAGCGTAATCACCAAAAGAGAAATTCTGGAAAGTGGCGCTCAAAATGTAGGGGAAATCCTGCAGAGCAGATTGGGTGTGGAAGTAAGAAGATATGGGTCTTTGGGAGCCCCCTCTTACATTGCGCTTCGTGGCTGTTCCGCATACCAGACATTGGTAATGGTTGATGGCCGGCCTGCCAATAGCGTTTCTGATGGGATAGCCGATATGAGCCAGTTCCCAATAGACAATATCGAGAGAATAGAAGTAGTGCGTGGCCCTGCCTCAGCACTCTATGGCGCCAACGCACTGGGAGGAGTGGTAAACATAATCACAAAAGATGCAAAAAATGAAGGGGTCAGCCTTGATCTGAATTTGGGTCTGGGAAGTTTTGGTACACAGATAGGACGGGTAAATTTTGGAACAGCCCATACTAATATTAAAGCCTACTTCACAATAAGTAATAATAGCTCCACCGGGTGGCGCAAAAATAGTGCATATGACAACCATAACTTTACAGGGAGATTAGCTTACGACGCTGGAAATGTGGGAAATTTTGAATTTAGAGGAGGCTACCATAAAGCGAAATTGGGGCTTCCCGGTGTGAACTATGAGTTAGACCCAATTACCTGGGAAAAAATTCTGTTAGACGAAAGATATGCATCCGACCCCAGCCACAATCAAGAGGATGAGAAAGAATATGCGGTTCTGGAATACTCAAAGAGAGCAGAAAATTCAAAATTGATGCTTAAAGCGTATGGTAGCGATGACCAGAGAAGAGATAGAAATCCCGATGAACCGAGAGATGACTCTCACAAAAATGTCACGCAGGGAGTCGAGGCACAGCTCGACACTCTATACGGATTGACACTGGGTACGGACATCCACCAGGATAAATATAGACAGAAAAATGAAATCAGCGCGAAGACAACAATTGATGAAAAGACTTTAAATGAGTCTATTTTTCTACAGGAAACCGCCTCTTTCAAACCAGTCATCGGAACACTGGGAGTCCGTTTCGACAACCACTCACAATACGGAAGTCAGATAAACCCCAGTTTTAATTTGGTTTTTCAACCACAGGAAACTGTAAAATTCTCTTTCAGTATGAGAAGGGGCTTCAGAGCTCCAACCTTTTGTGACCTATATCAGCCATACACAGATTTCGTAGACTATCAAGCAGAGGGGAATCGCAATCTGAAGCCGGAAAAGGCCTGGGCTTATGACTTTGGGCTGGAACATCAATTGGGCGATATTTTGTTAAGCAGATTGACTCTTTTCCGCACAAATATAGAGGATTTGATAGACTGGTCGCCTGTAGACTCGAATAACCCTGCCGGCTTATGGACTCCTTCTAATGTGGATCAGGCTTATACTCAAGGAATAGAAGTTGAACTCATCCAACAGATTCTACCAGGACTATCCCATAGCATAAACTATACATATCTCGAGAGTTTGGGAAAAGGAGAAACCGAAGATACTTACGAGATTGCTCCTTATAAGCCTCGCAATCGGGCGAACTACAGGATAAGCTATGGTTTTAACTTTGGTTTGAATATAAGTTTAGGCGCTGATTATGTCGGCGAACAGTGGAGTGGCGCTGGAAAGACAGGTGACAGATTGCCAGAATATATTCTCCTCAACTTAAGGGTTGCTCAAAAGATCAGGGGCATAGAAGCATATGTTTCTCTCGACAACCTCCTCGATAAGAGATATGAGACCGTTTTTGGATATCCGATGCCAGGAAGAACAATTATGGCAGGAATCTCCTGGAGATTAGGCTCATAATTCGATGCCATTTTTCTCTTGACATTTCAGAAAAAATTATCTATCTTTATTGGTAATTAAGCCATTACAGTGACTCTCACAAGGAGCTTCGTTAGCGAAGCTCCGATTTATTCTTGGGTTCTTGATTCCTATTGAATGGGAAGGTCAAATTATGGCTACCGATTCTAAAATGAACAATAAAGATATAAAAAAGTTTAAAGAGCAACTGATGCGTCTGAGAGAAGAGTTACTGAGCCTGGTTCAGAAAACGACCGAGAATGAAAAGGAATATCCCTCCAGCGAGGTAGGAGATACTATAGACCAGGCAGCCGATTCCTCTGCCCGGGAATTGCTTTTTGAACTCAATGATAGCGAAAAACAGAGATTGGAAGATATCAATACTGCACTACAGAAGATAGAGAAGGGAACTTTCGGAATTTGTGAAAAGTGCGGTGGGGAAATAACCAGGAAGCGATTACAAGCAGTTCCCTATGCCCGTTACTGTATTAATTGCAAGGCACGGATGGAGAAACCAAGTTAGGAAAACTATACGGAGAGGCCCTGTGAAGCAGGATTGATAATTAATAATCCTGCTTTTTTATTCTCTAATGCTTAACGAAAAGGAAATGGAATGGAGACAAGAGTCCTCGGTATGATTATGGCGGGAGGGAAGGGGGAAAGACTCCACCCTCTCACTCAGGACAGGGCAAAGGCAGCAGTCCCCTTTGGAGGCAAATACCGGCTGGTAGACTTCGTTCTCAGCAATTTTCTCAATTCCGGCATCTATGCCGTCTATGTCCTGACGCAGTTCAAGGCGCAATCTCTTATCGAACATATCCAGAACGGCTGGCAGATGGGAGAGTTACTGAGAGACCACTTTATTGTCACAGTTCCCGCCCAGATGCGCCTGGACGAAACCTGGTATAAGGGAACTGCTGACGCCATATATCAGAATTTGAACTTAATTGAAAGGTTCAAGCCAGATATCATAGCCGTCTTTGGCTCTGACCACATATACAGAATGGACATTCGGCAAATGATAGACTTTCATATCGAAAAGAATGCCGATGTAACGGTTGCTTCCGTTTCCGTTCCCATTCAGGCGGCATCTCAACTCGGAATCATAGATGTAAACGAAAATTGTCTCATCGTTGGCTTTGAGGAAAAGCCAGTCAAACCACATCCAATTCCTGGCCGTCCCAATGAAGCGTTAGCCTCTATGGGAAACTACCTTTTTAACACGGAAGTGCTGATAGGTGAACTCAGGGAAGATGCCCTTAAAGAGGCGACTCACCACGATTTCGGTAAGGACCTCATTCCTGTCCTCTACCAAAAAAGGAAAGTCTTTGCCTACGACCTCAAAAAGAATAAGATTCCGGGTGAAGAGAACCTGGAGCAGGCAGGTTACTGGCGTGACATCGGGACAATCGATAGTTATTATCAAGCAAATATGGACCTCCGTGCCGTCAAGCCTTCATTCAATCTCTACAACCCGCGCTGGCCAATCAAGAGCACAACTTATACTGAACTTCCTCCCGCAAAATTCGTATTCGATGATGAGGGACGTCGCGGCATAGCAGTAGACTCAATCGTCTGTGAAGGCACAATTATTAGTGGGGGAGAGGTTAGGGACTCCGTGATTGGCAGAAATGTTTTCATCCACAGTTATTCTGAGGTAGAGCAGTCAATTATTATGGATAATGTAGATGTGGGAAGGTATGCCCGAATCAGACGCACAATTATTGATAAGAATGTTATGATTCCTGAGCGCACCAGCATCGGATATAATTTAGAAGAAGACCGTAAGAAATACTTCGTCTCTCCTGATGGTATTGTAGTTATTCCTCGCGCCGAACCCAAAGATTAAATCCCATCCAATTCTGTAGGGGCTCAATTCATTGAGCCCGCATCCCGTTGTAACATGCCTTTTGTAAGGGCTCAAATTATTGAGCCCGTTAAATCCGCTCTATCTTCCATTTTCATCAATAAAAATGGTTGACATTTATGAATAAACTTGTATAATGTTTTTTGAGGTGGTCTGCAGTGGCAAATCTAAATGACTATATGACTGTAAAAAAGGCAGCAACATTCCTGGGAGTATCCCCTATGACCTTAAGGAGATGGGATAATGGAAAAAAACTCAAGGCGATACGCCATCCCATAAACAATTACAGACTTTATACCCGAGAACAGTTGGAAAAGATTCTAAAAGGCATAGAAGCGGGAAAGAAATGAACCGACATCCATTCTTGGTTAAGAAAGGCGGAGAACTATGACAGGAAAAAATATAGATAAAATCCTGGAGTTACTAAAAAAAGAATATCCCAATGCCAAAGTCGCCTTAAACTTCACTAACCCTTTAGAAATTCTAGTAGCCACAATCCTTTCCGCGCAATGTACCGATGAGAGAGTAAATATGGTAACAAAATCCCTTTTCAAGAAATATAGAAAAGTTGAAGATTATGCAAAAGCTGACCTAAAAACTTTTGAACAGGAAATCCGTTCAACTGGATTCTACCATAATAAAGCAAAGAATATAATCTTGGCAGCAAAGAAAATGGTAAATGATTTTGGTGGTAAGGTGCCCGATTCAATGGAGAAATTGATGGAGCTTCCTGGAGTGGCAAGAAAAACAGCCAACATAGTTCTTTTCAACGGCTTCGGAAAGGTAGAAGGGATAGCAGTTGACACGCATGTGCGCAGGGTGAGTCAAAGATTAGGACTTACCAGGAACGAAGACCCTGAAAAGATTGAACAGGATTTAATAAACCAGTTAGATAGAAAGGAGTGGGGAAAGTTTAGCTATCTTCTGATTGACCATGGAAGAAAGATTTGTGATGCAAAAAAGCCGAGATGTCTGGATTGCGTCTTGCAAAAACTTTGCCCCTCCAGGAAGGAGTTTTATCCTTAACCAATGCCAGAGAAACCAAAAAAACTTGTTTTTGTAATACAGAAACACAAAGCCACACATCTCCACTACGATTTCCGTCTGGAAAAAGGTGGCGTGTTGAAGAGCTGGGCTATGCCGAAAGAGCCGCCAGAGGAAGAGGGAGTCAAGCGGTTAGCAGTTGAGGTTGAGGACCATGCCCTGGGATATGAGAACTTTGAAGGCGAGATACCCGAAGGTTCCTACGGTGCGGGAACTGTGGAAATATGGGATAAAGGACACTATGTGCCGATAAAGATGCAATCCAGTGAATTAATTTTTGAATTGAAGGGTAAGAAACTAAAAGGCATATATTGCCTGATAAAGCTACAACCGAAAAATCTTCAAGACAAAAACTGGCTCTTCTTTAAGAAGAAAAACACTAAGTCTTAACAAATTAGATTTGCCTCGAGTCCTCTCCCCTTTAGGAGATAGGCCTATTATTCAACCTCTCCCCTTTGGGGAGAGGGTCGGGGTGAGGGGAAGCATCAAGACTTTGGAATATGGATAAGAAGGATATAAAAGATTTGACATTGGAAGAACTTAAGAAAGCAATTGTTGAGATGGAAGAGCCAGCATATAGAGCCCGGCAGATATTCTCTTGGCTCTACCAGAAAGGCGCTAACGACTTCAACGAGATGACTAATATAGCGAAACCACTGAGAGATAAGCTTAACCAGAGATTCCATATAGGGACTCTTGAAGTTTCGGAACATCTTAAATCAACTGATGGGACAGAAAAATTTCTTTTTAAACTCACAGATGGAAATTTTATAGAAACCGTCCTTATATATGCAAGAAATAGAAAGACCGTATGCGTCTCCACTCAGGTTGGCTGCAAATTTGCCTGCATTTTTTGTGCCAGCGGACTAAGGGGCTTTGTAAGAGACCTCACACCAGGAGAAATTACAAACCAGATACTATTTTTGCAGCACAATCTCAGTCATAAAATAACGAATTATGTTCTTATGGGAATGGGCGAACCGCTCGATAACTATGAAAATGTATCCAATGCAATTACGATAATGAACGACCCGGAAGGAATGGCTATCGGAGCAAGAAGGATTACCATTTCCACCTGTGGAATAATACCGGGAATGGAGAAACTGAAAGACCTGGGACTACAGATTAATCTCTCAGTCTCACTCCACGCCACAAACAATCGGCTAAGAGATGAGCTTATGCCAATTAATAGAAAGTATCCGCTCGAAGAACTCATCAAGGCTTGTGAAGACTATATAAGGAGTTCAGGAAGAATAATTACGCTGGAATACATCTTGATAAAGGGAAAGAACGACTCTCTCAAAGACGCCGATGAACTTGGGCCAATAGCAAAAAGATTGAAAGCCAAGGTGAATCTCGTGCCTTGCAGTCCAATTCCTGGTCAAAATTTTCAATCCCCCGAGAGAAGAAGCATAAATATCTTTATGAATAGACTCTTGAAAAGAGGAGCAAATGCAACTCTCCGGGAATCTAAAGGCAAGGACATAAAAGCTGCTTGTGGTCAGTTAGCAGGCAAGGCGAAGGGATGAAATATAGACTCATAATTTTTGATATAGACGGCACAATAGCAAAGCATATAAGCTCCTGGAGATATATCCACGAAAAACTTGGATTGTGGAATAAGCAGGCTTATCGTTATCAGGAGAAGTTCCTCAAAGGAAAGATAAGTTACAGGAAATTTTGTGAACTTGACGCAGCGCACTGGAAAGGATTGCCGGAAAAAAGGATAGAAGAGATTTTCAAAAGAATTCCTTACGCAAAGAATGCAGGAGACTCCATAAGAAAGCTCAAAAGAATGGGCTTCAAGCTGGCTGTCATCTCCACAGGCCTTCAATATTTAGCCGACAGAATAAGAAAAGAACTAAAATTTGACTATGTTCTCTCCAATAGATTAGTTTCCCGAAAAGGCATTCTTACGGGAAGGGTCAAGATAAATGTAACCCATGGAGCAAAAGGCAACATTTTAAGAAGAATACTTAAGAGATTCCGCGTGAAGCCAGAGGAAGTAATAAGCGTGGGAGATAGTTCTGGAGATATACCACTTACAAAGCATTCGGGATATTCTATTGCCTTCAATTCTTCAGACGAGGCTTTCTCAAAAATAGTAGACTACAATTGCAAAACAAGAGATTTCAAAGAAGTATTCAAAAAGATAGTATCCATTTCAAAAGGAGCTTTCTGAAAAAGTGGCATTTTCGTTTGTAGGGGTTCGATTCATCGAACCCGACGAATGGGACTCAATAAATTGAGCCCCTACATAAAACGTACAATTTGCAACTTTTTCAGAAATCTTGTAAAAGATGCTTGACATTGTAACTCAAATAGATTACAATTGTAATACAAAAGTATTACAAGGTTATGGACATCGCTAACATATTTAAATCAAAAACACGCAAGGAATTGTTCAGACTCTATTTTACTAATCCTGAGAGCGAATATTATCTCAGAGAATTGGAACGGCTTCTGGATATTCCGGTTAGTATGATTCGGAAAGAACTACTTCGCTTGGAAGAGACTGGCATTTTCGAGTCTAAGAAAAGTGGTAATCTCGTCTATTTTCATCTTAATAAATCCTATCCTTTATTTGATGAACTAAAAAGTATAGTATTTAAGACTATAGGAATAAAAGGACTATTAAAGGGAGTTTTTGAAAAGATAAAAGGTATAGATGTTGCTTTTATCTATGGTTCCTTTGCCAAAAATGAAGAGAATGCAGCAAGCGACATTGATTTGTTTCTCATAGGTAAGGTTGATGAGAGTAAATTAGTATTGCGAATAGGGGAATTAGAAAAAATTCTAAAAAGAGAAATCAATTATAGCTTATATACAAAGGATGATTTCATAAAGAAAAAAAGAGAAGGGGATTCATTTATATCAGACCTCATTGAAAACCCAAAAGTATTTTTAGTAGGGGGTGAAAGTGACCTATAAGAAATTTATAGATGAGTACTTAAACAAAGGACTGTTGAAGAGACAAAAATCCAATTTTGGAATGATTGAAAAACTTGTGTTACGGGCACATAAGGACTTGAAGACAGCGAAAGCAATATTGAACATCGATGAAGGGATAGCCTATACAATTGCGTATGTCGCAATGCTGCACGCAGGAAGAGCGCTTATGCTCTTAAAAGGACTCCGACCTGCTGACGGGTCTCAGCATAAAACGGTTGTAGAATTTATGGGTTACCTTTTAGGAAAAGAATTTAAGGCTATAGTAGAGCGCTTTGACAAAATGCGGAAGAAACGCAATATTTTTACTTATGAAGTTAGGATCTCTATTTCTAAAATAGAAGCCGAGAATGCACTAAGTACTGCTATGAAGTTTGTTAATTTAATTGAAGATATCATCAAAAAAGAAAATCCGCAGACAGAATTCAAATTTTAAATCTAATAGCATATAGAATAATGCTGAAAAGCCCGGGGATAGAGGGTCCAATTTTCTATGTACATTTATGATATTGCTGTGGTTGGCGCTGGACCGGCCGGGACTATGGCCGCAATCCGTGCTGGCCAACTTAAGAAGAACGTAGTTTTAATAGAAAGGAACGATTCTATCGGTAAGAAAATCCTACTCAGTGGTAGAGGTAGGTGTAATATTAGCAATACTGCCCCTGTGGATAAATTTATTGAGAAGTTTGGAAAACAAGGCGCCTTTTTAAGGCCAGCATTTTTCACATTCTTTAATCAAGATTTGATAGATTTTTTTGAATCGAAGGGTCTTGAGCTAAAAGCAGAGAGACAGGGTCGCATTTTTCCCGTCACAGATAGTGCACATTCAGTTGTAGAAGTTTTAAAAGAATATCTTCTGGAGAATAGAGTTCAGATACTTTATAATATGCGTTTACGGGATATAAAAAGAGAAAATGGTTTTTTCCAGTTGTACATAGAAGCCGATGGCAGGGTCGCTGCAAGAAAAGTAATACTGACAACAGGAGGAGCTTCTTATAAGATGACCGGTTCTACAGGCGACGGTTTTCGTATAGCTCGAAGGTTGGGACACACGGTTGTACCTCTAAAACCCGGGCTCATCCCTTTAAGAACCAGAGAATCGTGGATAAAGAAATTACAGGGCCTTACATTGAAAAACATACGCATTACTTTTGTATATGGCAAGAAAAAGATAGTTTCTGATGTAGGGGAATTCCTTTTTACACATTTTGGAGTTTCCGGACCACTGGTGCTGGATTTAAGTAATAAAATCATCTCTATTCTTGAAGAATATAAAGAAGTTCATCTTTTTATCGACCTTAAACCGGGATTGAACCCAGAGCAACTGGAAAAGAGATTATTAGATGAATTTAATGCTAAGGGAAATACCGAACTAAAAAATATTATGAAGAGTTTATTGCCGCATAGTCTAATTCCCGTATTCATACATCTATCTGGCATACAGCCTGAAAAAAAAGCAAACCAGATTACCCAGAAAGAAAGGCGTTCAATTATGGACTTATTAAAGGCCTTTCCTTTAACCATTATCGGCTCTTTGCCTATCGAAGAGGCAATGATTACCGACGGTGGCATTTCCATAAAAGAGATTGACCCCAGGACGATGGAATCAAAAGTTATACCGGGACTATATTTTGCCGGTGAGATTATAGATGGTTGTGCCTCAAGCGGCGGGTATAATTTACAAAAAGCTTTTTCCACCGGCTATCTGGCAGGGGAAAAAGCAGCGTCAATATTGTAAAAATGGAAATATATAATGAATGAAGAAGTAGTTAGGGTTAAGAATTTATCAAAGGATTTCGACCATTTTCGGGCAGTGGACAATATTTCATTTGAAGTAAAAGCCAGCGAGATATTTGGTTTCTTAGGGCCAAATGGCGCGGGCAAAACAACAACCATAAACATTCTCTGTACTCTCCTTATGCCGACGAGCGGAGAGGCAATTGTAAATGGATTCAATGTAGTAACTTCTCCAGATGAGGTAAGAAGGTCTATCGGCATCATTTTTCAGGACCCAAGTTTGGATGAGCGGCTTACTGCTTACGAAAACCTGAATTTTCATGGGATGATTTACCACATACCAGTAAAGACAAGAAAAGAGCGCATCAGGGAAGTTCTGGATATGGTGGGGCTGTATTCAAAGAAAGACCATATTGTGCGCACATTCTCAGGCGGAATGCGAAGGAGGTTAGAAATTGCCCGGGGCCTTATGCATCATCCCAAGATTCTATTTTTGGATGAACCGACCATCGGGTTAGACCCACAAACAAGACAGTATATCTGGGATTACCTACTGAACCTATCAAAAGAAGAAGAAATAACTATGTTTCTAACCACGCACTATATGGACGAGGCAGAAATCTGCCAGCGTGTAGCAATTATTGATTATGGTAAAATCATCGCTCTCGACAGCCCCCATCAGTTAAAAAATGAATTTAGTTTAGGTAGTTTGAATGAGGTATTTTTAAGACTTACTAACCATGGTATCCGCGAGGAAGAAGCCAGTACCAAAGAACATTTGGGTCATATTGTGCGAACGAGGGGATTGAGGTAAGTCCTATGGATTTCGACGCTATACGGATGATTTGGTTGAGAGACCTTATTCGCCATTTCCGGGATAGAATAAGATTGTTGGGGTCTATTTCCCGGCCGATACTCTGGCTTTTGATTATGGGCACAGGTCTAAGGGCTGCTTTTAATGTGCACGGAATATCTTATACTCACTTTATCTTTCCCGGAATTATTGTAATGAATCTTATCTTTGCGGCAATGCAGTCAACCATAAGCATTATCTGGGACAGGGAATTTGGTTTTTTAAGAGAAATTCTGGTTGCGCCCATACCGCGCACTTCCATTGTACTCGGCAAAACCTTAAGTGGCTCAACAGTCGCTTTTATTGAGGGACTTTTTGTTTTAGCCTTCGCGCCCTTTATCAAAATAAAGATTCCTTTACCTCATCTGTTCTTACTTTTGCCTTTGATGTTTTTCGTCGCCTTTGTTTGCACCAGTCTCGGTATTGTTATCGCTGCTCGGATGACTTCTTTTGAGGGTTTTGGCGTAATCTCCAACTTTGTAATTATGCCAATGTTCTTCTTAAGTGGCGCAATATTTCCCATTGATAATCTTCCCTTTTTGATAAATATCGCTGTCCGTTTGAATCCTTTGACATACGGGGTAGATTTCTTAAGAAGAATTCTTTTAGGGATAAAAACTTTCCCGCTTCACACAGATTTTCTCTATCTTGCCACTTTTTCTTTTGTAATGTTAAGTATCGGAGTCTTCGAATTCAACAGGAGGACCTAAGTCATAGGAGTAGCAGACTTTAGTCTGCGTGTTATACGAAGGGGCGTTAAGAAATGGAGAAGAGAAAAAAATTTACGGCAAAAGAAGCAAAGGAAATTGGTAAAAAGTTAAGGATTAAGTGGGACAAATTCAATGTCGAGCAGTTTAGAGCGGGATTGGACGTAGAACTGGAGCACGGCACCCGTGACCCAAAAACAAATGTCAACAACGACGATTCTTTAATGACTGGCAAAATCGCCTTCGCGCATCTTAACGAATTCCCTGATTATTACACGAGGCTTGAGAAGATGGAAAAAGACGCCGAAGCCTTCTGGGAAAATAAGAAAGAATAATGGTACCAAATATGCATCAACACAGGAATTTCGACCAGAAAGTCTTTATCCGGACTTTCGGATGTCAGATGAATGGTGCGGATTCGGAGGTCATGGAGAGGCTTCTGGAGAGGGAGGGGTATAGGAAGATAGATTCTCCTGAGGGGGCGGATGTCATAATTTTGAATACTTGTTCTGTGAGGCAGCATGCTGAGGATAGGGCGCTGAGTTACTTGGCAGCCTCGAAAACAGTTAGAGAGGAGAATCCATCTACGGTTTTTGTTCTGGCGGGGTGTGTGGCACAGAGATTGAAAAGTCAAATTTTTGAGAAGGTTCCCTTTGTGAATATTGTTCTCGGGACAGATAATATATTAGAATTGCCGAAGTTGGTTAAGGCAGCTATGAAGAAACCGAGAGAGAGATTTCTTGCTACTGAATTAAGGGGAGACTTGCCGAGTTTAGAGCAAGGGTTCTGGAGTTCATCATCTTATGGATGTGCCAGGAGTTCTGAACTGACGGGGCTGGTCACAATTATGCGGGGTTGCAACAATTTCTGTTCCTATTGTATTGTGCCTTATGTTAGAGGAAGGGAAAGGTCGAGAGCTGTTAGCGATATAGTTTCAGAGGTGGAGCAGAAAGTAGGTAATGGATGCAAGGAGATTACACTTCTGGGACAAAATGTAAATTCTTATAAATTCAATGGTTTGGATTTTGCTGACCTTTTGGGAGGGGTGGAAAAGGTAGATGGGTTAGAAAGGATTCGGTTTACCACTTCCCATCCTAAGGATGTATCCGAAAAATTAATCAAGGCAATGAGAGACTCAAGCAAGATATGTGAGCATTTCCATCTTCCTGCCCAATCTGGCTCAAATAGGATTTTGGAGGGAATGAATCGGGGATATACCAGGGAACAATATTTAGAGTTAATCGAGAAGATAAAAAGAAAAATTCCCAAAATAAGTATTACTACCGACCTTATGGTTGGTTTTCCTGGAGAGGGAGAAGAGGATTTTGAAGATACTTTAAGGTTGGTTGAGGATGTTGAATTTGATGGCGCTTTTACTTTTAAATATTCGCCTCGCCCAGAAACCAGTGCGGCTAAAGAGAAAGATGATGTTCCTATGAAAACAAAGAAGGAGCGTCTGGCTAAGCTTAATGAAATTTGTGAGAAGATGGCTCTGGAAAAGAATCAAAGACTTCTGGGAAAAGTGGAAGAGGTTTTGGTGGAGAGGTTGGCTCCGAGAGAGAGGAAGTTAGTGGGAAGGACGAGGGGTAATAAGGCTGTGTTCTTTTCGGGGGATGAGAGGTCTATTGGGAAATTATTGCCGGTGGAGATAGAGGGCGCGTATACGTGGTCATTGATGGGGAGGGTGGTAGCGGGCTCAATGAATTGAGCCCCTACAAAATAAAAATATGCCCATGAAGGGCTACACTACAAAGAATTTTTTGAAACCTGGGCGATATCTCTGCTGATGGCGGGCTCAATGAATTGAGCCCCTACAAAAGGAAAAATAATTACGCCCATAAAGGGCTACACTACGAATAAACAAGAATTACGCCCATAAAGGGCTACACTACCATTACCAGGAGGTGGGTATGAGTCAGGTGAAGCTGGTGGTAATTCTGGTTTTTGCATTCTTGCTGGTTCTCGTTGCAGTGGTGAATCAGCCGCAGGTATCAATGAACCTTCTTTTCTGGAAGACTCCGCAAGTATCTCTTATTGTATTTGTCTTTGCCTCGATACTTCTTGGCGTAATATTTGCCACCATCCTGGGAGCTCTGGCGCAATTAAGACTGAAGAAAGAGATTTCCAAAAAGGAAAAGGAATCGAAAGAGCTCAAAGAAAAGGTTGTGAAGTTGGAACTTGCTCTGGGCAAATTCGAGCAATCAAAGGAAGGCCAGAAGGCACCTCCGGAGATGGAGCCACAAGAATAGAACGGCACCGTAAACGGCGCCCGACCAGATGGCACTCTGAAGAGTGCCCGACCAGCACTTTGGGGGGTTACGGAATTTGAGTAGATTTACTCCGTTAATGGAACAGTACCATAGAATTAAGAAAGAGTATCCCGATACTATTCTTTTCTTCAGGCTGGGTGACTTCTACGAGATGTTCGGAGAGGATGCTAAACTTGGTTCTAAGGTTTTGGAGATTGCCCTGACTTCTCGCCAGAAGGTTCCTATGTGCGGCGTGCCCTACCACTCTGCGAGCAAATATATTGCTACCCTGATTAAATCCGGGTACAAGGTGGCAATATGCGAACAATTGGAAGATGCAAAAGTAGCAAAGGATTTGGTCAAGCGTGATGTCATCAGGGTTATTACTCCCGGCACAGTTCTGGAAGAGAATCTACTACCTGAGAAGAGTAATAACTTCTTAGCTTCAATATATCTGGAAAGACCAAAGCTTAAGCGGGCTGGCCTTGCCTTTGCGGATGTCTCTACTGGCGAGTTTTTGGCTACGGAAATTGAAGGAGAAAATCTTCTGGAAGACTTATATTTGGAACTGACTCGCCTCCCCGTGGCAGAGGTTATTTTGCCAAAAGAAGAAGAAAATAATGGTGAACTTCTGAATCTTTTGAGAAGTCATTCTCTTCCTGTAAACTATGTAGACGATTGGAATTATATGAGAGAGAATGCTTGCCAGAAATTGCTGAGCCAGTTCCATCTCCATTCCCTGAAGGGTCTCGGTTTTGAGAATCGGGACCTGGCTATAGGTGCATCGGGCGCAATAATAAGTTATCTGGAAGCAACACAAAAGATGGTGCTCTCTCATCTTTTATGGATAAAATTCTATACGAAAAGTGAGTTTATGGTTCTGGATGGAGCAACCAGAACAAATCTGGAACTGGTGGCTAATGTCCAGGATAATACCAGGGAGAGAAGCCTTCTTGGTATTCTCGATGTGACCCAGACAGCGATGGGAGGAAGAAGGCTTCGCCAGTATATACTTGAGCCTCTTACCGATGTTGAGAAGATAGGAGCCCGCCAGGAGGGAGTTAACGATTTCTTTTCCGATTCCATAAAGAGAGCAAAGGTCCGGGAGATTCTGAAAAAAGTTTCGGACCTAGAAAGATTGATTAGCCGCCTCTGTTTCGGCACGGCTAATGCCAGAGATTTGGTTAGTCTTAAGAACTCACTCAGACTTATACCCAAGATAAAGGAACTAATAGAAACTTTCAAGAGTCTTATGATTCAGGGACTCCTCGGCGAATTACACGGTTTGGAAGAGATAGTTGAATTGATTGAGAAAGCCATAGTCCCTGAACCGCCTTTTGCAGTAAAGGAAGGAGGAATCATCAAGCCAGAATATAATGAGGAGTTGAATAATCTCTACCAGATGGCGCGGGGCGGGAAGGAGTGGGTGGTAGAACTCGAGGCAAAGGAGAGGAAGAGAACGGGTATAAATTCTTTGAAGGTTGGATATACCAGTATCTTTGGGTACTACATTGAAGTAACTAAACCCAATTTAAAGCAAGTTCCTCCCGACTATATCAGAAAACAGACGCTTATTAATGCCGAAAGGTTCATTACTCCGGAACTGAAGGAGAAGGAATCTCTCATCCTCGGAGCTGAAGAGAGAAAAATGGAACTGGAATACGAAATATTCCAGGAGATAAGAAATAGAGTAATCTCTGAGGCAAGAAAGATTCAGGAAGTGGCAAGGACTATTGGTGAAATAGATGTTTTGAGTTCTCTTGCCGAAGTGGCAGCAAACAATAATTACACAAGGCCAGCTCTGAGCGATGGTGAAGTCATCTCTATTAAGGCGGGTCGCCACCCTGTTGTGGAAAAGATGCTCATCGGGGAGAAGTTCGTTCCCAACGATACATATCTGGATAGCCGGGAGAACCAAATCCTGATTATTACCGGGCCAAATATGGCGGGTAAGTCCACTTATATTCGCCAGGTGGCTCTAATCGTCCTCCTCGCCCAGATGGGTAGTTTTGTTCCAGCAGAAGAGGCGACAATCGGCATAGTAGACCGCATCTTTACTCGCATCGGCACAAGAGATAGTATCGCCAGGGGTGAATCCACCTTTATGGTGGAGATGATAGAGACTGCTAATATTCTGAATAATGCAACTTCGAGGAGCCTTATTATTCTGGATGAGATTGGTCGGGGAACATCCACATTTGATGGCATAAGTATTGCCTGGGCATCAGTTGAATATCTGAACAGTATGGCAAGAAGCGCCGGGCTTAGTGGTAAATCTCAAGAACTACCGGGACCGAGAACGCTATTTGCCACTCACTATTTCGAGCTTACTGAACTGGCACAAACTCTATCGGGAGTCAAGAACTACAATTTTGCTGTAAGGGAATGGGGAGACAAGGTCATTTTCCTGCGAAAACTGATGGAAGGAAGTGCTGACAAGAGTTATGGAATCCATGTAGCACAACTGGCAGGGTTGCCAAAGGAGGTGTTGGAACGGGCAAAGGAGATACTCTTCCATTTAGAGAAAAATTCTTACCGAGAAGATGGGATACCCAAATTGGCAAAAGTAGAAAAAGAACCAAAGCAGCTTTTGCTATTTGCCGAGATGGAGAGGAATATTCTTAGAGAATTGGATGAGATAGAGTTGGAAGAGATGACGCCGATAGAAGCATTGAACAAACTACAGGAACTTAAGGAAAAGATAAAGCGTGAAAAACCCTGATTATTCCTAACCTCAATTCTCTCCCATGGGAGAGACCCCTCACCTCTATCCTCTCCCCTGAGGGGAGAGGGTTGGGGTGAGGGGAAATGTAGAACAAAAAGAAAAGGGGGAGACTAACATGGAACAGGAAAGGAGAAAGCACAGACGAATTCCTGCGGTATCGATGGTAAAGGAAGCGTTGATAGAGTCACCCGAATTGAGGATGAAGAGGCAAATCCCGGCAATCGTCTTCAATCTCAGTGCCGGAGGTGTGGCATTTGTAACTTTTGATTCTTTTCCGTTAGGAGCTGCTATTTCTTTAGATTTCAATCTAAATGGGCTAAAGTTAGAAGATGTTGAGGGAAGAGTCGTTCGAGTTAAAGGCAAAAAGCAGACATATGTGGTGGTGATTGCTTTCACCAAGATTAGAAATGAGGTTAAGAACCGCATCAATACGATGGCCGATGCTTTTGATCTTTGCGAGACAAGGATAATGATGGGCGATAAGGATGTCTGCTCTAAAGATTGTTCCTTTTTTCAACTTTGCACAAAACCTGCAAGGCTGCAGATTAATAGACTCAAGAATTAAAAAAGGATGTAGTTCGAGATTGTAAGGGCGACATTTATGACGCCCGATAATGCGGGTTCCGATTTATCGGAACCCCTACAAGGAAGCAAAGCTTTCGCTTTGCAGCTACAAGAATATAAGAAATAACAGGGTGGAGAAAATGGCTGATAAGATTAAAATCTTGTCTGAAGAAGTGATAAACAAAATAGCTGCCGGAGAAGTTGTAGAAAGGCCAGCATCTATTGTGAAGGAACTGGTGGAGAACTCTCTTGATGCTGGGGCAAAACAGATTACGATAGAAATAAGAAAAGGCGGAAAGAAATTTATCCAGGTAATTGATGACGGCTCAGGAATGTCGAAAGATGATGCGGGATTGGCTCTACAGCGGCACGCTACGAGCAAAATAACTAAGTTGGAGGACCTTCAGTCAATAAGAACATTGGGGTTTCGGGGAGAGGCTTTACCGTCAATTGCTGCTGTAGCCAATTTAACTTTACTTACCAGAACTGAAGATAGTCCTATAGGTTACCAGGTAAGAGTGAAACGCAATTCTTTGGAAATCCTTGAGGCAGGCTGTGCACCTGGAACTACGGTAACAGTGGAGGACTTATTCTTTAATGTCCCTGCCCGCCTGAAATTCCTGAAGGCAGATTTTACCGAGAGTAACCAAATCACGAGAGTGGTTCAGAATTTTGCTTTATCCCATCCCGAAGTGAGTTTTGAACTGAAAGAGGATGGGAGGCAAATAATAAAGAGTCTTCCTCAAGGACAGACTTTAGTTGAAAGAATTGCTTCCCTGTACGGGAGCAGTATAATAGAAAATCTCATCCCCTTACAATATGAAAACAAGTTTCTAAGAGTTTCTGGCTTCGTTACTAAACCGAAGGTCTCTTATAGTGACCGCCAGCATCAGTTTATATTCGTCAACCAACGCTCAATCATCAGTCGGCTGATTAGCCATGCGGTATGGCAAGGATATAAAGATTTTCTCCCGCCTTCGCGCAACTCGGGCGTTTTCCTTTCGATGGAAATTGAGCCAGCGCTGGTTGATATAAATGTTCATCCCACAAAAAAGGAAGTGCGCTTCGTCAACGAGCCGACGGTACATACAATTGTTAAGGAGACTATCAGACAGAGCCTCCATAAAGAAGTTGCTATGGCTCCTGGAGAAGAAAAAACTATTTACCCTGAAGGTTCTCCTTTTCAGAAAAGAAGAATTGAAGAAGCAATGAGGGATTATCTATTGAAAAGCCAAAATTGGCAACAAGCAATATCTCCTGAGGAACTCTTTAAACCGAAGAAGTTCCAATTCCCGGAACCAGAAAGGAGAGTGGAAATCGAAGGGGAGGAAATGGTGCCGCTGGGACAGATAGACAATCTATATATAGTTGCCCGAACTGCGGATGGAATAGTAATTCTGGACCAGCACGCAGCCTGGGAAAGAATCCTCTACGAAGAACTTTTAAACGATTTTAAAGACCAAAGGATAGACTCACAACGCCTTCTGTTTCCCATCCAGCTTGAACTGCCTCCCCATAATGTCCAAATGTTGGCAGATAATGTGGACCTCTTCTCCAGACTGGGATTCGAGATTGAACATTTTGGACGCTACTCTTTTCTGGTTAAAGCTACGCCACATATTATGGGCAAGGAAATCGAAAAGCAATTCATCCTTGACCTCATTGACGAGATTTCCGATGAAATGAAGAGAAGAGAGGGTAAGACTATAGCTTTAGAAATTTCTTCCGATATTTTGAAGATTATGGCTTGCCGGGCAGCGATTATGGCTGGGCAGAGGTTAAGCGATAGAGAGATGGATGAAGTGGTCAGGAGACTCAATAGATGTGAGTTTCCCCATATATGTCCCCATGGTAGGCCAACGATGATTAAGCTTACGAGAGAGGAGTTGGATAGAAAATTTAAAAGGGAATAACCCCCTCACCCCAACCTTAGAAATTTACTGGAGTCCCCGATTTCATCGGGGGAGGGGAAAGCACAGATTGAATCTGTGCCTACAAGGAGTATGCGAAAGTTAATAATTGTTATACTTGGGCCGACTGCTTCAGGAAAGACAGAGGTGAGCCTATCATTGGCCAAGGAGATTAACGGCGAAATCATTTCTGCCGATTCTATGCAGGTATATAAATTTCTTAACATTGGAACTGCCAAGCCTTCCAGAAAGATAAGACAGGAAATTTGTCATCATCTCATTGATATCAAATATCCAGACCAGGAGTTCAGCGCTGGTGAATTCCAAATGAGAGCAATAGAAGCAATTGAGAGAGTCTTCAAAAAAAGGAAATCGCCAATTCTGGTGGGGGGCACCGCCCTCTATCTTCGTACTATAACCGATGGTATCTGTCCAATCCCCTCCCGTGATGACAAAATCAGAGAGCACTTCTTTCAGCTTGCCCAAAAGTACGGGAAGAATTATCTTTACAGAAGACTGGAAAAAATAGATAAGAAGGCCTGCGAAAGGATTCACCCAAACAATCTAAATAGAATCGTTCGAGCATTAGAGGTACACTACTTGACCAGAATTCCATTTTCTGCCTGGCAGAATAAGAGATATAATTTGCCTTACCCGATTATTCTATTCGGCTTAAACTGGAAAAGAAGCGTTCTGTACGAAAGAATTGGTAAGCGGGTTGAAGAAATGGTGAAGAAAGGGTTGGTCCGTGAAGTTGAAAGGTTACTAAGGAAAGGCTATTCAAGGAACCTAAAACCTCTCCAGGGATTAGGGTACAAGCAAGCAATAGGTCTTTTGGAAGGAAAATACGATATTGAAAGAATGAAGTACCTAATGAAAAGGGATACACGACACTACGCAAAAAGGCAACTCACCTGGTGGAGAAAGGACAGGAGAATCCACTGGGTCAGGATAGATGAGGAGAAAAGGCCGGAGCAAATTGCTCGAGAGATAAAAAGTATTTGTCAGAGAAAGCGATTTTTAGTATAATAATTTGAGTAAAAAACGGGCTCAATGAATTGAGCCCCTACAGGTGTTGTAGGGGTTCGATTCATCGAACCCGTATGACTGAAAGGGGTAATATAAATCAAGACACTTAAGGAAACCGAATATTTCAAAAAGGAGAGGACACTCCTCGTAGGAGTAGAATTGACGGGTAAGGATACGCGGTCCGTTGAGGAGAGTTTAGAGGAATTGGCCCTTTTGACAAATTCAGCCGACGCCGAAGTTGCCTGCCAGACAATTCAGAGGAGAGAGCGAATTGACCCCGGCTGTTTTATCGGAAGAGGCAAGGCATATGAGATAAGGAATCTATGTGCCGAACACGAAGTGAACACGGTAATTTTCGATGACGACTTATCGGCTGCCCAGCAAAGAAATTTAGAAGAGATTATTGACCGCAAGGTTATAGACCGTACCCGTCTAATTTTAGATATTTTTGCCAGAAGAGCTCGCACTCAGGAAGGAAAACTCCAGGTAGAATTGGCACAATTGACTTACCTATTACCTCGCCTGACCGGGAAAGGAATAACTCTTGCCCAGCAGGTTGGCGGTATTGGAGTGCGTGGCCCAGGAGAGAAGAAGCTCGAATATGACAGAAGGAGAATAAAGGAACGGATAACCAGACTGGAAAAAGAGATAGATAAGGTGAGTGAACATCGGACACAGCAGAGGCAGAAACGACAGGGAGTCCCTCTGCCAATAATCTCTATTGTGGGCTACACCAATTCGGGCAAGACAACTCTACTGAATACTCTAACTTCATCCGATGTTTTCGTCGAAGACAAACTGTTCTCAACACTCGACCCGACGATACGCAGGCTCATTCTACCTAATAGACAGAAAGTGCTTATTGTAGATACAGTAGGGTTTCTTCACAAACTGCCCCATCAATTGGTGGCTGCTTTCCGGGCGACTCTGGAGGAGGTTACTTCGAGTGATTTACTCCTCCACATTGTAGATGTTAGCCATCCCGAGTTTCAAAAACAGATTATAGCCGTGGAAAAGGTCCTTCAAGAACTCGATGCTCTCGGCAAGCCAACAATAACTGCTTTCAACAAGATTGATTTGGTCAGGAATTCTTCGTTACTTTCTCGTTTAGAAAGGAAATACAAAGACAGTTTAAGTATTTCCGCCAAGTGGGGATGGGGAGTCGATAAGTTACATAGGAGGATAATTGAGTATTTTGAAAAGGACAGAATCACCGTAGACCTTGCAATTCCTCAAACTCGTAATGACCTCGTGAATCTCGTCTACGAAAGGGGTACAGTACTTTCCCGCAAGGACGACGACAGATATGTGCTACTTCAGGCTCAACTCGACCAGAGGACAACACAGAACTTGAGGGAATTTGTAAAGAAAAGACGCCAGGGAATTATCCATTCTAACGCTGCGGAGAGATAATTTGAACTTGGCCAATTCTATTACTCTTTTTCGCATACTCATAATACCAGTTTTTATAATTCTCCTGCTCAACCACAAGCCTTACTTACCTTTTCTTCTCTTCTCGTTGGCATTTGCTACGGATGGCCTCGATGGAATGGTTGCCCGTATTCAGAAACAGAAGACAAAGTTGGGAAGTATTCTCGACCCGCTCGCAGATAAACTCTTGTTAGCATCCGCCTTCATAGTACTGGCTATTATTAAACTTATTCCCCTATGGGCAGTAATTGTTGTTTTTGGTAGAGACCTGATTCTCGTTACGGGCTGGTATATAATATATATTAGTAAACGCATATCGACTGCTATACCCACTATGCTGGGAAAGGCCGCTACGGTTTCCCAGATGACCGTCGTATTCCTGGTCCTTCTCTACACCAGTGGTTACCTCGCAGAGGGAAAATGGTTTATGGTTAGGCCATTATTACTCTCTATTATGATGGCATTTACGGTAGTTTCGGGAATGGAATATATTCTTCGTGGAATGCGGATAATGAACCAGAAGACAGCGTAAAAAAGAAGAGATATGACAAGAATTATTTTGATAATATTAATTGGATATCTGATTGGTTCTCTTCCTTTTGCCTATCTGGCAGGTAAATTAGTTAAAGGGGTAGATATCAGGCGGGAAGGAAGCAAGAATATTGGAGCGACAAATGTCTTTCGAGTGGTGGGAATTCTCCCAGGTATTGCCGTTCTCCTTCTCGATATTTCAAAAGGCTTCTTGTCAGTGCGTCTCCCAGCTCTATTCAGCGTTGCTAAGAGCGCGGCAATGTCGCGGCAGACTCTCGACTCTCTCGGGTTACTCGCCGGACTATCTGCCATTGGAGGGCACAACTGGAGTATATTCATGAAGTTCCGGGGAGGAAAGGGCGTAGCAACAGGCTGCGGAGTTGCCTTAGGGATGGCTCCTATTCCTGCCTTGCTGAGTCTGGCAGTCTTTATGGTCGTAATCGCATTAACCCGCTATGTATCTTTAGGCTCAATCATTGCAGTCTTGACATTTCCACTAAATTGTCTATTATTTAAGGAATCTATAACTTTAGTCTTTTTTGGAGGTATCGTCGCATTAGTTATTCTGGTGAAACACCTCGATAATATAAAGAGATTAATTGCTGGCACAGAAAACAGAATTAGATGGGTTAGGGAATAGAGGTTTGCCTCATCTTATTCCTCTCCCCAATAGGGAGAGGGCCGGGGTGAGGGCAGAGGAGAGGAAGCAAATAAGGTGGTTAAGAATGTTGCCATAATCGGTGCTGGAAGCTGGGGGATAACGCTGGCAATATTGCTTTTTGAAAAAGGATTCTCCGTCAAGCTTTGGGAATTTGAAAGAACGCAGGCTGAACTACTCGACAAGAAGCGCGAGTTCAGGTTCTTGCCCTGGGTGAATATTCCCCGTGAGATAGAGATTACTTCCAGCATCTCCCGAGCCATTGAAGGGGCCAAGTTGATTATAATAGCCCTTCCTTCCCATGTCGTTAGAAGAGTGGCAAAGAAGATGGCCCAATTACCTTTGCCAGAAGACATAATAATCGTCAGCGCATCTAAAGGGCTGGAAGATAGTACTCTTCTCAGGATGTCTCAAGTATTATCTGAGGAATTACCAAAGAAACTAAAGGGTCGAATTGTAGTTCTTTCAGGTCCATCCCATGCTGAGGAGGTGAGCAGAAAGATTCCCACAAGCGTTGTTGTAGCAGCCAACAGCGAAAAGTTAGGTGGCGAAGTCCAGAAAATTTTTTTTACGCCCTATTTTCGGGTATACACGAATCCAGATATGATTGGAGTGGAGATGGCGGCAGCCTTAAAGAACATTATTGCTATTGCCTCCGGTGTCGCCGATGGACTGGGATTGGGCGATAATACTAAGGCAGCGTTGATTACCAGAGGTTTGGTGGAGATTACCAGATTGGGTAAGGCTCTGGGAGCAAGGCCCATAACATTTTCGGGCCTTTCTGGAATGGGAGATTTGATTGTTACTTGCATAAGTCGTTACAGCAGAAACAGAAATTTTGGAGAAAAGATTGGTCAAGGTAAAAGTTTAAAAGAAGCACTTTCCGAAATAGAGATGGTTGTTGAAGGGATTCGCACTACGAGGGCAGCATACAAACTGGCGAAAAAATATAATATCTCTATGCCTATAACCGATCAGGTTTATAATGTTCTTTTCAAAAATAAGAAACCATCCAATGGAGTGAAGGAACTGATGCTTCGAGAAGCGAAGCCTGAATTGGAAGAAGATTTCTTGAGAAAATAGACTGAAAAGTTTAGAAGGAGAAACAGATGAATAAGTCCGACCTGATTGAAGAAGTTGCTAAAGTCACCTGTGCCAAGAAGGAAGCCAAAGATGCCGTGAACACAGTCTTTTCTGTTATCAAGCAAGCTTTAGGAAAAAATGATAGAGTGGGAATTTCAGGGTTCGGAACTTTCATTGTTCGGGCAAGAAAGCCAAGATTGGGCAGGAATCCCAGGACGGGACAGCCAATAAAGATTTCAACAAAAAGGGTTGTGAGATTCAAACCCTCCAGGGAAATTCTGGAAGGATAGCAAATTCCCGACTACGGCAGGAGACCTATGGAGATTCCAGACAAGAACTTCTTCTCAATAGGGGAAGCGAGTAAAATAGCAGGGGTAAAACCTTATGTCCTGAGATACTGGGAATCCGAATTCAGACTACTCAGGCCGGCGAGAAGAGAGAGCGGTCATCGAAAGTATACAAGAAACGACTTAGAGCTAATTGGCAGAATAAAGGAACTACTCTACGAGAAGAAATTCAGCATAGCTGGCGCGAAGAAACATTTGCTTGAAGAAGGGAGAGAAAAGAGGGAGCGGTTAAAACTCGACCTGGAAAAAGATAGCCCCGCCATAAGTACATTAAGGGACACAAAAAAGGAACTAAAAGAAATAATCAAAGCCCTGGAAAAAGAATAGGTCTAAGGCAGAGGGTCGGAATAAAATAAATTCTCCTCTCCCTTAAGGGGACAGGGTTACAATAGAACAAATTCTCCTCTCCCCTTAGGGGAGAGGGTTTGGGTGAGGGGGGTCGGTATTGAACTCCCAGAAGAATCGGGGCGTGGCGCAGTCCGGTTTAGCGCACCAGCATGGGGGGCTGGGGGTCGGCGGTTCGAATCCGCTCGCCCCGATTTTTGAAATTAAGAATTTTGTTCATTTTGCCTGTTTCTTATGAAAGTGGCATAATTGACTGGGACGCCAGCCTCGGGGCTGGGCGGTCGTCCCGATGAATCGGGATCGCCCCGATTCCTGTAGTGTAGGGCTTTATGCCCGTCCCGATTTATCGGGACGCCCATAAAGGGCTACACTACCCCGATTACGCCATAATGGGCTACACTACAAAAATACTGTTTTTGAAATTGAATTTTTGAGGTTAAACATGGCCAGGACCCGTAAATCTTGGCGGGAGAAGTTGGAGAAAGTAGAGGGATTGCCAAAAATAGTGGATATTCCTAAGATTATGGAAAACAGGTTGGGAAGAGGGAAGATGCTCATCCCTAAACCTTTGGATATTGATGAGTTAATTCGTAAGGTGGGAAAAGGAAAACTTGTGACGCAAGAACAAATCAGAGAGAAACTGGCAAAAGAGTTCAAGGTTAATGTTACCTGCCCGATAACGACTGGGATCTTTGTTCGTATTGCCGCGGAAGCCGCGGAAGAGGATTTAAGAAATGGGAAGAAACAAATAACGCCTTATTGGCGAGTGATTAAGGGAGATGGAAGTCTAAACGAGAAATTACCTGGAGGTGTGGAAACTCAGGCAACGCGATTAAATAAAGAAGGACATATTATAGAGCCCGGCAAAGGCAAAAAGCCACCACGAGTAAAGGACTTCCAAAATTACTTGGAAAAATTATAGTAATTTTCGTTTTCTGTCATCTTAATCCTTTAGTCAAGAGGGAGGGGAAAGAAAGGAGGTTGGAAATGGTGGAAATTAAGAATCGGGTGGTCAGGCTTGTTTTAGTCATATGTGTAGTATTCTTATTGGGGACCACTCAAAGTCTCGCTCAGGATTTGGCGAGCATTATCAAGGAGGCTCAAACCAGGTATGCAAAGTCCGAGCAAGAGATTAAAGATATGGCTATCGCGGAAGAGATGAAGATGGTTACGGAGCAAGGAGAGATGACTTCTCAGGTGAAGATGTTTAAGAAGGGGAACAAGTTCAGGATGGAGATGGCAATGCAAGTTCCCGAGGCCGAGGAGATTCCCCAGGGTATGGGAGGGATGCAGACTATCATAATTTATGACGGCAAAGATACCTGGATGGTTTCCTCTTTTATGGGAAAGAAGAAACTTTCACCTGAGGAAGGAAAAGAATACCTGACAGAAAGGAACTGGTGGGAGTTGGTATCAGAAAAAGGAAAAATTGTGGGGACTGAGAAAGTTGATAAACGAGAATGTTATGTTGTGGAGATGGAAAAAGGGAAAGAGTCTCCATTTACCAAATTATGGTTGGATAAGAAAAGCCTCGATTTGGTGAAAGCGGAAAGTATAGGAAGTGAAGGGGAGACAGTATTAGTGGTAAACTCTGATTTCAGGAAGATAAAGGGTGATTGGGAAATGGCTTACAAGAGAGAAATCTATGTGGACGGTGAACTTATGTCCACTTCACTTGTGAAATCTGTGGATATAAATAAGGGGCTCTCCGATGACCTTTTTGACCCAAATAAGGTGAAGTTCCAGAAGAAAGGTTCTATGATGCGGAAGATGATGAAAGAAATGATATTAGAGGAAGCGCAGGAGGAAATAGAAGAGGAAGTAGAAGAAAAAATAGATGAGGGAATAGAGAATACGATTGGCAGGTAATCTATGGGCTATATCGTCTCCTGGAGTGGTGGTAAAGATAGTTGTTTCGCCTGTTATAGTGCAATTGCCGGTGGATACAATATCTCTTATCTTCTTAACTTCATTTCAAAGGAATATAAGAGAGTAAGCTTTCACGGGACAGAGGCCAAGTTGATTCAATTACAGGCGGAAGCATTGGGAATTCCCCTTATGCAAAAAGAGACGACGAAAGACGGATATGAAGAAGAATTTAAAGAAGCAGTGCAAAGCTTGATTCCTGATGGAATCAGAGGTATGATTTTCGGTGATATCTATTTGCAGGAGCATAGGGACTGGGTGGAGAGAGTTTGCCGAGACTTGGGAATTGAAGCTATCGAACCTCTCTGGGGAGAAGAACCAGAGAAGGTTCTCCTCGATTTCATAGATACTGGTTTCGAAGCTCTGATAGTCAGTGCAAAATCTGAACTATTCGGCAAGGAATGGATTGGTCGCAAGTTGGATAGAAGCTTCTTCCATTATTTAAAGGAGAATAAGATTGATATTTGTGGCGAGAATGGCGAGTACCACACGCTTGTAACTAAAGGTCCAATGTTCAAGAAGAGAGTAAGAATAACTGAGAGTAAACCTATTATGCGAGATGGCTACTGGTTTCTGGATACACTGGAATATTCATTAGAAAATTATATGGAGATTAGTATGGCTCCAACTTCTATTATCAGAGGATAAGATGGGAAATATCTGGTTATTACCAACTGTTTTCGTAACTCACTTTCTATTTGGCCGTCTTGTTTCTATTCCTTATGCCTTAGCTATCTTTCATAAGTGGTACTGGGCGGTCTGCGCCACCTGGCCGGTAGATATTCTCACTGTTCCGGTCTGGTTCCATATTTTTGATAAGGTTGTGAGTTCACGGAGCCTCGTGGTTCGAGAGAAGCTACTGGCACGGCGTCTCCGAAGGTTAGTGGAGAAGGTTACTAAGAAGCAAATATTTAGAAGGGAACGGAAATTCCATTCTCAGATTCTCAGGCGTGCCCAGAAATGGGGACAATTTGGGGTTATAGTTGTTGCTGCGCTTCCTTTTGTGGGAGGAGGGATTTGGTCTGGGGTCATCCTCTCGCGATTTCTCAGACTGAAGATATTGAGAGGATGCTTGTTAATATGTATAGGCAGTATTTTGGGAGCTTCACTTATAGCCCTGGGTATTCATGGAATCAGAGAGTTGATTAGATTTCTTGCGTAGAGGAAATGTGATTGATTTCAAAAGTCTCCAGGAAGAGATGGTTTCTCAGCAGATAATGCGTCGAGGAGTAGTTACTCCCCAGGTAATTGAAGTTTTCAGAAAGGTTCCTCGCCATCTCTTTGTTCCAGAGGAGGTGCGAAGCTACGCCTATAATGACCACCCACTTCCCATAGGAGAGGGCCAGACCATATCTCAGCCCTATATGGTTGCCTTAATGACAGACCTTCTCGACCTATCAGGAGAAGAGAAGATTTTAGAAATCGGCACTGGTTCGGGTTATCAGGCAGCAATTCTCGCTGAACTGGGGAAGGAAGTATATACAGTGGAAAGACATAGGTTGCTGGCAGAAAGGGCGGAAAAAGTACTCAAGGAATTGGGCTACAATAATGTGAAAGTTCTTGTTGGCGATGGGACGAAAGGCTGGAAGGAATTCTCTCCCTACCAGAGAATAATCGTCACTGCCAGCGCTCCCAATGTTCCCGAACCTTTATTTGAACAGTTGGATGAAATGGGTAAACTTGTAATTCCCATAGGAGAAAGGTGGTCACAGGATTTAACCCTCATCGAAAAGAGAAAGGGTAAAATGGTAGGGAAGTCTATCTGCGGCTGCGTCTTTGTGCCTTTGATAGGAGAGTATGGGTATAACGATACTTATTAAGAATGGCTCAAGAATTGATTGAATTCTTAGATCGGTTATTCTCCCCGGAGGTTGTGACAGTAATCGTGGCTGCCTTGCCTATTTCAGAGCTGCGTGGCTCTATTCCTTTGGCTCTGGGGGTTTTCCATTTCTCTGCGGGAAAGGCGTTTATTCTGTCTGTAGTTGGAAATTTGATACCGGTGATACCGCTCCTTATTCTTCTGGAATCTGTGTCTAAGTGGTTGAGTTTGAAGTTCGACTGGGCGGAGAAATTTTTTGGTTGGCTATTTACTCGCACAAAGATGAGAAGTAAGGTTGTGGAGAGGTATGGAGCTATTGGCCTTGCCGTTTTCGTGGCAATTCCTCTGCCAATGACAGGTGCGTGGACTGGATGTGTGGCAGCATTTCTGTTTGGAATTAGAAGGGTCTGGGCTACTATCTCCATAGCAAATGGTGTATTGATGGCAGGAGTAATTGTGACTCTGGCCAGTCTTGGCATAATTAAGATATTCTGGTAGTGAGAGTTGGTAAGTTCCCCTCACCTCGGTCCTCTCCCCAGAGGGGAGAGGAATTAATGGGGAGGCTCTTTCCGGAAGGGAGGAGTTAATGGGGACTCTTTTCCCTGAAGGGGAGCTAATGGGAAGTTTCTCCCGGGAGCTTGGGAGAGAGCCATTTCTGGCAGGGAGGAAAGACCGGGGCGTAGCTCAGTCGGTTTAGAGCGCACGGTTCGGGACCGTGAGGTCGGCCGTTCAAATCGGCTCGCCCCGATCTGGAGGCTTTGGGCTTGACAGGAGCAGGAAAATTTACCTATAATTTAAAATTGACCAGTATTATTAAGCTCTTTCTTATAACCATACTTTCTGGCTGTGCACTTTTCCCATCTGGAATTTATCATAGAGTACAGAAAGGCGAGACTTTGTGGAGAATTGCCAGGGTCTACGAGGTTGACCTGGATAGACTGGCAAGGATAAACCATCTTTCCGATGCTACCAAGATTTCGGCAGGCCAGACACTCTTCATCCCCGGCGCTAAGGA
>Ga0315309_1000134_pt1 | contig 43510 bp, 43 predicted proteins | sample TDP4_MG_FD_203080 | JGI IMG/M metagenome (GOLD analysis project Ga0315309, IMG submission 203080) | Freshwater sediment microbial communities from Lake Towuti, South Sulawesi, Indonesia - TDP4 | ecosystem: Environmental > Aquatic > Freshwater > Lake > Sediment | place: Indonesia: South Sulawesi... | reverse complement strand
GAAGATGTAATTCTTACCATTGATGTCCAGGGAGGAAGTCAGTTAAGGAAAAAATATCCCCAGGGGGTTTTCATTTTTGTCCTTCCCCCTTCCTGGGAAAAACTCGAAGATCGATTGCGGGGACGAAAAGCGGATTCCGAGGAAATCATTAACCGGCGGTTACAAAATGCCCGGGAAGAAATTCAGCATCTTCAAGAATATGACTACGTAGTAGTAAACGCTGACCTTTCCCAGGCAGTAAAAGAACTGGAATCAATAATTATCGCCGAGAGGTGCCGGGTAAAAAGAAAAATAAGGGAAGAGGTCTGAACAGGAGATAACATGCTGGAAGGAAAAGAAATTGTTTTAGGAGTAACGGGAGGAATCTCCGCTTATAAAGCAGCAGAATTGGTCCGCCGCCTTTGCCAGGCGGGAGCGAAAGTCCACGTTATTATGACTCAAGCCGCCACTCGCTTCATCACCCCCCTGACCCTGCGTGTTCTCTCCCGGAATCCCGTTATTACCGATATCTTTGCGGAACCAGACCACTGGGATATGGCTCATATCGCCCTGTCGGAAAGAGCAGAATTGTTTATCATTGCTCCCGCTACTGCCAACATTATCGGAAAATTAGCCCACGGAATCGCCGATGATGTTCTTTCTACCACTATCCTGGCTATCCGGGCTCCGGTAATTATTGCTCCGGCAATGAATGATAACATGTACCAAAATCCGGTAGTTCAGGAAAATATTCTCCTTCTTCGGCAAAGGGGATTTCATTTAGTAGAGCCGGAATACGGAGAACTGGCTTCGGGGAAAATGGGATGGGGAAGATTGGCCTCGGTAGATAAGATTATGGTGTTGGTGGAAAGAATACTTTCCTCCCGAAAAGATTTCCTGGGAGAAACTGTATTGATAACTGCGGGAGCAACCCAGGAACCGTTAGATGCCGTGCGTTTTATTTCCAATCCCGCCAGTGGAAAGATGGGCTACGCTTTAGCCCGTGCGGCCCTAAACCGGGGTGCTAAAGTAATTCTTATCAGTGGCGGGACTCATTTATCTCCTCCGGCGGATGCAGAATTTATTTCCGTCCGAACTGCCCAACAGATGTACGAAGCAGTTCTCACGTATTGGATACGGGCAGAAATTGTCATTATGGCAGCAGCAGTTTCCGATTATCGTCCCCGAAAAGTATTTCCCGAGAAGATTAAAAAAGAAGCCGAGAGCTGGGTGCTAGAATTAGAAAAAACTCCTGATATTTTAGCTCATTTAGGAAAAGAGAAAAAAGGACAAATTTTAGTTGGCTTCGCCGCCGAAACCAAAAATATTATCGAAAACGCCCAGAAAAAATTAAAAAATAAAAATCTCGATCTCATCATTGCTAATGATATTACCGCTCCTGGATCAGGTTTTGGCACTGATACCAATCAGGTAACCTTAATCACCGCCAAAGGGGAAATTGAGCATCTTCCATTACTTCCCAAAATAGAAGTAGCAAATAAAATTCTCGATAAAATCCAAACTATTAAGGGAAAGAAATTTTGTGAGAAATGAGGAAAAATTATCGTGCCGGAAGAGGAAAGTATTTCGTGGGCACGGCAGTTTTCCAGGTTAATCAGCGATATTTATACCTACGCTGAATTTTGCCAGCGCATGGGAGACCGGGAACCCATCTTTCGAAGTTCCACCTCACAATCGAAGCTCGAAGAAATCCGGAATCAGACCAAGCATTGTCAGAAATGCCGACTTGGAAAAACCCGCACGCAGTCCGTTTTCGGGGAAGGAAATCCCCGGTCGCAACTGGTCCTGGTGGGAGAAGCACCAGGATACGAAGAAGACCAACAGGGACGTCCTTTTGTAGGCAAAGCAGGACAACTCCTCACCCGGATTATTGCCGCCATTGATCTCACGCGCGAGGAGGTATATATTACTAACGTGGTTAAATGTCGCCCTCCCCAAAATCGCAATCCTCTCCCCGATGAAATTGCTGCCTGCGAGCCCTATCTTCATGCCCAGTTGGAAATTATTCAGCCCCGGGTGATCTGCGCCCTGGGAAATTTCGCTGCCCAGACACTTTTAAAAACCAAGAATACCATTTCCCGGCTACGTGGTCGCTGCTATAATTACGGGAATATTACGGTAGTTCCTACCTTTCATCCAGCAGCCTGTCTGCGCTTCCCACAATACAAGAAGATGGTCTGGGAAGATATCCAACTGGTAAAGGAAACATTGAAAGATGTTTCCCGGGAGTGAACTCATTCTGCGTAAGGTAAGGGCTCAATTTAAAGTAAGGGCTCAATTTATTGAGCCCGAAGAAATGGGTTTGATAAATCAAACCCCTACTCATCTTGTAATTACATCCCCTCACTTTTTTCCTTTCTCCACCGGGGGAGGTCCACCGAAGTCTGATTAAAGGAGGCAGTAAAGCTACGAAAAGAATCGCCGTGGTAACCAGTGGTGGTGATGCCCCGGGAATGAATGCCGCTATCCGGGCAGTGGTTAGAACTGCTATTTATCGCGGTCTCCAGGTATGGGGAATAGAACGAGGTTTTCAGGGGATGATTGAGGGCGATATGCGAGAGATGAATCTGGCTTCGGTAGGAGGAATCATCAACCGAGGGGGTACCATTTTACGCACTATCAGAAGCGAAGAATTTAAAACCCAGGAAGGACAGACAAAGGCAGTAGAAAAACTTAAAAAATACGATATTGAGGGATTGATTGTCATCGGAGGGGATGGTTCCTTCCGGGGAGCTCATATTTTAGATACCATCTGGGATATACCTACCATTGGAATTCCCGCCACTATCGATAATGATGTTTGGGGAACCGATGAAACCATTGGATTTGATAGCGCCATAAACACTGCTCTAGAGGCTATCAATAAAATTCGGGATACCGCCTTTTCGCACGAAAGAATTTTTGTGATTGAGGTTATGGGAAGGGAGCGAGGATTTCTCGCTCTCCGAGTGGGCTTAGTGGGAGGAGCAGAAGCAATTATTATCCCGGAAGTTAAGTATGATATCCAGAAACTTTGTCGACGCATAAAGGAAGGTTACCGGCGGGGTAAAACTTCCTGCATCATTGTAGTAGCTGAAGGAGCGGAAAGAGCTATTTATCTAGCTTCCGAAATTGAGAACCGAACCAAATTTGAAACCCGGGTATCTATTTTAGGATACATTCAGAGAGGAGGAATTCCCACCGCCCGAAGTGTTCTTTTGGCCAGTCGATTCGGGGCAGCAGCAGTGGATTTATTAATTAAAGGAGAAAGAGGAAAAATGATTGGTCTCCAGGGAGAAACTCTCACTCCAGTAAGTTTAGAAAAAACTTGGGGCGAATATAAACCCATTGATCTTGATCTCTACCATTTAGCAGAAATCCTTTCCTTATAAACCCATTCGTTTAATCTATCCGGCGGACATTAACCCGGGAAAGTAATTTTTCTACTTGTTCCCTCTGACATAATCCCGTTCCCGGAGACAAGACACTGGCAGTTCCGGCGGCCACGGCGAACCGAACAGCTTCTGCCGGATCTTTTTTTTCGGTGAGACTTAGAACTAACCCTGCTAAAAAGGAATCTCCAGCTCCTACTGTGCTTCGGATTGTAACCGAGGGAGGAATTGCTTCCCAGCATCCTTGCTGGCAAGCAAGAATTGCTCCTCGCACTCCGCGGGAAATAGAAACTAATTCTATTCCCTGTTGACGAAGAGTAAAAGCGGCATTTAGAAAGTCATCTCTTTTCCTTAATTTTTTTCCCAGTAATCCTTCCGTCTCCTGGTGATTAGGCTTTATAAGAAAAGGTCTTCCTTCTGCTCCCAGGGATAAAGGAAGTCCCTCGCTATCCAAAACAGTTTTTACACCATAGGACTTAACTAATAAAATGATTTGACGGTAAATATACGCGGGAACACCGGGAGGTAAACTACCGGAAAGAATCAGAAACTCCGGGAGAGGATAAAGATGGAGGATTTTTTCCTGCAATTGGGATAGTTCGGAAGGAGAAATTTCGGGACCCTGTCCATTAACTTTCAATCGGCGATTTTTTATTCGGTCATAAATAAGAATATTAATGCGCGTCTCGCCTTTTATTTCCAAAAAATCATGATGAATTCCTTCCCGATTCAGAAGCTCCCGCACCCATTTACCGGTATAGCCTCCCAGTAAACCCAGCGCTAATGATTCTTTCCCCAATCGGTGCAGAACCCGACAAACATTTATTCCTTTTCCTCCGGGATCATCACGCACCTCTTCTGCACGATTAATTACTTGTCCTATTATTAGATTACTAACAGTAATGGTTCTGTCTAAAGAGGGATTCAGAGTGAGGGTATAAATCATTTTGGGAACTGCTGATCCTCAAATGGATTTTTTTCAAATTCTGCCTTCTAAGGCTAACAGAGCTCCTCCAATTATACCGGCATCATTACCAAGCCGGGCAGGGACAATTTTTGCTCCCTGACTAGCAGCAGGTAAAGCCCGCCGCTTAACGGTGGCTTCTATTTTCTCGAGCATATCAGGAATTACTTCCAGGACTCCTCCCCCGAGTATAACTAATTCGGGATTAAATATATTGATTAGATTAGCCACACCAATTCCCAGATATTCCGCACTTTCTTCCAATATCTCCCGTGCTAAGCGATCCCCTTTTTCCGCTGCCCGAAATATTAGGGAAGGGAGAATATGAGAAAAATCTCCTTCTACCATCTCCCGGATAAGAGAATCTTCTCCTTTAGCCAAGCGTGTTACCGCTCTTCGGGCAATCGCCGGTCCCGCCGCCAAAGCTTCATAACAGCCGTAATTACCACAACCGCAAAGCGGTCCCTGCGCTTCTATGGTCATATGACCGATTTCACCAGCGTAATTACCTACCCCGCGAAGTAATCGGCCATTAATAATAATTCCCGAACCTATCCCGGTTCCTACAAAAATACAGATTATATCCCGCCCCCCTTGACCCGCCCCGAAACGATGTTCTGCTATCGCCATCAGCCGCACATCATTGTCTACCAGAACTGGTAACCCCAGTAAGTCGTGAAGATTTTTACTCAGCGGTACTCTCTCCCAACGGAGATTAGGAGCGAAAAGCACGGTCCCACTACGGGGATCAATCTGGCCTGGAGCGCCTACCCCCACACCCTTGATATTTTCTTTAGCGATTGCTAATTGCCGAAGCAAGCGAAAAATAATATCCACTATGCGATTCGTGATCCGGGAAGATCCTTCTTCCACCGGAGTCTCCTCCCGTGTCTTCAGAAGGATTTCTCCTCTTTCGTTCACTACCCCCACCGCAACCTTACTCCCTCCCAGATCTACTCCTATGACCGGGATAGGGTTTTCTAAAGGCATTTTTTACCTCCGTTGGGCGAAATAATTAATTTCCAATTTAGCCAAAAATTGGTTAGAAACTGGTGCGGCGTTTTTCTCTTGCTGACTGGCAGGAAAGGCAAAGACGGGCATAGGGAACTGCTTCTAATCTCCCGCTATTAATCATTTCCCCGCATTCCTCACATCTTCCGAAAGTACCTTCTTCAATTTTATAGAGGGCGGTTTCAACTTCACTCAGTAGCTTCCTTTCGCTATCGCTAAGACCAAAAAGAAATTCCTTTTCGTAGGCATCGGAGGCTTGATCAGCTAAATCTTTTAAATCATCCCGATAAGTTTCTTTACCACTATTCTGACTTTTCTGAACGTTCTTTAATAAATCTTGCTTAAGCACCAATAACTTATTCTTATAACGATTTAGTAGTCTAGGATCCATTTTTTTCACCTCTTACTAACGTACTACTTTAATGGTCTGCAAACCATTAGTCCGACCCTTGATTTTACTTCCGGAATGGTAAAGCGCAAGAAGATATTCATAAATTTCCGGGGTAATCCGCTCTCCCGGCACCAAAACCGGTATCCCTGGAGGATAAGGAGAGATAGTTTCTGCGCACACCAGACCCAGAGAATCTTTCAGGCGTACTGTTCGGGTAAGGGCGGAAAGAGCCTCTCGTGGACTAAGAACCATTTCCGGCACTTCCCGCGGAAGTTCCTGGGGAATTAAATCTCCTTCTGGTTTCTTGCGCTGCATCCGGGAAATGGATTGTAATGCCTGGAGAACTCGCTCAATATCTTCTGCCCGGTTACCAAATGTAACCAGAAGCAAAATATTCCATTGGTCAGCATATTCTACCTGAATGTGATAATGTCGGTTGAGCAGAGTCGCCACTTCATAACCGGTAAAGCCGCTTTGCCGAACATTAACCGTGACTTTGGTCACATCCAGATCATGAACTCCGTAAAGACCGATAATTCCCCGACCAAATGAAAAAAAACCATCAGTAGAATTAATACCTTGCCGCAATTTCTGGGCCAGGTTTATAGCCTTTTCCAGTAATTCTCTTCCCTGAAGAGCCATCTGCCGTCGTGCTAGATCCAGAGAGGCCATCAGAAGGTAAGAAGGACTGGTGGTCTGGAATAATTGTAGTGCTTTTTTCAATTTGATAATGTCCACCCTTCCTCGCTTAGCATGGAGCATAGAGCTCTGAGTAAGACCACCAATAATCTTATGCGTGCTTTGGACACAGATGTCTGCTCCCGCCTCCATAGCGGAAATGGGTAGGGCTTCATGAAACTTCAGATGAGGACCGTGAGCTTCGTCCACCAGTAATACTTTACCGTAACGATGAACTATAGAAGCAATTTCTACTAAATTAGTACCAATTCCATGATAGGTGGGATTGGTAATCAACACTGCCCGGGCATCTGGAAATTTCTCCAGGGCACGGGCAACCACTTCTGGCGTAACATTTAAAAATATATTTAATTCCGGATGAAATTCTGGGGTTAAATAAATAGGGGTCACCCCGGCGAACATAATTCCTGCGGTAACTGACCGATGGGCATTACGGGGTACAATTATCTTGTCTTGAGGATAACAAGTGGCAAAAATCATGGCGTGATTTCCACCGCTGGTACCATTTACCAGAAAAAAAGTGTTATCTGCGCTGTAAGCATCAGCCGCTAATTTCTGTGCTTCCCGGATAACCCCAGTCGGTTCGTGAAGAGAATCTAATTCGGGAAGGAGTGTGAGATCCATTTTAAAAATATTTTCTCCCACCCATTGTCGAAACTGAGGATCTATCCCCTCTCCATGTTTATGTCCGGGAGTATGAAAAGATACTTTATTCGCACGGCTATACTTAATCAGAGCCTCAAATAGTGGAGCACGATACTGTTGGTTATTCAATTTTTCACCTTCTATTAATATTTAATTATAAAAACAAGGTGCCGGTACCTCGTTATCAATTCCTTCATCTACCAGCACCTTCTCTTTAAACCACTGCAAATACGGGTTTGTCATCCTCGATAATATCCAGTTGCTGGGTCAAAGCTTCTCGTAAATTTTTGGGCAATTTAAAAAGACCATTGTGCAAACACCCATCATAAAATCTTAAGCCAGCAACCCCTCTTTCTTGCAAACGCCGTTCTACTTCTTTTTCGGTTAGTCTTCCGGGATCTAACTTTTCATTTTTGCAAGCTAGGGCAAATCCCCAGGGTAAATCGAAAGAAGGAACAAAAGCCTGAAATGTCTTCACTACCGGAAATACTGTGGTCAGGGTTCGGTAAATTACACTATGCAAATAAAGGAAACGCATACTGGTAGAACCTGCTTGCACCGCAATGATTCCGTTTTCCGTCAGATGATCGCGCACGATCTGGTAAAATTCACGAGTATAAAGTAAATAGGAAGGCCCATGTTCTACCGGTTCCGTAATGTCCATAATTATCACATCGAAAAGTTGAGGGGATTCTGAAAGATATTTTCTACCATCAAGGTAAAAGACTTTCACCCTAGAATCATCGAATGCTCCGTGATGCCATTCTGGAAGATATTTTTTACAAAGCTCCACTACCTTATGATCGATATCCACCATAACTGCTTCCTTCACTGTCCGGTGGCGCAAAACTTCACGCAAAGTGGCTCCCTCAGCACCGCCAATTATCAGCACCTGTTGTGGCGAAGGATGGCTTATCATCGCTGGCTGAACTAGCGCTTCGTGATAAATAAATTCGTCCACTTCTGTAGACTGAGTTCTTCCATCTAAAATAAGCGTCTTCCCGTACTCCTGGGTTATTAGAATTTCGGCAAACTGAAAGTTTGTCTCCTCAGTCACCAAGTACTTGCGCACTCCGTGCATGTGCGCTTCGTAAGGACTATAAAATTCAATAAACCAGCGCCCGCTTTTCACCTCCGGCATTTTTGTTTTCCTCCAATTTCGGTTTATGCCGCAATTTCTCTACCGGTAAATTCAGCCACCCCCGCTTCATCTCAAAAGCGGTTAGATTTTTAGCCTTAAGTGCTTGCGCTACATACTGATGAGCCATCCACGGATCAATTTCTTCCCCGCAGGTAAAAAAATCAACCGCGGCATATCCATATTCTGGCCAGGTATGTATTGCCAGATGTGACTCCGCAATAACTACCACGCCACTTATACCATGGGGATTAAATTTGTGAAAAACAGTGTCTACTACCTGGGCACCAATTTTTCTGGCTGCGTTTAACATTAATTCTTCTACTGCTTGCTGATTATTAAGAATTTCTTCCTCGCAACCATATATTTCAGCTATTACATGACGGCCCAGAGTTTTCACTCCATGTCTCACCGCCTTTCCTTATTCTAAAATAGGGTTAAGAACACGAAGTCCCTAACCCTGCTTAAAAAATATTATTTTTTTCACTTACATATTACACTTTTTTATTTCCTTGTCAAGAAAAAATTAAATCCTCAGAAACGTAAGTGAGACAAGGATTAGCTGCCATTCTGGAAAAATTTCATAAAAAAATACACCTTTGAGAAGGTGTATTATAAAAAAAATTAATCTAAAAATTTTTAAATTATTTCGAAAAGGAATCCTCACTTTTCCGATGGAGAAAAAGATAACGATTTGAATCCCAGATCAAAAGCCACCCGCTCTACAATTTCCAGAGAAACAATATCTTTTTTAGTAAGGTAAACCTCAAAAAGAGCATTATCACAAATAGTATTAACCAGCCGGGGAATCCCGCGGGAATAGGAATAAACTACTTCTTCTGCTTCCGGAGTAAAGAGGGAACGATTACTACCTGCCACCTTCAGGCGGTGTTCGATATAGGCCCGAGTAGATTCCAGGGAAAGAGGCTTCAGAATAAATTTCATTTCTACCCTTTGCCGCAGTGGTTCATCCAGAGCCAGAGACTCTTCCAGTTCTGGGAGACCGAACAAAATTATAGAGAGCAATTTTCTTGCCGGAACTTCCAGATTGAGTAGGCCCCGGATTTCTTCCATAATTTCACGCGTTTTTAACATATTGGCTTCATCAATCAGGACTACTGCCTGTTTCTCGTCATCATAAATCTGCATTAACCGTTCATAAATCTGGGTTAAAAGTAGTCCTTTGTCTTCCGAAGGTTCCTCCACTCCCACCTGAAATGCTATTTTCCGCAAGAACCAACTAGGAGTAATAGCACTGTGAACAATTACCAGCAAGGCCGCTTCAAAGCGTTTAGGATCCAAGCGATCAAGAATTTTTCGCCCCAGCAGTGTCTTGCCGGTACCAATATCACCCAACATTACTGTCAGCCCCTTAAAAGTTTCAATGGCATGCAAAAGACGCATCATGGCTTCGGAATGCTGTTCACTCTCAAAGTAAAAACGACTATCAGGAGCATTAGAAAATGGTTGTTCCTGCAGGCCAAAAAACTCTTCGTAACTCAAAATTTCCCCCTCACTTTCTCTGAAGAATCATACAAAAGAAATTTTGGATTTTCGATCGCGGACACGAAATCCTGGTTTTTCTTCTCCTTCCGACGGCTTTTCCAGTTTTTTTTCCCCTTTTCCTTCCGATGGCTTTTTCAGTTTTTCTTCTGGTTCTGACTTTTTAGAATCTTTATGCGATAAGTTTAACTTCTCTCGTGAAGTAGGAACTTCACTGATGGAAATTATCTGCTGGAGATGTTCAATTCTTTTTTCGACATCCTGAAATTTTTGCTGGGAAAGAATCTCCTGGAAAATTTTCAATGCCATTCGGCGATTACCCATCTTTTCATAAACTGAACCCAGATTGTACTGCAAATCTAAATAATCCTCTGAAGAAGGATAAACTTTTTCTCTGGCTTTCACTACATAGCGGATAGCTTGATTATACATTCCTTTTTCGGCGAAACACATTCCCAGCAATTTCCAGCACGCGGGAGAATCTTCTCCCTGTCGAACCGCTTGTTGCAACTCCTGAATCGCCTCCTCTATCATCCCCTTCTCGCGAAATTCCTGCACCTTCAACTCCCATCCCGCTAAACGTTCTTTCCCGGAAATATCTGCTAATTTTCCACCCGACACAGGAATGACCTTTTCCGCTACCTTTTGAACAGTCATTTCTTCCGGCCCTCTAGTAGTTAGTTGCTCGGCGGTCCCGGAGGGAGCTTCCACCTGCATTTCTTCCAGAACTTTTTCCAGCGATTCCTTGGCCTCTTTAACTGGCGACACGATCTCTTTTTTTAGTGTTTCCCTTTGCGCCTCCACTTCCTGTTCAGTAAATGTTGGCTCCAGAGGAGAAATTTTTTCCCGAATGCGCTTCCATTCCTCCTCCTGATTTTCTTTTTGGTAAAGGTCGGCAGCAGTAGAATAATAACTCCAAGCTTTGGCTTTCCGGCCACGAGCTAAAAGGATATCCCCCATTATTTCCTGGTTCCGGGGATTATAAGGATCAAGAATAACTAATTTTTCCCAGATCAGAAGAGCATTTTCCCATTGGCTCCGCTGCAAATAAATTTTGCCCAGCAATTCCAGACTTTTGAAATCAGTAGGATTTTTCTCCAGAGCGGTGCGACCCTTTTCCAGAGCTTCCTTAATCTCTCCCGATTCCCAATGAATACGAGCTAGCTCATAGTAATCACGTAACATCCCCAGCGTAAACTCTGGTTCCCCGGGTAAAGAAAGTTCGGTAACCGGGGGAGAAACAGCGGGGGTGGGAGGAGATGCTTCCTTTTCCTTACCTATTTTTTCTGCCAGACGATCCTTCCAGGTGCGAGCATTCTCATCCTCAGGATTCAATTGACAGATTTTCTTATAAGTCTCCCAGGCTTCTTTATCTAACCCTTGGTCAATATAATAGTTTGCCAATTTCTGATATTGTTGCAGGGCTTCATTACGGTAACCTTGATCTTCGTAAATTTTAGCCAGAGCAGAGTCGGCCCGGTAATAACCAGGATCCAGGCGAAGAATTTTCTTATAGAGGGCAACGGCCATTTCCATAGCTCCCACTGCCTCGTAAGCCTGGGCCGCTTTGATGTATTCCAGACAGGCATCTCGCGAAGCACCCTGACGAACATAAACATCCCCCAGCAGGTTATGCACTTCCCAGTCTTCGGGCGCTACCTCCAGCCACCGGCGATATTCGACTATTGCCTGAGGTAACTTTCCTTGCCGGGAGTATCGAGAAGCGCGACGTAATATTCCATTACGATCTCGAGGCATTATAACTCACCATCTTACCTTATCATACCACTGGATAAAGTCATTGTCAAGGACGCAATTCTGAGAGGAAAAAAGAACGGATAGAATTTTATGAAGAATATAAAAGTGGAGCGGGAAACGGGATTCGAACCCGCGACATCCACCTTGGCAAGGTGGCGCTCTAGCCAGCTGAGCTATTCCCGCTCAGATAAAATTGAATTGCCCGAACTGGTGCGAGAGGCGGGATTTGAACCCGCATGGGTTACCCCACTAGATCCTAAGTCTAGCGTGTCTTCCAGTTCCACCACCCTCGCTTACATTTAATTTAGCATAAATTCTTCCCAACTGTCAATTCCGCTACTTTATATTATCTTAGAATAATAGTAAATAAGAAGCATCCCTTTTTCCACTTCTATTCTTACCTGGGTAGATACCAGTTCATTACTGATGGTCCGAGTATGACCCAGATAAAGTGTCTCCCGGTTTAGAGGATATTTCAATCCTTCACCACTCACTCCCATTACTTTTTCCGTCAAAGGCAGTAGAGAAAGATAATCTCCAGGCCGGCCTTGCAGCATCATAGATTCTTCCTTCAGCAGGAAAAGTTCTCCTGCGCCGTCTATAATCCGGGCCTTTATTCCATGCTCTTTCGCCAGCACTAACAGAAAAACATTAGCCAGAGAATGATCCAGACGACTGCCAATAGCCCCCAGGATGGTCACTTCTTTTGCCCCCCGGCTAATACAGTACTCCAGGGCTAATTGAGTATCGGTCTTATCTTTTTCTCGGGGATAATCTATAAATTCTACTTTCATAATTTCCAGATGCTTACGAACCTGGGGATCCAGTGAATCTCCATCTCCTATCACTATGTGGGGCAAAATTCCCAGTTCCTGAGCTACTGCTGCTCCTCCATCTGCTCCGATGATAAAACTCTCCTTTTCTTTTAATTGGGATTGAAAGCGTTTGATACCCAGATAATTACCCTGGGCAATTATGTAATAATGAGGTAGGGAACCCTTATTCAAATTTTTCCTTCCTTTCTCGCCCGACGGAGAAGTAGCTGTAACGCCAGAGGAGTTACCAGAAAGCAAAGAAGCATCTGCGGTCCCATATAAGTACTATTGTAAACCAACGAATACCACCAAACACTCTGGCCCGGAGGTGCATAGGAGGCAAAGAAAATAACTCCGGAAAAGTAGTGAGAAAAGAAACGGGCAATGGAACCCACAGCTATTCCAGTTATAATCCAGGGTAGAAAGCTACTCGGAAAGTAACCCGCCAGTCCGCAAAGTGCAAAAGGTAGGGGGTAATCCAGGATTACTTGTGCCGGATGAACGATATAAGGTGGTTCCGCCAAAGGCAGGGGCAGAAGACGGATAAGGCCAAAAATCAATCCGGTAGTAATTCCTACCCGGGGACCTCTGCGAAAGGCCAGTAAGAAGATAGGAAACATTTCCAGAGAAATAATTCCCCCCTGAGGCATTTGATAGATGCGAAACACCGAAAGAACCCAGGCCAGAGCTACTCCCAAACCAATTTCGGTAATTTCACGGGTACTATATCGCCATTTCATTTACCGCCTCCATTCTATAAAATTATTCTTTACTAACCGAAGGGAGAATGCGCTCCACCCAGCGTCTGAAACTGCGGGACTCGTCGAAAAATTTCCCCAGAAGAAAACCTAATCCGGTGAAGAAAGCCAGGAAACCTGTCCTCCAGAAACCAATGGTTAGCCATAAAGAACTAATTGTAAGACCGAGTAAAAGACCGAGTATTTTCCCTCGATGACGACTAACAATTAACAGTATCCATTTTTCATCCATATTTTTCTCGTGCTAAACTGCATTTAGCACTTTTACCTCCCCTTTTAAGATTTTTTACTTGCGACCGCTCATTCTCCCCATTATCTCTTCTATCCTGCGGCTTTCCAGTGAGATATTAGAGACCAGCACTTTAATTTGGTTGACCCTCTCAATTCCTAAGATATCCTGGAGATACTTCTTAATGGTGAACTGTAAATCATTAGCTACATCGGAAATGTTATTGTTAGACCAGAGAGTAACAGTATTGCGTACTTCCAGTCCCTTTTTGCTTGCAGAAACTCGCGAACGAATAGATTTAACCTCGGGAATCTCGCTAGCGATCTTCTTAATAAAATCCTCCAGAGCCGCCAGGGAAATCCGAACTTCACCAAGGGAATTGCGAAAAGCAATAGTCTGCTCCCGATGCCGATTCAGGAAAGAGAAAATCCAGATGGAAAAACTAATGGTAATCAGGAAGAATCCCAGGGTAAACAGACCTATTTGCCGCACCTTATTTCCGGCAATGAACCCCAGGAAACTCTGGACCTCATCCCAAGTGAACCAGTGAATACTTAACAGAATAGAAGCAATACCCACCATCAGGAAAATTATGGTCGCCAGGGTCAAAATTGCTTTTTCCAACATCCTCATAGTTTTTCTACTCCCTTCCTTATAAGCGATTATTTCTAAATTTCCTTAACCGTTCTCACTCCGTGAATTCTTACGTTCACCTCCATCACGTTTAAACCAGTCATATTTTCCACCGACTGTTTAACATTTTCCTGAATTTTCCAGGAAACTTCGGGAATGGAAACACCATACTCCACTACTACTCCCATATCAATAAAAACCTCCTGCCCTACTACTTCTACTTTCACTCCCCGATCCCAGTTCCGGCGACCAAGAATTTCCACAATCTCTCCTGTTAGCCCCCCTCCGGGACTCAAATCCGCCACCCCCTCAACCTTCAGGGCAGCAATCCCGGCAATGGAGGCAATGACTTCGTTGGCAATCTTTACTGTTCCCAGATCGCTCCCTCTTTCATTCATTTTCCTTTCCCTCTTCTTTTTCCATTAAATCAATAAATCCAGTATGAATATCACCTTTCAGAAATGCTGGTTCTCGCAATACTTTTTTGTGGAAAGGAATAGTGGTCTTAATTCCTTCAATGACATATTCGTCCAGAGCCCGCTGCATTCGGCGAACGGCCTCCTTACGATTCCGACCATGAACAATCAATTTAGCTAACAGAGAATCATAATGAGGAGGAACGGTGTAACCAGAATATACGTGAGAATCTACCCTTACTCCCGGACCTCCGGGAACATTATAAGAAGTGATAGTCCCCGCACAGGGAGTAAAATTTTTTTCCCAGTCTTCGGCATAGATTCGGCATTCAATAGCATGCCCATTAATCTCCAATTTCTTACTCTGATTGCCCCGGAATTTTTCTCCCATAGCAATCAGAACCTGCTCTCTAATCAAATCTGTGCCGGTAACCATTTCCGTAACCGGATGCTCTACCTGTATACGAGTATTCATTTCCATGAAATAGAAATTCCCATTACGATCCAGCAAAAACTCCATAGTTCCGGCATTAGTGTAGCCAATAGCCCGGGCGCCAACAATAACTGCCCTACCCATTTCCCGACGCAGCCGGGGAGTAAGGGCTATCGATGGAGATTCCTCTAGCAATTTTTGATGCCGCCGCTGCATGGTGCAATCCCTTTCTCCCAAATGGATGACATTACCCTGCTCATCGGCTAAAATCTGAAACTCAATGTGCCGTGGTTTCTCAATGTACTTTTCAATATAAATGGTAGGATTGCCAAAGGCCGCTTCTGCTTCCACCCGTGCGGTAGCGAATGCATTAGCAAGTTCCCCTTCCGAATGGACAATCCTCATCCCCCGACCTCCTCCTCCTGCTACCGCCTTTATAATTACCGGAAAACCAATTTTTCGCGCCACCGTCATAGCTTCTTTCTCATCCACTATCGGACCGTCACTTCCAGGAATCACCGGCACCTTAGCTTTACGCATGATCTCCCGCGCTTTTACTTTATCTCCCATCAGCCGAATAGTTTCTGCCGTGGGACCGATAAATTTAATTTTACAGGATTCACAGATTTCCGCGAAATGAGGATTTTCCGCCAGAAATCCGTATCCGGGATGAATAGCTTCGGCACCAGTAATCTCGGCAGCACTGATAATCGCCGGAATATTAAGGTAACTACGAGAACTGGAAGGAGGGCCGATGCAGATGTGTTCATCGGCATAACGCACATGTAAGGATTCTGCGTCGATTTCGGAATAAACCGCCACTGTGCGAATATCCATCTCCCGACAGCACCGTATAATCCGGAGGGCAATTTCCCCCCGGTTAGCAATCAGAATCTTTTTGAACAAACTACTTCCCTCACCCTAAGGAATCGGCCTCTACCAGGAATAACGGTTGCCCATATTCTACCGGTTGTCCGTTCTCCACCAGAATATCAACAACCTTTCCCTGAACCTCGGATTCGATTTCATTCATTAATTTCATAGCCTCGATAATGCAAACTGTTTGGCCAATTGTAACTGAAGACCCTCTCTCTACATAAGGAGTAGCCTCCGGAGCCGGTGACCTAAAGAAGGTCCCCACCATAGGAGCTATAATGGTTACCAAGTTAGACTTTGGAGGACTTAAGGAGGGAGCTCTTTCCTTAGTCACCAGGGGAGGAGTATTATCTTCGGGAGGAAATGAAGACGCCACTATTCCGGGAGATACCGAAATATTCATGGGAAATCCTCCTCCCTTCCGGAGTCGCACTTTGAACCTCCCCTGTTCCACATCGAGCTCAGTGATTTGGCTGTTATTCATCAATGAGATTAATTTTTTGATAATTTCCAGATTCATTTCCTCTTTTTCTTTGCCGGCCATTAGTATCCTCCTTGGGCGGAATTCGGGTCCTAAATTCTCTCCAGATACACTCCTTTACGAGTGTCCACCCTTATAGTATCGCCCTTGTTGACAAAGAGAGGTACCTGGACCACGGCCCCGGTCTCCAGTTTCGCCGGTTTAAAAGCGCTGGATACCGTATTTCCTCGGAAACCGGGTTCAGTTCCCACAACCTTTAATTCTACAAAGGTAGGCAATTCTATACTAACAATTTTCCTCTGGTAAAAAAGCGCTTTCACAGTAATATTTTCTTTGAGAAATCGTAAGGAATCTCCCAATTGGTCAGCAGTTAGTGGAATCTGCTCATAAGTCTGACCATCCATAAAAAAGTAGTGATCGCCTTCCTGATAAAGATATTGCAGTTCTTTTTCTTCCAGACGCACATCCTGTATCTTCTGTTCGGCATTGAAAGTTTTATCAATTACCCGACCGGTACGGAGACTCTTGAGTCTGGTACGTACAAAAGCACCTCCCTTACCGGGCTTTACATGTTGAAATTCTACTACTTGGTATAATTCTCCCTCCCGGTCAATAATCAATCCCGTTCGCAAATTGGCTGCTAAAACCATCCGTTTTCCTCCTAAATCTCGATTAATTCTTTCGGTGCCCGGGTAAGAAGTTCCGTACCATCCTCATGAATAACTACCATGTCTTCAATCCTTATTCCTCCCCATCCCGGTATATATATTCCTGGCTCTACCGTTACTACCATTCCCGCTTCCAATTTACCACGGCTTCTCCAGGATATAGCGGGCAATTCGTGAGGAGAAAGTCCCACACCATGGCCCAGTCCGTGACCAAAATATTTATCGTAGCCCTGGGCTCGGATATGCTCCCGGGCCAGGGCATCTGCTTCCAAAAATTTCATACCTGCTCGCATCCGGGAAATCACTCTCTCCTGAGCTTCCTTTATTACCTGATAAATTTTTCGGAAGCGACGAGTTCCCTTCCCCACTACTACCGTTCGGGTAAGATCGGAGTGATATCCATCCACTCGTGCCCCGAAGTCCATTTTAACAATATTTCCTGCCCGGATTTTTTTATCGGTGGCTATTCCGTGAGGAAGGGAGGAACGAGTTCCCGACGCAACAATGATGTCAAAAGCTGCTTTTTCCGCTCCCCGGCGACGCAGACCGGCTTCAATTTCCCAGGCAATCTCCCTTTCCGACCTGTTGGGAGTCAGGAACGATAATATCTCGCAGAAAGTCTCATCGGCAATCTTCGCCGCCTGACGGAGAAGCCGGATTTCCTTCTCCTCCTTAATAGTCCGGAGGTTTTCCACCCACCCTTTTACCGGTATCAAACGGAGAAAATAAAGTTTACGTTTCAATTCCCGGTAAACTTTATAACTAACCGATTCCTCTTCTAATCCTAACTTGGAAATAGACTCTTCTTTCAACACCGAAATCAAAGTGTCAAGCATAGAATTTTCCTGCAGTATAATCCGGAAATCAGGCACTTGTTTCTTTGCCTGCTGGTAATAACGTGAATCGGTAATTAAAATCCGGTGCCCGGGGCCAAAAATAATGGTGCCCCAAGAACCGGTAAAACCACTGATATAATATTGGTTAGCGAAATTATTATTTTCGATATTTATTATTCCCAGAGCGGATATTTTTTCTTCTCTTAGTTTCCGTTCCAGTTTTTCCCAGCGAAGATGACGATCCAAGAGAACCCTCCTCCCGGGCGTTTATAATATCAATGGCTGCCTGTAAGCCCAAAAGATAACTGTTCAGGCCTAACCCGGAAATTTGTCCTTCAGCCACTCCGGCAATATAAGAATGCTTCCGGAAAAATTCTCGCCGGTAAATATTGGAAAGATGAACTTCCACGGTAGGGATTCCCGTGGCACAGATAGCATCCCGGATTACTATACTGGTATGGGTATAAGCTCCGGGATTAATAATCATTGCTTGGGCCCAGTTACGGGACTGGTGGATAAAATCCACGATCTCCCCTTCGTGGTTAGATTGCAGAATCCGCAGCTCCACTTTTTTCTCCTCGGCCATCTTCTGGAGAGCAGCATTAATTTCCTCTAGAGTTAGATTCCCGTAAATTTCCGGTTCTCTTTCTCCTAACAAATTCAGATTGGGACCGTGAATTACAGCAATTCTTTTCATAAGATCTCGAAAAATGTATAATGCACGGTAAATCTACACCGTGCATTATAGCAAAAATTAATAGCTTAGAAAAGGCCTAACTAAAATCCTAAAGGGATAGTTCGGCCGCTAATTTGGGAATGGAACGTTTTATCTCAAAGCGGGCCCTTCCTAAATTGCCATCCGGGGAAAGCGCCAGGCTTAAATAGTAATCCGAACTCACTCTCTTTATTACTACCATCAATTTTTCAGAAATAAGTAGTAACTCTTCCACATCCCCTGCTTCCAGATTTTTCGCTGCCTTCTCCGCGGTTCGTAGCATAGTAGCAAATTCTACTTCCGCTGCCGTGACCTGAAAACTGGGATCTTTATTCACACTGGCCACTCCTACTCCATCCAGTCCGCATAGAGTGCAAGCAATGGCACCATCTACATTGGCCAGAATTTCTTGTAATCGGTCGTCAAGATTCACATTAATACCCTTTCCTGATTAAAAATTCAAGGCAACTCACTCAATTTCTCCAGCGCTTTTACTGCATCTTCCAGTTTCAACCTTAATAATCCCAAATTAACCTGGGCGGAGGTAATAGTTATGAGAGAGCCTGTTTTCATGTTAGAAAGTAAAATAGTACCTTCCTGGGTCTCAATCAAGCAGCGAAGTAAATACCCTCCATCCAGCTCCCCCACGTATCTCTGAGCAAGGTTGAGTGCGGAAACTGACCAAGCTGCCAGAATATCCACATCTACCGGGGAATTTAACTGGCTGGTGATGACTAACCCGTCTTTACTCACCACCACATTCCCCAGTACTCCCTCAATTCGACTCAATTCCTGAAGGATTTGCTCCAACAATTCTCACCTCATGATTTTCCTTTCGGGGTTAGTAGTTCCTTAATGCGGCAGATTTCCAGTCGGACCCAACCCAGACGAACATCGGGACCGGTTAGTACCACCATTAAATCTTCTCCGGCTGAAGAAAGGAAAATCTTTTCCTGGGAGGTCTCTAACAAAGTATATTTTACTTCTTTCCCACCCACCAGCTTGCCTAATTGCTCCGCCAGACGCAAAATCTCGCCCGGATTCCCTTCCTTTAAACCCGAAACACCCTCTCCCCGGAAGAACTGTGCTTTCACCTCACCATCCTTTCCTATTATCACCGTTGCTCTCACTCCCTGAATACTGGCCAGTTTTCTTACCATCTCCAGCAAGGAGGCTTCGGCACCCTCCGCACCGATAAAAGTCTCTTCCCTTACAGGAATAACTACTTCCTTTTCCAGGGAAGGAGCCTCTTCTTTCGGCATCACTATCTTTTCTTCCAGGATCGTCTCCGGTGGCGAAACTACTTTTTCCTCTGATTCTTCCGTCCGTAACCTCTCCAGCCAGCGACGTAACCGGTCTACCGACTCCTCCGCCTCTGAGGGAGGCGCTCCTGTCACTATTTCCTCTTTAGAATAGGGAGCTTCCTCTTGGGGTGGCGCTTCGGTAACAATTTTTTCTTCGGGGACTTCTTCCTCGGCGAAGGTAGATTCTACCAACTTCTCTTCCTCAGAAACTTGCTGAGATAATAACTCCTCCAGTTTTGCCCGAGCCACAGAATTATTGGGATCCTCTTTTAGAATACGACGGTAAATCTGGATAGCTTCCTGATGAAGTCCCTGTTTCAAATAAATTTCCGCTAGGGTAAGCGTGGCAAATTCTGGAGAGGTAGAATCCGAGGGAGGAGAAGTCTCTTCTGCTTTTCCGGTTGCCATCTCCTTTTCTTCTGGCTTTTCCGTCACTAACTCCTTTTCTCCAAAAACCTTTTCTACTTCTTCACGAAAAGAAATCGAAGGATGAAAACGTTCTTTTTCTCTTTCTAGTGAAGAAAGATCCTCCAGAGAAAAAGAGGGAGTATAAGTTGGAATCTCCGGTTCCTTTACCGATTCCGAAGGGATCTCCCTAGTTTCAGGGACTGCTTTCTCCGGAGATTTTCTCTCGGCAGCAAGCGTTGCCAACCGCGTATTTACCTCCGCCAAGCCTTCCCGGGCAGTGGCATTTTCGGGATCAATAGAAAGAACTTTTTCATATTCCTCTTTTGCTTGTACGTATTCACTTTCTTCCAAATATATTTCTGCCAGGAGATTCCTTACTAAAACGTGATCGGGATTTACTTCCAGAACTTTGAGCAATTCTGCCTTGGCTTCGGCAAACATATTCTTCTGCCGGTAAGCTCGTCCTAATACCAGCCGCGCACTGACATAATCAGGATGAATATGTAATCCCTGCAGACAGGTCTCCACCGCTTCGTCCAGCATATTATGTCGACGATAAGCATCAGCAAGCTGGGCAAAAACCAGAGAATGCGGATCGCGGGCTAATCTACGAGAGTACTCTTCAATTTCGGGGGGAAGCAAGGATTCGTTGGCCAATTTCCTACTCCTTCATTCCATTTGTTGGATAAGTAATTCGCGTATTATATCTAATGAAACTTCACGTGAAATTATAGCATGCCCAATACCCTTTGTCAAGACAAATTGAATTTCTCCAGAGATTACCTTCTTATCATATTCTATGGTCTTTAGCAAGGAATCCACTTCCACTTTCGGTAATTGCACTGGCAAACCAAAATCTTTCAACAAGGAAACTAATCGCTTTTGCTCTTCCTCTTTCATGAGTCCTAAACGCACGGATAGCTGGGAGGCGAACACCATTCCCAATGCCACCGCTTCACCATGACTGTAACCACGATAGGCAGCAACTGTTTCCAGAGCGTGCCCCAGAGTGTGTCCATAATTAAGAATGGTGCGCACACCAATTTCTTCCTTCTCATCTTTTTCTACAAAATCGGCCTTGATCTCACAGCACCGCGTTACTACCTGACCGATGACCGCCGGGTTACGATTCTGAATCAGAAAACGATGTTGCTCCAGATACTCAAAAAAAGACCTATCGGCAATCAGTCCGTACTTAACTACTTCTGCCAGTCCAGCAATAAATTCCCGGAGGGGAAGGGTAGAAAGAAAATCTAGTTCCACAAAGACCAGCCGCGGCTGATAAAAACACCCGATGAGATTTTTGCCCCGGGGATGATCAACCGCCATCTTCCCTCCGATGGAGCTATCCACCTGGGCCAGTAAAGTAGTGGGAATTTGCAGGAAGGGAACACCCCGGAGAAAAGTGCCGGCTACAAATCCTGCCAGATCACCGATGACTCCTCCCCCTAAAGCTAAAATGGGGGAGCGACGATCCATTTTCCGGGCAATGAGTTCGTCATAAATACCGGTGGCGGTAGCTAAGGATTTATAATCTTCCCCTTCCGGAACGGAGATGAGGAAAGGTCGGTAACCGTGCTCCCTCAGAACTGCCATCACCCGATTACCGTGGAGATTACTCACCCGGGAATCAGTGATTAATGCCACATTTTTTCCCAGTGTCAATTCCTGCATCAATTTCCCCAGCAAGGGGAGGTGATGATAATCAATAAAAATCCGGTAGCTATTTTTACCCAGATTTACCGTAACAATTTCCATAAACTTTCAATCCCATCTCCCCCAAAAAATAGGGACAGCGCCCATTTTTCCCAGATAACCGGATAGCCGAGAGACAAAGACCATTCCCAATGATACCGCTTCTCCGTGATAGTAACCTTGATAAGCAGCCACTGTTTGCAGCGCATGCCCCAGTGTGTGTCCGTAATTAAGCACGGTGCGAATACCAATTTCTTCCCTTTCATCCTTTTCTACAAATTTGGCCTTGATCTCACAACACCACTTTACTACCTGACCGATGACCGCCAGGTTACGCTCACTGCAAAAATGGGCGCTGTCCCTATTTTAATTTTTCTTCCAACAGTGAAAAATAAATTTCCTCCAGTTGCTCAACCATCTGATTAATATCAAAGGAAGAGTCCAGCAATTTCCTTCCCTGGGCTCCCATCTTTTTTGCCCGTCGGGGATGGGAAACCAATTCCATGATCTTTTCCGCCAGTTTTTCCGGTTGACCAGGAGGGACCAGATAACCGTTGGCTCCCTCTACAATCACCTCCCGGGCTCCGTCTACCGCCGTAGCTACAATTGGTTTTCCTGCCGCCATGGCCTGCAGAAAAACTCGGGGCAAGCCTTCCCAGAGAGAGGAAAGAACCAGAATATCAATACTGGCCAGAATTTCCGGAATATCGTGTCGCCATCCGGTTAAAACTACCCGGGAGTTAAGATTTCCTTCCCCTATCAGGGATTCTATTTGCGGACGAAGAATTCCGTCTCCTACCAATAAAAAGTTCACCGGGGGTGAATAGCGGTTAACTATTTTTGCTGCCCGGATAAAGTCCAGTGGAGCCTTCTGCGGTTTAAAACAAGCTATCATTCCCACCAGTGGTATCCGCGGATCGATTCCCAGTTCTTGCCGTTTCTGGCGAGGGTCAACTTCCGAATGACTGAATTTATCAATTTCAATTCCACAGCGAACCAGTTGGTACTGATGAAGTTGTCCAATTCTTTCCCTTAATCCCTTTTCAATGTCAGTGGTGGAAACAACAATCAGACGGTCGGTAAATTTTGCTGCCAGGCGCTCTAACATTATATAAAATTTTCTTTCCCATGGAGGCTGGTAATCATTGAAGCTCCAGCCGTGAATGGTATGAATAATAACCGGAATCCCGGCCAATTTTGCAGCTAGCCGCCCAATGATCCCCGCCTTGGAACTGTGAGTATGAAGCAAATCGATTTTCATTTCGCGTAATATTTCCACTAAATGCATAAAGGTGGCAAAATCATAATGAAGGCGGATAGGATGCTTTAATTCTGGAAGCAGAATAACTTGTGTTCGGGGAATCTGGCGGGCTTCCTCCGCCAGCAATCCATCGGTGCCGGAAATCAGGAAGACCTGGAAGCGGTCGCGATCAAAATTTTTCACCGCATAAAGGGTGCTCTGTTGGGCTCCTCCCAATTCCAGTTTGGTTATGAAGTGTAATAGGTTAAATTTGCGCACGAATTTCTTCTGCGGTCTCCTTCCCTTGATAAATAGCATCCTCCATGGATGAATATTCCCATCGACCGTATCGCCCGATGGAATAAATACCGTTCTTTCGGAGAAAATCGTGAATACCATCCAGATTTTCCTGTCGATTACGATCGTAAAGAACATAGGCGGGACTCAATACCAGACACTTTTGCATAATAATTTCCCTTTCATCCGGTAAGATGCCGGTTTTCTGCAAATCCTTCCGCACCTTCCGCTGTAACAATTCCTTATCTACTTCTCCCGATACAGTAATTTCCACGGAAATAAGGCTGGTTCCCGGAGGAACTAGCCAGGAAGAGAGATAGTGGGGAAAACCCACCCGGTAAAAACTAATTTCCTCCTCAGGAAAATAAATCCAGTGATAATTATTCTTAGCCTCTCCCTGATAGCCGAAGTTGAAATTATAGACGGTCACTGACTTCAATTTCGCTGCTTTCCCCTTTATCCCCCGGGGAGCATCTTCTATCCGGCGAATGAAATCGGGCAAGGGGATGGTAGAAATTAGTATCCGGTAATTAATTATTTCCCCATTTTGGAAATAAAGTTGCTTTCGGGAAAAATTAACTCTCGTTAGTTGCCAGTTCAGATTTACTTGCCGGATATGAGATTGAAATGCTCGGGCCAGAGCTTCAATTCCTCCCTTCTGGGGATAAGCAAATTCTTTATGGTAACCAAAAGACTGCCGCGAGGGAGAAATGGCACCCGCTACCACTTCCTCCACCGTGGGACAGGGAATAAATTTCTCCGCCCATTCGCGGGTCAATTGGGAAAGAGAAGTCTGATAAAGTTTGCGATTATAAGGAAGAAAAAAATGCCTGCAAAAACCTTCTCCAAACTGATACTTTAACCATCCCTCCAGGTCGTAGGGGGGAGCAGAATTATTTCTCTGGCTGTAAGCCTTTACCCATCCCACCAAACAATCTTGAATTACCTCGGAAGGTAAAGCATAAATATTGGCTTGAAAAGGGTAAGGAAGATAGCGCTGGTGGGAATAAACTCCTGCCCGTCTCTGATGCCAGACGATATTTCCCTTTAGAAGTTGGCTAACCAGTTGCTTTACTGCCGATCGGGAGAAATGCAGTAGATGACCGGCGTAATCAAAGGTAAATTTACCTTCCTTTTCTGACCGGCAAAGACCACCCACCCGGGAATTTTGCTCATAAATTTGATAGGACAAATCCTTTCCCAGATAATAAGCAGTACTAAGACCTGTTAGACCAGCTCCGATAATAACTACTTCGGACAAAAATTTCCTCCTGCTATTTAACTTCCACTCGGGCAAGAATATTTCCTACCATCAGTGAGATCATGACTATCAGGGCATAAATCAATACCGCCCACTGGAATTTTACCCGGGTAATCAAGTAGGCAATAAATCCCAGAAGAATGCACAGACCATGAATCAGCCGCACTACATTATCCCGACTCAAACCCAGGCCTTGAAGCCGCAAGGCAAAATGATCATTGCTACCGCGAAAAATAGATTTCCCCCGCAAAGCCCGCAACGTGGTCACTAATATCATATCGTAAAGCGGAATCCCTAAAATGAGTATCGGAGAAAGAAGAGCAATATTATTTACACGAGTATAACTTTCTCCAATAGCCAAGGCAGCCAATAAATAGCCAATAGACAAACTTCCAGCGTCTCCCATGAAAATTTTTGCCGGTCGGTAATTATATTTAAGAAACCCTAATGTAGCCCCCGCCAGGGTTAGAGAGGCGAAATTCACAAAAGGTTGCTCACCAGGCAGAGCAATAAAGTAAAAAGTAAGGGCGGCAATGGCAGCGATCCCTGCCGAAAGTCCGTCCATGATATCTACAAAATTAAGGGCATTAGTAACTCCCACCACCCACAAAACGCTGATTACCGCACTGAGAACAGGCTGGGTAATAAATTCAATTCTGATCCCTGAAAATACTAAAACCAGAGCCGCTCCTGTCTCCACAATAAGTTTTACCGAAGGAGAAAGATCTTTAAGGTCATCCACTAATCCCAGAATCATAATTAATGTTCCCCCTACCAGAAGAGCGTAAATCCGGGAATCATCCAGCTTACGAGTAAAGATGGCAGGTAGAAGTCCTAATAGAAATCCCAAATAAATAGCTACCCCACCTAAGTAGGGAACCGGGAGACGATGGGATTTCAGGGAGGTGCGCGGGTAATCGAGAATTTTCCATTTTAAGGCAATTTTACGCATTAACGGGGTAAGCGAATAAGTAACAGCAAAAGCTAAACCTAAACTAACTATCCAGATCATAAGTCCTCACGCTAATTTTTTGGTTTTACAAAATTAAGTTTATCATAAAGTTGACGGGAATCAAATTCCAGCAGCTTTTTCTCGTATTGCGTAACCGGAACCAAGTTTTTTTCCAATATTTCATGGGCCTGAAGATATTGTTTCTTCGCCACTTCCAATTCCCCCATTTCCTGGTATATCACACCTAAATAGTAATGAGCCGCCAAATAATTAGGTTCTATATTAACCAGTTTCTCTAGTTCCTGTCGGGCTTGCTGCTGGTAGTTATTCTCGTAATATATGCGGGCCAGATCCAGGCGAATAAAGGGTTGATAAGGCTGATATCTAAGAACAGTTTGACGAAGAGAGATTGCCTTTTCCAGCAACTGGGGATGAGATATACGACGGTAAATTTGGTAATAGAAAATTCCCAGTTGCTGATAGTATCCACCTACCCGGGGGTTAAGGTTAATGGCTTCCTCAAGTTCACGGATGGCAGAAGTAGCCTGATTCAAATTCCCCCGGGAAAGATACTGAGCCCAGTAAACTAGTCCTAAGTTGGCATGGTAAATACTATTTAAAGAATTCCAGCTTATAGCTTGCCGGTAAATTTTCACCGCCTCCTCCATTTTCCCCTGCTGAAAAGCTCCCTCTCCACGAACCAGCAGACGGGAAGCCAGCATAGGGCGAACCATTACCATACCGATTACTAAAGTAATAATAACCAGGAGAATATAATAGATTTTCTTTACTGAAAAACGTATTCTGACTTCTCTCACTCTTTCCGATTGCCGCAATCCAATAGCTCCCAGGACGCTAACGGTGTAGCCGATAGCGGGGATATGGAGATTAAAATCTAAGAAGCTGTGAACAAAAACTGCTACCAGGGAAGATAGAATTCCCAGTTGAACCGCAGAAGAAAATCCGGGAGTGCTTTTCTTCCAGGTTTGAAAAGCATCCCGGGCAAAAATGAAAATTAGGGCGAGAAAGAGTAGTAATCCTGGTATTCCCAATTCCGCTCCTATCTGCAAATATTCATTGTGGGCCATAGAAGAACGCTTCCCAAATCGGGCCAGAGTTCCCTCTACCGGAAAATTATAAGCATCAAAGACATAATCGTAACTACCCAGTCCCCATCCCCAGGAACGGTCAACTATCATCTTCCAAGAACTTAACCAGATAGGAAAACGTTTATAGGCATAAACGTCCCCTTTCGTTCCTTCCAGCAGTCGTTGCATAAACGGATTGGGCACCAGGAAAAAAAGAACTAAAATTAACAATAGCACCAGGGCCCCTTTTTTCTTTCCCCGGAAATAGCTTCCCGCGGTTAGCACTATTAATGCTACCAGGAAAATCAATCCCCCTGCCCGGGAGGCGGTAAGAAAGAGACTTCCCAGCATGAATCCGGTAACCAGAATCAGCACCACTTTTCCTTTTAAGAGGAGGCGGAAATTAAATAGTAGAGAAAGGCTGAGAGAAATCCCTATCACCAGATAGCCGGCTAAGAAATTAGGATTGAAAAAAGTCCCTGGAACCCGAACAATTCCTCTTCCTCGCTGATAGTAACTGTACCAGGCCTGAGAGCTGGCCAGAGCAATGAGTAAAAAAATGAAGAGGGCTATTTCATTATCCTTTTCTATCCGGGAAAGAACAAGGTAAAATGTTAGTATCTGGCAAATCATTAAACCCCAATCACTTAAACTGACATAGCGATATACGGAAAAAAAGGTAGACAACAAAGACCATCCGGCAAGTAGCAGCAGGGGTAAATCCAGGGAGGTGCGCCGCCAGCGAATTTCTCCTTCTCGCAGAAACTTTGCCACCAGAAGAGCCAGTAATAATAATATTAGAAACTGAGAACTATAAATAATTTCCTCCTCCGCTCCTCCGGAAAAGAAAGGAACCAAAAACAGCAATCCCAGTAGTCCTATTAGAATTATCTTATCAATGGCTCTTGCCGGCATCCTTATTTCCTTTTAAGAACCTTAGTCGAGAAGCTCCATAACCAGCCACCATATCCTCCGGATCCAGGCTCAGAGCTTGCTCATACTCTTGAAGGGCCTGGGCCTGGTCCCCCAGAGCTTCGTAAGCCTGCCCGAGACTGGTATGATATTTTCCCAGAGTAGGATAATTCTCCACTGTCTTTTGAAATTCTATTAAGGCAGAAAAAAGATTCCTCTGACGCCAGTAAAGCCAGCCCAGAACATGATGAAATGAAGCTACTGTTGGCTCCAGGTGGACGGCTCTCTGATAACAAATAATAGCTTTTGAAAGCCAGTTTTCTTTTTCTTTCTTCACCGCTTTACGATTGTAAGCGGAACCTAAATAGGCCAGAGCACTTGCCTGAATGGGCATAAATTTAATGGAAAGTTCCAGTTGAGAAATGGAGTAATCAATATCAACATCAAAAAAAATTTCACCCCGCTGGAAGTAATGTTGGGAAAGGTAATCCAGTGCTGACCAGATAATCAGACTCAGAATTAATACCATCACGATAATATTTTTCACCCAGCGGCCTATTCCATTTTGCCACCCATATTTTTCCTCGGGAACATCTGAAAGTTTACCTTTCCCGCTTTTCGAAATTTCCTCTCCGGTTCCCAAAACTACCTCTTCTCGGTGAGAATGGAAAATCAGTAACCCAGCAATAATCCACCAGGTGATGGCTATTTCGGGTATATAGGAATCAAAATCCAGCAGATTATGGAGCAGGAAAAAAAGAAGGGAACCAAAAAAACCAACTTCCAGCCATGGAGAACCGTTTTCCTTCCAGTTATTTTGAAACAAAATTTTCTTTATCCGACGGGTGTTTGGTAAAATAAGAAAATACAAAAATGCCATAAATATGCCCAGTCCTAAGATACCGGTCTCGGCGGCTAACTGCAGAAACCAGTTGTGGGCATAACGAACTTCATTGGCCTGGAGAAATTTATAGCGGGGATAAATTAAGGCAAAACTCCCAAATCCTTTCCCCAGAAAAGGATAATCCCGGATAATTTTTAGAGTGCTTAGCCAGTTAAGAATCCGTAATCGCGCCGCTCCTTCGCCAAAATTTTCTCCCCCCGGCCATCCCCTCTTTCCCAATAATCCTCCTCCTATTAGGACCAGAAATAAAAGAATTATTATTAATAACAGCCATCGCTTCCGACTTTTCCAACGGAGAAAAATAATCAATAATCCCGTTAGAACAAGGAGTGATAAAACAAGCCACCCGCCCATACTGTAAGTGAAGAAGAAACATAGAATAATTACCAAAAGACCGGCCAGGATTAACCAGCGTCGCCAGGAAGAAGTTTGTAAAATCAGTGCTCCTCCCAGAGGAATCACCATCCCCAGATAGCCGGCCAAACTGCTGGGCAAAACAAAAGTGGAAAAAACTCTTCCCGAGGCCAGGCGGCCTCTCATATCTCCTAACTCTTCGAGAGTTAATCTCTGAGTCTCCAGATACTTAAAGGTTTCAGCAAAACCCCATCCTCGTTGATAAAGTCCGTAAAGAGCTATTATAACTCCCGTAAAAAAAATTGCCCAGGCAAATTTTCGCTGGGCATCTCCCCCCAGAGAGGAATGGGACACCAATAAAAGAATGGTGACTCCGGAGAGCATTTTAAAGCCTTCGTATAAAAAATGATAACGGGAAGGGGTCGCAAAAAAGGAGAAAATAGCCAGAAGGAAAAATACCAATAGAAATTTTTCTGCCTTAGTTAAACGATGAGGTTTATTCTCCTGCCACCACTGCAAAAGCCATAGGGCTACTAAGAACTGGACAAAGGTCAAACTCCATGGGTAGATAGTTCCGGAAACCAGGGGGGTAAAGACCAGAAGAAAGATGATAAAAAAACGAGGCCAACTAAAATTTCCTCTTCTTACCACTTTTCCTTTCCCCAAGTCTGCCCTCCTGAGATAAGAGTTTATCCTTTCTTACGTAAACGCCAATATTGGTAAATAATGAAGCTGAAAAAGAGCGTAATTCCGACTATCAGATGGGTCCGCTGATTAGATATAAATCCGTAAACCATTATTCCCACAATAATCAGAACCAGAAGGGTGCGTGGATTCAAAGCGCGGATATTCGGTCCCCGGGAAGGGGTTACTGTGGAGGGAGTGAATTGGAACTGGCTAAGGGCGTGGATTTTCTTTAAACTTTCTTCTATCTCCCGGTTAGCAGGAGTTTTCTCCAGTAGAGAGCGGAATTCCTGAGCAGCTTGCGCCAGCAAATCTTTTTTCAGACAGAGATTGATAAATTTGCCATGGTAACAGTCCTTACTTGGTTCCAGACGTATAGCCTGCCGGAATTCCTCCAGTGCCAGATCGGAAAAGTGAGTGGTAGTTTCACGTTCACTCTGCCGTTCGTAAAGAAGACCCAACCGATAGTGCAGATCCGGCCAGGAAGGCAACAACTTAATAGCTTTCCGGTATTCTTCAATAGCGGCAATAATCTTCCCCTCTTTTTCGTAAAGTTCTGCTCGTCGGACATGTTCCTGCCCATCATCAGCCTCCTCTATAAGCACTGCCCCGCAATGCTGGCAAATAAGAGCTTCGGGAATGTTTTCTTTTCCGCACCGCATACATCTTCCTCTATCTTTTCCCTTTCTATCCACCGATTCCATTTTTTGTTCTCCCGGCCCTCCTTATTTATTTCTTTGTGAGCATATTTCTTTGCGAGCAGGATCAACTTATCCCTCTTTCTTTCAGAAAAGAAAATATTTCTTCCACCACCTCCTCTATCGTCCTACCGGTTGTATCTATTAGGTAATCTGCCTTCTGATAATAAGGTTGGCGTTTCCCCAGAAGTTCTTCCACCTTCTGCCGCCGATCGCCTCCCTCTAACAGGGGACGATCCTCCTTACCTTCCAGCCGTTGAAAAATTACTTCCGGAGAAGCCGTAAGAGCAATCAGAATCCCATTACTCTTGAGATTCTGAACATTTCTTTCTCGCAGCATTACTCCTCCCCCGGTAGAAATAACTCCTCCTTTCTCTCGGGAAACTCGGGCTACCATTTTTGCTTCCAGTTCCCGGAAGTAGGATTCCCCATGACGAGAAAATATTTCGGGAATTGTCATATGAACTTCCTCTTCAATCAGGTTATCCAGGTCCTGAAATTTTCTTCCCAGTATTTCCGCCAGTCTTTGACCCACTACCGTCTTTCCGGTTCCCATAAATCCTACTAATACAATATTAAAATCCTTGGTTAAAGGTATATTAGCCATAGATTAAAAAGAGTTCACATAATCCTGATAGGCCCGGTAATTTCGCTTCATCTCTTCCAGGCTATCTCCACCAAATTTTTCTCGCATGGCTCCAGCAATCACTAACGCCACCATTGCTTCTCCCACCACCGCCGCTGCTGGAACAGCACAGATATCCGCTCGTTCATAATCGGCGCGGGTAACTTCCCGGGTAACAATATCCACTGAAGGCAGGGGATGACCGAGAGTAGGAATAGGCTTCATAGCCGCTCGCACGATCAAGGGCTCCCCGTTGGTAACCCCTCCTTCCATTCCTCCCGCACGGTTGGTGGGCCGGTAATAACGCCTTTTCTCCGGGGAGTAAAGAATAATATCGTGAACCTGGGAACCAAATTCAGCGGCAGCAGCAAATCCCATCCCCATCTCCACTCCTTTAATTCCCGGAATGCTCATCAGAGCCCCCGCTAAAAGGCCATCCAGACGAAGATCCCACTGGCTATAGCTTCCCAGACCCACGGGAAGATTCATAGCGCGCACTTCGAAAATCCCTCCCAGGGTTTCTCCTTTTCCCCGTGCGGTATCAATCAATGCCATCATTTTTTCTTCGGCCTCCGGCTCTCCGCAGCGCAGAGGAGACTCTTCCACCCTCCGGAAAAATTCTTCAGAGGGATTTTCCTGGGGTTCTACTCTCACCGGCCCGATGGCTACTACCTGGCTAATTATCCGGATGTCAAATTCCTGGAGCAGTTTTCGGGCAATAGCCCCCGCCGCTACCCGGGCCACTGTCTCCCGGGCACTGGCCCTTTCCAGAACATTCCTCATATCCCGGTGCTGGAATTTGATGGCTCCGGCAAGATCAGCATGACCGGGACGAGGACGGGTAAGAATTTCCCGCTCCTTTATTTGGGAAGGAATCTGTTCCGTAGCCATTAATGCCTTCCAATTTTCCCAGTCTCGATTAGCAATAACCAGAGCCACCGGCGAACCCAAAGTGTAACCATCTCTCACTCCCGCCACAATTTCTACCCGGTCACGCTCGATAAGCATACGCTCTCCCCGGCCATATCCCTGCTGCCGGCGGCTCAATTCCCGATCAATATCCTGAGCAGTGATTTTTAAACCGGCGGGAACTCCTTCTAAAATTACCGTGAACTGACGACCATGGGATTCACCCGCGGTAAGGAATCTCCACATAATTTATCCTCACTGGCAAAACTCCTTCCAATTTTTCCTGGAAAAAAATACAGAATGCGAAAAAAGCATTCTGTAATAATTTCGTTCTTTTCTTACACTTACCGCCTTTTAAGGAAGAAAAAAATCTACTTATGAAGCCAGCGTTTCCTCCTTAATTATCTGAGGAGTAATAAAGAGTAAAATCTGACTGGCGCGTTCTGCCGCCTTGCTGGCCCGGAAGAAAACCCCGAAGATAGGAATCTGGCTTAACAATGGCACGCCGGTTTGACCGGTAGTCTGGCTACTTTGCAGTAATCCACCGATAACAATTGTTTCCCCATTCTTCACCCGGGTAGTCGTGGTAGTACTGCTGGTCCGGGTAGTGGGTGGTCCCCCTACCGTAGTGGCAATAACATCGGAAATAGTTGGACTGAGTTCCAGAGTAATTTCTTCCGCTGGATTTACATGGGGAGTAGCGGTCAGGGTAGTAACTACATTGGCAAAAGCCCATCCCACTTCCGCGGGGCCCGGGTAAGGATAGGAAACGGTTTCGGTAATGGTTCCAGCAAGATTATTTTTCACCCGAATATAGGTATCCCGGGAGCTGCGAATTAAATCTTTAGCTCGCAAAGCATTAATAGTAGCGGTGAAACTTCCCGTAGTTAACGTTCCAATACGCAGAGTCCCTCGCGTGGTTCCCCCGTCGGGTCTGGACGAAATTTCTTCCACATTGCCGCCGGCAGCAGTCCATTGAATTCCCAGTTCCTCACTCAATGAAGTATCCACCACCGCAATTTTAACGGTAATCAAAACTTCTGGTTCCGCCTTATCCAGTCCGGCAACTAAAGCCTTTATCTCCTTCACCTTTTCCGGTATATCGGTCACCAGAAGAGAATTTCCGAATTTTTGCCAGCGGCCCCGCCCGGAAAGGAGATTCTGAACCAGGGGTCCGACATCTTCCACCCGGGTATAATTTAGATCGATACGTTCAGTCACCATGGGAACATATTGTTTAAGGGCTTCCTCTTCCTCCCGACGGCGTTTCTCTTCCTCCCGACGACGTTCTTCCTCGACACGGATGCGGGCTAATCGCTCTTCCTCCGCTTTCTTACGCGCTTCCTCTTCTTCCTTGAGTTTGGCCAGAGTTTTAATCAGGAGGATTTTACCATCCCGAGTATAACCAAAATTCAGAACCTCTAAAGTTCGGGCCAGTGCCCGTTGCCAGGGTTCGTTCTTAAAAGTGCAGGTTACTTTTCCAGTAATTTCCGGACCGGCAATAACACTCACTTCTCCGATCTCGGCGAATAGAGCGATAACATCTCTTATGTCCGCCTCGGCAAAGGAAACGGTAACATAACCCGGCTTTGCTGGAGGAGCAGCCGGGGTAACTTCCACCTCCGGAGGTCGAACTAAATATTTATCTACGTAAACCAGCACTTGATTGGGTCCCGCCATAGGATAGAAGGCTACCGGCCGTTTCAATCCAATAAGAACCTTTACCGCTTTTTCCGGCCGGTCGACGGATACCGTAGTAACCCGAAGCAAGGCACCCTCATCGCGCAGTCGTAAATCCTTCTTCCATTGATCTTCCGCCTGAGGAATATAAATAGCGATTACTAAGGGATCAGGTTGCTTTTCTACCTGAAAATCAATGGGTCCATCAGCGGAAATGATAACCAAATTGCGGTTTTCCGCCGGGCGATCCTTAATTTCAATCCCCATAATAGCATAACGACGTTTCGCTGGTGCCACCACCGGGGCGGGAGTAGCGCGGGGGGGAGCTACTACCTCAGGAGTTAGCGTGGGGGCAGGGGTTACCGGCTTTTCCGGGGGTGCTACCTCCGCCGGTTTACTAACCGCTACCCTAATGCGATTACCCACAGTGGTTACCTGATAAGGAACTGACTGACTGAGATCCAACACTACCCGGCTAATTCGGGGTTCTGTTTTCCACTGAGAACTGCGAACCCTGGCCACCGCTCCCTTTTCTACTGTCATCCTTCCCGCTGTCCAGCGATTCTCGGTATCAGGGAGATCCACTACAATGGAAAGGGGAGATACTTTTACTACCCGATATTTAACCTTTCCGTCAAGATTGAGATAAATCTCCACCTGATTTTCCACTTCTTTTACCTCTATACCAGTAAAGCGGTAGACAGGAACGGGAGTAACAGCCGGGGTTACCACGGCAGTAACAACCGGAGTCACGGCGGGAACAGGAGCAGCCGTCGGAGCGGGAGTTTCTATCACTTCTACCGTAGGAACAGGAGAAGGTATTATCTGCGCCATGCGGGGAGAAACTTCTCCCGGATAAGGATTATCTACTTCTACCGTTATTTCATTTTTCTCCTGGAGTACCCGGTAAGGAACTTTCTCTACCAGACCCACTACTACTCGCGCTACCGGGGGAGTTTCCTGATATTGGCCGGAACGGACTGTTAGAACTACGCCTTTCTTTACTTCCACCGATTTATTCCAGCCATCCCGGGTATTGGCCAGGTCCACAATAATTTTAAAAAGAGGGGGTTCCTCAATTTCGCTTACCTGATATACTATCTGGTCGTCGGTAATAATAGTTACCGCTGTGCGATCGGGCTGATCTTTAATATCCACCTTCATCAATAAAACTGGCACCGTCACTTCCTGAGCGACGACCATTTCCGGAATAATCAGAAAGCCGGCTACCAGGATCATTAAGAGGAACCAATATCTCCTCTGGAATTTATCAGTCATATTTTTAACTCTCCCCCTTTGAAAGTTTCAAAATTAGCCGATGTACCTCCCCAAAAATTTGCCGTTCGAAAACCAATGCCTCCTCGCCGATGGTCACCAGACGGGCGTCGACCAGTTGATCACCCTCTCTTAAAGTTAGTGGCTTACCATCGGCCGTTTTAACTAAAGCTAAGGGACCGGAACGGTCCACCACGATTCCGGTTAATGTTAAAGATAAAACCTCCACCCCACTTAGTTGGGGATTGGTAGTTAAGGGATGTTTCTCCCCGGTAATTAAAGAAACAAAAGGATCCCTTCTCCCCCGGACGTCATAGGCGTAGGCAGGTGCAGTTGGAATAGGAGATGGCGGAACCGGGGAAGGAGTTGGCTCCACCGGGGTCTCACGCGGACGGGGAGTGGGACGCATCACTTGGGGCGGAGATGATTTCTCACATCCAATCTGCAGAATAATAGCCAATATTACAAATCCCATTATTAGCCAGTAAACAATTTTCTTCATTTACCCCCCTCCTGCAAGCACGTAGGTAACCAGTCCCAGATCCGCCGCCATGGTAAAATCCTTTCCCGCAACGGCGTTCATCTTCAAGAGGGAAACATTAACTATCCGGGGAAGATTGCTGATGTAATCCAGAAAATAGCCTAACTGGTGATAAGTCCCCTGAAGACTAATATTAATGACCAATTCCTGATAGAAACCTTTGGGTGTTAAAGCTCCCGGTTCAAATTTTATTACTCTCACCCCCGCGTGGTGGGCCAAAAGTTCAATATTTTTCAGTAAATCAGAAATGTGCTTTTCTTCTGGCAATTGCTGTTTTGCAAGTTCAATTTCTCGCACGAGAGCATTATATTCCACGGTGAGGGGTTCGTATTTATCCGCCACCGCTTTCAATTCATCATATTCCTTTCGGGCGGCGATAATTTCCTGCTGTAAACGTTGAATTTTTTGAATATTGGCATTAAGACCAAAATAATAAAAAAGAATGCCCAAAAGAACAATTACTCCTACCACCACCCAATGACGCTTATTAGGAGGAATACTAACCCTCAAATTTTCCCTCCTACAATTTCATCCGGGTACGAATGCGGAAAGTTACTACTTCTCTTCCTCCTACCACACTGCGAATAGTGGAAGTCAATTCCGGAAGATCGAAATAGGGAGATAAACTGAGATTATCCATTAACTGGGAGACTAAGAGGTTGGAAAAAGCACTCCCGTTAATCTGCACGTCGGCAGGCTGCAACTGCAAAGTTCCCAACCAGACCCCGGAAGGAAGAAGATCAACCACTTCATCTACTACGTAAACCCATGTCTTGCGGGTTTTCAAAAGTTGATTGATAATGTCCAATCTTTCCCGGGTTTTCCGAATTTCCTCGGTTAATTTCGCCACTTCCTGCTTACGTTTCAGAAGTCCCTTCTTTTGCTCCTCAATCTGAATTTTCTCCCGTTCTAATAGTCCAATCTGCACTTTCTGCCGGTAATAAAGATATCCTAACCCCCCTCCCACGATAATGGCCGTCAACAAACCCACCAAAATCATCCGTTGAACAAAAGGGCTAATTCTTCTTCGCGGCCGCCGCTCCCGGGGAAAGAGGTTTATACGAATCATTTATTTATCTCCCACCTTCCTGGTCGCCAGTCCAATTCCCACCGTAAGCATAGGAGCCATCTCCCGCAGTTGCTCGGGATTAAATAACCGGGGATTAATTTCCACCTTTCTCAGGGGATTGAAAATCTCTACCGGCACTCCTAACTTATCACTGAAAATGCGGTCAATATTTGGTATCTTCGAACTCCCACCACTTAAAACCACTTTGGCAATACCAAATTCCCCGATAGTAGTGCGGTAATGTTCAATTGATCGCTGAATTTCACTTAAAAGATCATCCAAAATAGAATTCATTACCGGCAAAATATCCAATTCCCCGAATTCCTTTCCATCCCCGCCCTTTTTCAATTTTTCCGCTTGATCGAAATTTAGATTAAAAGCCTTTTGAATCGCCTTGGTGAAATAACTTCCGCCTAGAGAAAGGCCACGAGTAAACTGGGGAATCCCTTTTTTAACCACGCTAATATTGGTCAATCCCGCTCCGATTTCAATGAAGCCAATAGGCTCTTCTCCAGCAGCTTGTTCGGCATTTAGCTCGTAACAGTTAGAAAAGGCAAAAACATCTACATCTAAAATAACTGGATTTAAGCCGGCGTCGTGGATAAGATTGAGGTGACTATTGACTTTATCCTTCTTAGCGGCAATTAAAAGGACTTCCATCTGTTTGGTGGTGGTGTCACCGGGACTAACCACCTGAAAATCCAGCACTACATCCTCGATAGGGAAAGGAATATATTGTTCTGCTTCCCAGACGATAGATTCGGAAAGTTCCTCATAACTCATCTGGGGAAGCCTGATGGTTTTCATAATTATGGCTCGGCTGGGAATGGCGGTTACTACATCTTTAAATTTTATTTTGCTAGCGGTAATTGCCTCCCGGATGGCTTCTACCACTACGTGAGCATCCATTACCGTTCCTTCCACAATTGCTTCCGGAGGCAAAGGAGCGACTCCCAGGGCCAGTAATTTAGCTCCCCGATGAGCTAACTGTAACTGCACCACCTTCACTGCCGATGTTCCCACATCTAATCCTACTAAAGGCTTAGCCATTTTTTCACCTCACAACCCATTTTAAGTATACCATAAAATCTAATAAAGTCAAACAAGAAATTATTTTAAAAGATTAAACTGATTTTGCTAAAAACCTAACACCCCACTATTTTTCATTTGCCCTCCGGAATAGGGACCTTCATCTTCCAGTCTAAAGGTTCCTCTACGGATTATCAAAGGAAATTTCCCGCCAGGAAATAACGTCAGCAATGTAAGGCATATGGGGTAAGGGACTAAGAGCGTACCGGGGATCGTAAGTATATGTCCGAGTCCCCTTGATGCCGGCACTCAATTTTACGGTTCCCCGGCTAACGACGGTTCCATTGAGATAAAGATTGCGATAACTGCTTCCCGAAGCCTTCAGGGTCCCATCCTGGGCAATGACCAGGAAATTCAGAGTAATTTTTTCACTATCTCCGTCGTGGTCGAAATCGCCAGTAAAATAACTAATAGCGCTCTGATCAATGATTACATCCCGCTGGGAAAATAGTCCCAGTCCGTCTTCATAGCTCCCAGTATTATAATAATTAAGATCTCCTACGATATATATATCTCCGCTGGCAGGAGAAGTAATTTTATTCTGAGCTACTAAAGTAACTTTCCCGGAAAGAGTCCCATGAAGGTAAGCATCACCTTTAACATAAATAACACCGCTAGTAGGTAATGAACTAGTGCCGGTAAGAGTGGCATAGGTGGAATCAGAATATTCTTGGATAGTGGTTACTCCGGTGATAGAATCGGTCTCAAATTTTAAATAGGCATTACCATCATAGGTAAGACCCCCTTTAGAAGGGTCTCCCCATTCATTATAATTTACCGAATCGAGCCGGGGCAAAGTAATTGCTGGTCCCAGCACCGGAGGTCCTCCGGTAAAACCAATGAGGCTGGGAGTTGGGGTAGGATTATCATTATAAATTTTAAGATCCCGGGAATAACGTGGAGCCTGCTCAAACCAGATGTTATGTCCGGGAGCAGCGGGAGTGGGGTCTACTGGAGGTTTGTCACGGTCCACATAAATAACTAAGTCTTTAGCGTAAACTTTCCCATGAATTACCGAACCACTCACTACGGCAATGGTTTCTGCCGAAGCAGCGAAATACTCCCCGGGAGAACTGGTCTCCGCTACTGCCTCTATTTTCTTACCGATGTTGGTAAGAGATTCCTGTCCCCAGGCCAGAACTTTAACCCGGCGAGGATTGACTGATTCTTCCTCCAACAATGCCCAGAAATTTCCCACCGGAGTAGGTGTAATTCCTGCCCCGGCAGAAGGATAAAGAGGGTTGGAAGTAGGAGTAAGAGTAAATAGGCCGGGAGTAGAACTAATCCACAATTTATTTCCCGAAGAAAGGGAAGCTACCGGAGTAGAGCCGGGAGTAAGCACTATCCCGGGATCAGGGTTAGACCGTAATTCTGCCAGAGCATGTTGCAGTCCTGCTTCCGCTACATAAAGAGCAGTATTGGCTCGCGTCTGATGGGCAGTTCCTTTATATTCGCTGGGAATTCTCACCAGGAGGGCAAAAGCCAGAATGAGTAAAAAAACTATTATCATTAAAGACATTACCAGCGCTATACCTTTTTCCCGGCTTCTTTGGTTATCTCTTAATACCTCCCTTTCTTTCTTAATTAAAATCATCTACTTTCCTTCCTCTTTTCATCTTCGCCTTCCGGAGACTTTATCGCCAGAAAATTTTTTCATAAGTTAGATAATTTTTTCATAAGATTAAAAATCATCAGATTAAGAATCCCTCCTCAGGGATTGCGGGGCATTACATCCAAGGTTAACATTCTGGCTTCACGCCAATCCTGCCGGGCAGCCGTCCCTGGCGCCGGGGTGGGAGATTTATCCTGAGGAGCCTGCATTATTATGCGAACAGTAACCCGGCGAGAAAAATCCACATAAAATATTCTTTCGGCAGAAGTATATACATCATTTACAACATTTTCCAGAAATACTTCCTCCTGGTAGCTGCCGGGACTGGAATCGGGATTGCCTTCTGTCCCTCCGCTATCATTGGGCCAGAAGCGTCTCATCAATCTCCGGTTGGCAGAATCATAATAATATCGCACGGCTGGATAGGTAGTAAGATCAGTGGAAGCATTCCCCGGTTCTACCATATAAAAAAAGAAGTAATCGTTTCCTACATAAAGATAAGTATAATCGAAAAATTTTGCTTCCCGGATTTCTCGGGACAACTGGGCAAGACGTGTCCGGCCGGTAGCCTGAATATCTATCTGCTGATCCCCCCTTTTAAAAGCCCGGGTCCCGCTACGAACAATCTGATAAAGACCGCCAGAAAAAACTACTAAAACCGATGCCGCAATAAGCAATTCCACCAGACTCATTCCTTTTTGGGAGAATAGCCACCTCATACTCCCTCACCAACAGCTAAGCCAATATTTACTGTTTTCACTTCTGGACAAAGCCTTCTTCCTCCCATATCTTAATAGCCCCCAGGCGCATAAGCTAAGCCAATATTTACTGTTGCCACTCCTCCCGGATTCAAAACTGTGCTTTTACTGTTCTCGAGATAATCAGTTTTAGAGGCATAAACGGTAATGGTGCCGGTAGCCACCTGGTCGAGAACGTAACTACCATCGGCACCGGTGGTAGTACTAATATAACCCATCCCCGTGTAGGAGAGAGCCCTTACCTCCGCTCCAGCAATGGGACTTCCATCCGCTTGAGCGGTAATTTTCCCTATTACTTTACCCCAGGGCACCGGGGTGGGAGTAGGCGTGGGAGTGGGAGTGGAGGTAGGTGCGAGCGTGGGGGTAGGAGTAGGAGTGCGGGTAGGAGTGGGAGTAGGAGTCCTGGTAGGAGTGGGAGTAACCGGGGTAGTGGTAGGCGTAGGAGTACGGGTAGGGGTGGGAGTGGGGGAAGGTCCCGGAGTAGGAGTGCGGGTAGGACTGGGAGTGACGGTAGGGGTAGCCGTGGGCACCAACGGTGGAGTGGGAGTAGGAGTCCTGGTAGGAGTGGAAGTAATAGTCGGAGTAGGAGTAGCAGTCCAGATAGGGGTGGGAGTAGGCGTGGGAGTGGGAGTATAAGGAATCAAATAAATATTTATATTCGTTATTGGCTGAGGACCACCTCCACAGTCAGGATCTTCACTGGTAATCCTCCCCGCCGCGGGCGTTCCGGGATAGGGATAACCCACACCAGAACTGGTATATCCTGGAACATATCCTGTCCGGTCAGCATAAACCCGCCTTTTAACTGGAGCATAACTGGGAGGATCCGCTCCCCGGACGAACCAGAGATGATACTGGCCAGATGGATTGGTGGCATCCCCATCATTTCCTGCGGGACCGCTTAAATTGCTGGACCAAACGGGATTAACAGGAGTGTCGGTAGGTAGCAAAGGACGAGAATAATTAAACCTTATCGCCTTCACTAGGGCATCTTCCAATTTGCCGCCGGTAGCAGCATCATAGATGAATCCCAAAATATTTTCTGGCTCCTGATAGGGATAAAGATAAATAATAATGGGGGTAGGAGTGGCATCTACCACGGGAGTGGTAGCCACATCGGGAGACCAGTAACTTCCCCAACCGGAAAGAGAAGTATTACGAGTGGGATCAAATCCTTCTGCCCCTCCCCGGAGGTAATAAGTATCGGTCAGCCGGTTGTAATAACCAAACTGCCCGGCATTATCCGTCAATTGATAGTGAGTGGCGGTAAAACCAGCTCCCCCGGACCCCGAACCACTGGAACCAGAGGCAAAAGTGGCGGTCTCGGGATTGGCACTAAAGGCACTACCTTTCTTATACCATACCGTCCCTTTATGGGTGGAACCAGTAAGCGCTCCCCCCGGACCAGGATAAGAGTAGGGGGGAGAATAAACAGTGACTGCTACATTGGCCTGACGCAAATTACCTATAATATGGCCACACTTGTTGAAAGCCAGGGTCACTTCTACGGGAGTTACTGAAGAAGAAGGACCCACCGCTCCCGAAGGCACTATAGTATAACCGGTTCCGGGAGAAGAGTTAGTCCATACCGCGCGGTTAGAAGGGTCGTATCCTTGCACAAATGCTGGATCGCTAAAAGGAATGTTCCAGGCGGAACCCGTTCCCGGATCGGCTTTTACGTAATAATTAAATGAAACCGGCAAATTGCCAAAAATGTATTCCCCATTGACGTTAGCAGTGGCAGTAAAGGTGTAAGTTCCTCCATCAGCAGTGGTAACCCGGATTTCCAGGGGACAGTTAGCGATGAACCTGGTAGGAGTGGCTATGGTATAACGAGCCATCACCCGTATTTTCCCTTTACGATAAAGAGTAAAATTGACGGTAGTGGGAGTCCCCCCCTGACCGAGAGAATCAACAATACCGGAAGAATTAATCGCTACATCATCAGTAGGATTATTGGCAGAAGCCCGCGCCTGGTAACCCTGGACAAAGCCAGCAGCGCTGGCATCGGAGCCGGGAGGAGAACCAGAAAGAACTGCGGAAACATCATAAGAAATCCCGGTAGGGATACTCCAGAAAAGATAAAAACCATTAGTTCCGGTAATTAAATTATAGGTAGTAAGTCCGGTGGGACCCAAAGGATCTACTACCACACTCACTAAAACTCCGGCTAAAGGCTGGTCAGCATCATTTTTTACCACGCCGATAATTTGCCCCAGCGGAGTTACCGGAATGGGAGACATTTCTACGGTAGCTCCGGAAATAGCGTCCACGGTAGCACTGTTAGGATAATATCCCTGACCGGTGCTATCCTGGTTAGGGGTTCCGTCGGGATAATATCCGTACTTGGTCACATTAACCGTCTGCACTCCCGGGTTAACGTTCACTAAGGTAAATCTCCCCTCGCTGCTAGTGATATCAGCAGTAGTGGCACCATCTACCCGGGTAGTGTAAACCAGAGCTCCAGCCACTCCTAAACCGGTAATGGAATCCACTACCATTCCCCTCACCCGGCATCCAGCCACCAATCCGCCGGTTTTTATTAGAATAGTAGTTTTAGTTAGCTGGCGGACAGTCCCTCCTTCGCTCCAGAATATATTGATGGTAACCTTTTTCTCTCCCGTTCCCGGGATCACTTCGATTTGGGTGGTGCGCGCGTATCCCGGAACCTCTGTACTTATCGGGGTAGTGGCGGAAAAAGCTGTTTCCAGAGTAGTAAAATCCGCCGATTTCATCCTCTCAATATAGGTTTCTGCTATGGTGTTAGCTACTGTGGCTCTTCGGCTACGGGCAATAAAGCGAGAACTCTGGGAGAAGGCCAGGAAAACCATGATAGCTCCTATTACCACAATCAGCATGGCGACAAGAATTTCTACAAAGGTTAGACCCCGTTCTCGACCCGCCCTCCGGCGGAGGGAAGAAAACTTAGACATCTTTTCCCGCCTCAGCCTCCAGAGAACTTATTAGGATAGACTGCCCAAGGGACGTCCATCTCCCTGCGTATTTATAATAAGGGTATTTAACTCCGCTATCCCGGTAACGATAGCGCCATCCGGAATCAAAAGGTAAAGGGGAACAATAACCTTTCCACTCCTCAGGAAGATTCTGATAAAGCTGGTCGCCAATGAGAATCTGATTAGATCGGGCAAGTCGCTGAAGTTCAGGAGCAATACTCGCGGGAAGACCAAAAGAACTAAGAAATCCTCTTTTAGGAAGTCCTATCTGGCCCAGTAAGACTTCTCCTAAATCCATTCCCATACTAAAAGTTAACCGGGTAGAAAATTTTTTCTGAAATACTGGATTTATATATTGCTCCAGAACAAAACAGACAGTCATCGCGGTTCCCAACGTGTTCATGACCAATTTATCTACTTCCAGAGGCTCAATAAAACTGCCCATCACGGTGTTAATACTGTGAGCCTGAAATATACCACCCCATTCTTTTATAATCTGCATAATTTGCTGGAGAATAAAATTTAAAGTAATAAAAGAATTTTTTAGAGTCCCCTCAGGGTAGTTTTGTATTCCGGCAAACATAATGGTGCCGGTTCCCATACGAAAATTGCCGACATTGAGATTTTCAATCTCCTCCGAATTTTGGGTGTAGGAAACGGTGTAAGGATCTTTGAAAATTTCCCCAATTTCGCTATCGATTCTCTTCTGGAGCTCTTGCACATATCCCTCGTCCCAGTTTTTCACCATAGAATTTTTCTCTCCTTATATGCACTCTCCTTATGCGCAGTCCCAATTGTAAGATGCACAATGCCGATCATAAGGGTAAGTTTATTGTCCACCAAAACTCGCTCCTTTAGTGG
>Ga0315309_1000133_pt1 | contig 43648 bp, 71 predicted proteins | sample TDP4_MG_FD_203080 | JGI IMG/M metagenome (GOLD analysis project Ga0315309, IMG submission 203080) | Freshwater sediment microbial communities from Lake Towuti, South Sulawesi, Indonesia - TDP4 | ecosystem: Environmental > Aquatic > Freshwater > Lake > Sediment | place: Indonesia: South Sulawesi... | reverse complement strand
ACGCATCCAGTCTGAAATGGCAATAAGATTAAGCTTGAAAGGCGGTTTACTTCGACCCCACCATTCAAGATTAAGACCGCCATGATGCGTATGACAAACCTTTATCTTTGGATTCCTAGATTTGGCTAAGTACTCGAAGCCGAACCAGTTGCTTCCATGTATAATGTCGAAGTCGCCCAATATAGCTCCATAGACTTCGTAAGCGTCTCTTTCGGCCTTGAGCCAGTCTACTTGAACCTTTAATTTTGGCTCCCCAAACCATACGACTTTACAACCCTTAACCTCGGAACCGTTAGCCGCAAATATGGTAACATCGTGCCCCATCTCCGCTAAGGTTTCACCTAAGTTAGCGACAATTAACTCAAGACCTCCATATGAATCGGGAGGGGTTCTCAGAAAGGGAGTTGAAATTAAACCTATTTTCGGTTTTTCTTTTGGTTTTACTTTCAGTTTCGGAGTTATCTCTGATTTTAGTTCTGGTTTTGTTTCTACGCAGAAGAATGCCCATCCTTCGTATTTCAGATTTTCAAGCGTATAGTCGGTTATGCCTGCTAGGGCAAGGTCAACTTCTAGAGCTATCTGGGTATACCATCTTCTGTGGAATAGGTGTAGATAGTCGTCTTCGGTGTAAAATTTTTTGGCATGGGGGTTACTTTCTATGGCTAGTTGTTCCGCTGTTTTTCCTCTTCGCTTCATTACTTCTTCGAGTGTTTCGTATGGGTAATATTCTTGAATCCAGTGGGCAGGATCCGGAACTGTTATTAACAGTCGCTTTGCTACGCGGTTAGCTCCTTTAAGAACTTTAACTGGATCGTCTACGTGTTCTAATAATTCTCCTAAAATCGCAACGTCGAAAGTTTTGTCTGGGAAGCTTTTAGTGGGATCTGTTAGGTCGTGTGCATTCATTTGAATGAAGTTGGGAAGGTCGTAAACGTCCAAGTCTATTGAAGTAATGTAGGGTTCTAAACTTGAACCGCGGAATACCCAACCGTCGGCGCTTCCGATGTCTAAGATTTTCTCGCCTTTTTTACAACGATTAAGCACCCATTGTCGTCTGTCAATTATGCCTTTGAAAGCTTCAATAACCATGTCAGTAGAACAAGATGGATGAGGGCGAACTTCTACCTTTTGAAACCCCACTTCTCTAAACAGCTTGATGGCATACTCAGGTGAAAAGCCGCATTTATGAACGCCATACTCGTGCTCTTGTCCGCCGAAGATGGTGCAGGAAATATCCTCTGTCCATTCTCTTGTAGCAACTGCTACTTTACACTGTTCAAGAAGATTAGCCGTGATTATTTCAGCTTTGCCACCAACCCTTAAAATCCGGTAGATTTCTTTTACGAAGGTTTTCACATGGCGCCATGAAACATGTTCGATACAGTAGCTTGAGTAAACCAAGTCGTATTCGTTGTCTGGAAGTGGAAGAGGCTTCTCAAAATCCGCTACAATATCAACGTTTGGAAGCTTGCGAACGTCAAGATTAGGGCGATAGCGAGGTTTACTTCCGCCGCCAAGTTCAACAACTTTCAAGATAGAGTTCCTCATATTGTTTTCTTATTTTTTCCCATGTGTGTCCAGGAAATCAATTATAGCTCTGCTTAATGCTATTGCGTTATTGCTACCATCGACAATCCATGAGGGTGAACTCGCCAAGACTGGACTACAAGGTTGAAGCCCGTAAGCAACTCTCGCTCTTCCGTAATCATGAATAAGTTTTCCACATCTTCGACATTTACCTTCAGCCCTATAGTCAACAAATTCCAATATTGAGGTCCCAGCATAGGGAACACTATTACAGATTGTATTTATGAGTTCAAGGCAGTGTCCTTTAAAAAAACAGATGATTTTCTCAAACATTAAGGTACATCTCCTCATACATTTTCCTTATCTTACTCCATTCAAACTGCTCCGCTTTCATGCGTGCATTCAGCCCCATGCGCTTAACTTCTCCGGGGTTGTCATAGAAGTAGCGGATTTTTTCTGCTATGGCTTCTGGATTGCGAATAGGCACTATGAAGCCTTCTTTGCCGTCTTTGATGAGTTCAGATACGCCAGCTCCTTCAGTTACAATCACAGGTCTACCATAAGCCATAGCCTCTAACACAGGTATGCCGAAACCTTCGGTTACTGTTGGTTGAACATAAACTGAGCATTGCTCATAGATTTTGGCTATATCATTAACCTGTCCACAGCCCTTAGTCCAGTATTCGGTTCCAAGTCCAGCCAAGATTATGTCAGCGTCTTTTAAGCCTAGTCCTTCCCAAGCCAACATTAAGTAACGTTGCCCTTTGTCTGGCCCATTTACGCCTACGTGTGCCACAACAAATTTTGGAGGCAGTGGTTTAATTTCTTTTGGTAAATCGCATCCGTGTGGAATGACTCTTATTTCGTTAGTTAGACCAAGTTCCTTTTTTATGTACTCTGCGCTTGATTTAGAATGAAAGATGACGACATCGGCGACTTTAACATGGAGCATATAAAGGAGTTGCCATAGGTTTTTGTTCAAGTGAGGATAGGGAAAAGGAAGACCTAAGCGTTGATGCTCTTCTCGGCTGAGTTCTATATTGTGTGGAGCTATATCTACTAAAATTTTAGGGTGATGAAGCAAACAAAGTTTTGCAACTGTTTGACCAAATGGGGCACCATAGAACTGTGCAATATCAACTTTCTCGGCAAAGGATGATGCAAAGTAGTCGTATAGAAAGGGGTTTTCAGGTTGCTGATAAAAGGCAGGACTTATGACCCTAATTGGAACTTCTAGGGGGATAGAACGGTTACACATCACGGTTTTGAGTTCAGTTACAGTTTTCAAAGCTTGAATTATGTTGTAGCAGACTATTCCGCCACCGCTGTCTAGGGTTATGCTTGAATTAGTGCAGAAGATTGAAGTTTTCATGGTTAAATTTCAAGTGGAACTTGCTTAAAAAGGGTTATAGAGGATTCTTCTATACTTCTAGAGGGGATATTGAGCCGTCTACCCTAACTTTAAGTGTTCCGATGTGAGAGCATTTTACGTCTGTTAGCACTCTTATTTCGTAGCCATGTTCGATTAGTTGTTGGCAGAAGTAGAAGTCTTCTGATGGGTGTGGTTTGTCCCATTTAAACCAGGGGTAAGGAATCTTTTCGAACACCTCTCGTTTCATGAGGCAACATCCTAAGCCAATGGCGTCTACATTTATCCAGTTGGCTCCCGGTGTCCAGCCTGCCGTGGGTATGTATCCCTCTTGGCCCTCAGCTTTTTTCCACATAGCGTAGAAGTAGCCTGTTTTCTGTTTTGCTCTGTATAATCCGCCGGCTATTGGTGCGTTGCAAGCTAATAACATTCTTAAGGCTTGGTTTGGGTCTTCGGGTTCCTCGATTATTATGTCTGTGTCAAGCCAGAAAATGTGTGTTGTTCGAGGGTCTTCTAAAGCATCTTTAACTAATTGGTTTCGTTCGGTATCGAGGTTAAGGATGCCGCGAGCGAGAAGCAATGATTTATCAAAATCTGGTTGTTCAACAATCCATAATGGACCGAAAGTTCTTTTGCTCCATTCTAAAGTGCAACTTCCCCAGTGAGGAATGGCAATCTTTATATGTGGTTTTGCCGGGATTGGGGGAGTCGCCCATAGTTCCCAAGCCATAGCTTTTATTCTAGTCCTTTATCCTTGAAATATCTTTTCGTCACTAGCTCTGACATTCTCCTGATCAGATGCTGTTCAAGCTGCAACAAGGCAATATGATCTGAGCTTTCTGGGTGTCTGAAGAGTCTTTTTCTCCATTCTTTTATGATTTTGGCGAGTTCAACGAGTTCGTCTTCGGTAAATTCGTATTTATCTTCTTCTGGCGGTTTCGTCATAGAATAACTCCCCTTGGAGAATACATTGCCGTATAGAATAAGTTTATGTATTCGGGGACACCGTTGATGAAGTCTCCTTGTAATGGAACTATGTTGTGAAATACGAGCATGGGCACGTCCTCGTTGAGGTCGAACTTGAGTTCACGGTTGAATTTTACGCCCTCAAGCATTTCTTTAAGCCGTTCCATTTTAACATCTTCTATGGACTTAATGTTCAAGTTTTTGAGCCATTCAAAGAGTGGTTTAAGGTTTAGATTGTCTTTTAAGAGAACTGAGTGGCTCCTCTGCATTGACGTTGCAAACTCTCTGGTGACCACCTTACCGAAGCGGGTGTCAACGTCCATTTTAAGCTACTCCGACGAAAGTTACTCTGTCGCCTGAAACTACAGCCAACAATTTGACTCTTCCAAAGTTATCTATGTCTAGGTTTATTGCTTCTCCAGGTTCTAAGACGAAGCCTTCTCCAGACTGCATTGGGTTGCCTGAAAGGAATACGTCTGCACTGTTTTTTGACATGGACTTAACTGTTGCGCTGATGCATGGACCTGAAGTCAATATTACTCCTCCAGATTGGGCGCTCACTATGAAGATTCCGCCGCTTGTGACGCTTGTTGGAACCTTTATGTCAATGACCTCACCTGAAACCTTAGCTACAACTTGTCCAGAAACAACGTGTATTTCTCCCGAATGCACGAAAACAGGCTGACCACTGATGTTTGTCTCTACTGCTGTTACAACATAAATACCACTAGCAAGATATGCTCCTGATGCTACAACAACTGTTTCTCCGCTGACCTTAGCTATTAACTGCCCAGATACAACATGTACTTCGCCCGAAGAAATGGCTACTTGCCCAGAATAAATACTTACAAAGCCCGATACGATAACTGCTCCGCTGACTTGCCCAGCAGCGACACCTGCAACGTAAATGCCTGAAGCAAGATAAGCGCCGGAAGCAACTACTACAGTTTCCCCTGAAACCTTGACTACGTCGCCAGAGATTGCCGCTCTTCGGGTTGTGCTGGACGCGCGGGACATGGGAGCCCTCGCTTATCTTTTGGGTTCACTGTGCTTATAACTTTTTTATTTAACTGCTCCCCATGTTACTGCGTCTCCGCTGATTATGGAGACAAGTGCGACTTTGTTTAGGTTTTGAACATCGAGGCTCCATGATTCCCCCGGTTCTAGGCAATAGCCGTATCCGCTGTATGGTCGGTCGTCTGTTCCCCCAATGTAGATGTCTCCACTGTTCTTCACTAAAGCTTTAATGGAAAGGCCCACAATCTCTCCGCTACTGAGAATGATTCCCCCTGAGTTTGCTGGAACTTGGAGGATGCCAACTCCATCAACTTTTTCTGCTGGACTAACTGCACCAGTGTAAACGTTTTGAGTTTGTGATTGTGTTACGGATATTTGTTGAGGAACTTCGTATCCCATTTTTTAAGCGCTCCAATATCCAACAACGAATCGGCAGATGCCGGTGCCAACAGGATTAGACACAATGATGTCTGTGAAGTCATGTTGGCTGATTCGTCTTCCTTGTGAGGCTCGAAAAATGTCAGAGAGGTTTCCATCTGTTTGTTTCAGCTTATAGTTTAGTGACGAGTCGCAGCGTTCTATAGTCAACCAATAGAAGGTGACTCCCAAAGCATTTAACCCAACTGACCAATCAGTATGAGCGGTAGTTAAGTCTACCTCAACCATTTTTGTTCGATTTGTTCTTTTTGCGCTTGGTGTTAGAAGTGCGATTAAGTCTTCAAGCAGTTTTTCTTCACGTTCACTTTTATACTTACTCAAAGGTCTCACCAAACTATTCTTAGGAAGAAATAACAAAAAAGGTTTAGTCCTCAAATGTGTCCAATCATTCTTATTGTTGTTGGCTTCCCAGATTCCACTCTGATTGTGATGTATTCTATAGTTGCTTTTGGCCGGCGAATTTCTATGTCTTCTCGGTCTTCGACGGGGATCTCCTTTGCTTCGTTCACTCTAATCCAAGCCGTATTAGGACCTTTGTTGAAGATAGGGTCTATGCTTCGCAGTTTACGGTAGGGATAATTCTTCACAAAATTGATAGTTGTTGTGGCTGTCACGGTTACGTCTTCTATGGGATAATCAAGCCCTTCGGGAGTGGTCTCTTGCATATGTTGTAGCAGTTTGGCTTGTGATTCAGAGAGTTCAACCAGGGTTTCTCCAATGTCTATGAGTAGAACAGTCATTAAATCGGGAGGAACCTCTTTCTTCACCTTAGTCTTTTCTAAAACCGATGACAGTTTGGCAGCCATTATTATTCCCTGACTTCACGATGAATCGTGAGGTGGCGCTTTCTTCCCTTACTGTCGACCCATTCCCATGTCTCTACATTAGCCATCGTTGGCGTAAGAGAACCGCTACGTGTAGGTCTAAGCCTAGCTGTTGCCAACATTTCAAGAGCAATATTTACGAGTGGCCATCTCCAAATTCCAAGAAAACCAGTGAATCTTAAAGCCCTAACAGGACGCTCAGCCAAAAGGATTCACCAACAAAGAATAGGAACCCTAAAGAATAAAACTTTCCGTTTAGCTTCCCACCAAGCTTACATCGTCAAGGTAATAAGGATTAGCTGTTGACCCATAGAAGTAGATTTTAACTACTTTTTTTCCTTCCACTACTAGAGGAAGCAGGTCATAGTAGACCCAATCATAGAAGGGTTTAGAGTCGATGGTTACTTGGGTATAAGTGTCGTCTGAGTAGTAAATCCTAGCGTAACCGTAGGGAGGACCGTGCGGTGCAAGGGCCCAGAAACCAAAGGAAGTTATACACGCTTGATGTATATTCAAGTCTTGTTGTAGTTCACCTGAGTATATGAAACAAGACTTGCTGCCGGAATGGGCATACGCGTCTGTTACCGCAACAGCACCTGTTGCCGACCAGCCTGTTAGGTCTCCTGTTTCGAATCCGCCGTTAGTTATTTGTTCGCCGCTTGGACAAGCCACAAGGTTAAGGGTTAAAGTTCCTCCACAGGTCACTTCCAACTCGGTTTCCTCAGCACTGGGGTCAGCAGCTTCAATATTTCCGGAAGTCGACCAGCTACTGAATATACCTCCATTTCCTGATGCCCATGTCAAATCGTGTATTCCAGGGTCAAGGGTAGCTACGTCTCCATCTTTGTAATTTACTCCGTCAATCACAACCATGTGGGTAGCATTGGGAGTACTATTTTCTTGAACGACAATTTGAACGTTACAACCAAGAACACTTGAACTGAGCCCAATGGTCACCATACCCTTTCCTTTACTGGCTTCGGAGAAGCTGCTCTTAAGAGGCATTTTAATCAAACCTCGTAAAGAAGGGTTCTTTCAGATGCACTCAACACCTTACTGAAGAGGTAGAATTCGTCCATCGTACATACTAAGCAGCTCATTCCAGAGGTGTTAGCAGCAATAAAACCGCCTACTGTGGTGTAACCTATGGTTGCGGTCCATGAGTCTATAGCTTCAGAAGCATTATCAATGAACACCTGCAAATTGGCCCCATCGTAAGTAGCAATTATGTGATGCCATGAATTATCTCGGATGTCAGTTACGCCTTCAATTTCTTTGTATGTGCCGGGATCGCCGTCTCCTTTCTGGATACCGAAGAAGATTTTACCAGTGCCACGCATTGCCAACCATACACCGTATCCAATGCCAGAAACTGTTCTCTGCCGATTATATATTTGACCAAGACCAGTTCCTGGAGCTACCTTTATCCATATTGCTATAGAAAAAGCTTGGAGGTCTAAAGAAGGAATATACGGCGTAGATATGTAGCCTTTTGGGTATCCAAGGAACCTGAGACCGCCCCCTACTTTTCCAGAAACCCAAAGTACTTTAGTTGTGTCAGCAATCGTCCAAACTAATGAGTCTCTCGCTGTGCTTCCAGAGCCTTCTTCGAAACCCAAGAAACTTAAAAGAGCCGGGTCGCCTAAGAGGGGGTGAACAATGGGTAACCCCAGATATTTCAAGCCATGCCGTATTCGACCGCGTAAAGGCTCTCCGAAAGGCACATCATCTTCCCGCTTTCCATTGCTCTATTGTTAAGCCGTAGTGCTTTGAAGCTATTGCAACGTCTTTGAGGTCGACTACTCCGTCTCCGTTTAAGTCACAGTCAGGGTTCCAGTTGGGAGCACCAGGCCTAGATTCATAAGCTGCCTTCAAAAGGTTGAGGTCTGTTGTATCTATGATGCCGTCTTTGTTGACGTCACCCAACTTATGGAAGGCTTCATAGTCAGCAGGAGTTATGGCTAACAGTGGTTTTGGTACGGGTATTGGTGGTGGCACGGCTACAGACTTCCAAGCTATTAGCCTAGCGGATTTCCCGGGTTGAGCTGTGTTACCGACATAGATTGTTTTGATTTTACACCAGTCGATTAAGAATGTTTGCGGATAGGTTAAAGCGGTAATGTCAACCTTGTGAAATTCGTCTTTCTCGTTTAGGTAAAGGTCAAAAGAGCCATCGCAACGGAAGATTGTGAGGGCGATTCCACTGAGGGTGGCAAACTCTGCAATCTTAGCTGCTGTTGACCTGTCTACCCCTAAATCTATGGTTTCAACGTGCAGGTCGTCCGCAAATATTAATGAACCGTGTGTCCGTAGTCCATGTACAATAACATTTACGTAGGCACTTGGTGCTGGTGCGGGTGGAACACCAGGGATCCGGATAGTTGGTGGGACACCTACTGCGGGCATCCTAAGCTGTTCCAGTGCAGCGCGTATGGCCCTAAGTTCTGCAAGCATTTCACGGTAGGGATGAGGGACTCTCTCGTCTATCAAAGGCTCTTCTCTCGTTTTTCTTAGTCGCTGAACAAGTGCCATTGGTAGTCGTCCTACTTCACTTCTTCGCCGATGCCAAGCTCTTTAACTCTTTCCTGCTGCTTCTTCAGTTTTTCATATTCCGCTTTGATGGTTTTGTCCAAGTCTTCCCTGCTTATGGTGTCGTCTACTATTATGATGAAGTCTCCTATTTTCTGTTTTTCTTTTCGTTCTTCAGCGGTAGTTTCTTCAACAGCGACCCAAACCTTAAGTTTTCCATCAGGAAGGAATTCGTGACTTTGTTTCTTAAGCTTCAAGTCATTCACCTACTTATAGTTCGTCATCCCAGTAGATTACTGTTACTTCTGGTGCGCCAGCGCTTGATATGAAGCTTAGGTTTGTTCCGCCTTCAAGGACTAGGATGGGATTTTCGATGTCATAGTTGTGGGGCATTGGAACTATACCATTTACTCCAGTGCCAACGTCTACGGGAACGTTGTCGAGAATCATACTGTATGTGTCGTCTTCTAGTACTTTCTCAATTTCCACGTAGCGCAGTGTTGCATCAGTTGTTAAGATTATGGCGACAACGTTTCGTTTGACTCGTTCAGGGATGTCTGAAGCCCAAATGTTCTGTCTTGAAGTGGACAGTGTTAGCTGAGCATACTTGAGTCTTTCACGGATTTGGTCTCGTGTAAGAGCCATTTTAACCAACCTCCAAGCCTGCTGCCTGATCTAATGTTATTGGAGATGCCTTCCAATCTTCGATGAGCGTTGTGCCTAAGCTTAGGGGTACGCCAGTGAAGCCTACTGTGAAGAAGGCTGATGGAACATGGCGCAGGGCGATGTCACGGATTATGCGGTTGTGTGGTCCAACTCCTACGAGGATTGGAGTGAATATTTGGAGGTGGTAGAGGGCGAAGAGTATGTTGGCCACTGGGTTGTGGGCTCTGTCATCCTTGTTGTAGAATTCGTGTCCGATATGGGTTTTTGGTGGAATTATGTATTCCATGAAGTCTGTTGGTTGGTCGTATGGAGATTCAACTCCACTGTAGTAGGCTGCTAAGTCACCGCTGCTTGGTCGAATTGGATCCAATTCTGGGAATTTTCCCGGAATGTCGTGGCCTTCAGGGATGCGCGGATACACGAGGATTTGGTGGGGTTTCCATCCTATGGCGCCATGAAGTAGCCAAGGATATCCATCGTCTGTGGTTTTGTCCAGGTAGATTATGTCCACTTTGGTGTTTCGTGAGTCTCTGAGCCATAGTTCAGCTTGCGCCGAGGTAGCGGCTATGTCGACGGTAGTGCCGGCAGAGTCAATTAGGCTGTAGGGTTTATAGTTGCAGATCCTTCGGCGAACAACTCGAGCAAAAATGAATCCTTCGTCGAACTCAAGAGCCATGAGCATGTTGTTGAGCAAAAACTTCTCTACGATAGGAACGATTCCTTTTTTGTCGGTCATGCAATCACCTTTTCTCTTCTGAACTAGAAGTTATTCCTAGAACTTAATAACATTTTCTAGAAGGGAAACTAAAAAAAAGGAGGATTACGAAGTATGAAGTTGGGTTCTTTATTCAGGCGATCCAATGGGTTTCTTGTCTTCATCTAAGAGCACAAAGCTTGTGCAGCCGTGTCTCTTAAGGAAGTCCACCCGTTCTTTGATGTTTGTGTCTGGATCTATCTCCATACAAACTTCATTACCCGTGGATTCCTTGTACGATAGAAACTTGGCAACACTTTTCTCTTCTCCACTCATGATTTTCACCGTATATCATAGTCTCAATTCTGGTTTTTAACTTTACGGGAGCGTGCGGAACCCGTTCCAATAACAAATTTCTCGTAGAGGTCGAGCATTTCCAAGCGAAGTCTTTTCTGTTCATCAAAGGCTTTAAGCTGTTCAGTTATTATGCCCTTAGCAATATCGCCGATTTCAATTTCTTTTGTTTCTTTAGCAAAATCCGAGTCCCAAGTTACCGTGACACCCCCAGATGCAGGTGTAGACTTTATTTTATAGTGTTTCACTTCCTCTTCGGAAAAGCTAAGATTACTTTGAAGCTCTCTGATTATCTTAAGGGTAACCAAATTACCTTCAATGGGTAGAATATTCAGCAGTGCAATTCGTTCCGCAATATTGAGTCTATATTTCATGGAGGCAGAATGCTAAATCTAAGTTTAAAAGTCTTGTTATCAAAAAAAGGAGGGTTTGAGAGTCGAGAACCGAAGTTAATCTTACGGTGCCCCTGAGTATAACGCTATCCACCTGTCGTATCCACCGAGCTTTACCTTAAGCCATCCAGCGATAGTTGACGGTGTACCAGTTACACCACACCAGGTTTCAGCAGTGGCGGAACTCACTAGAAGATACCTCATCTTTCCAGTTTGGTTAAAGACACCAATGAAGGCGTTAGCTATACTCGCACCGTTATGCTCAAGTCTAAGTGGGTAAACCTCCCGATTACCTGCAATGTCTGAGTATGTTTTAACATAGATACCATAGTGATCTCCGATGGAAGCACCAGACTCAACGTAAGTCTCAATGTCAAGCCCTTCAAAAAGGCCGGTAGTAATTGCGGTGCCTAAAGCTTCTACTTCAATGTACACTCCTCGGACAAGTCCAGTGCCAAGATTCTTTCCTGTTAGTATGGTGGCTCTTGCATGAACACCATAGATATTCAGATTCCCCGAAGTTATGCTACCTTTGACACCGAAAAGACCTCCTTCGGATGTTCCAGCTATGAAGACGCTGTGGACTGCTTGTACCGCTTTAACGCTCGCTATGCCTAATGCTTTAGGTGAGTCCCATGTTCCAAGTTGAATATTTCGCCCGACTAGTAGAACGTCTGTTTTTACACTACGTCTAACCAATTTTCCCATACTTTCACCATCTTTTTAATGGTACCGAGTTTACGGTTTGACCTTTTTAGAGGCTATATGGGTAGCTCAGCTTGTTTAAGTTGTCAGGATTACGTCGGGGGTTGTTCCGGGTAAGCTTGCGACGTCGACGTATTCTCTGAGTATGTTCTCTGGCACGAAGCTTGCACCGATCAGGTATGGTGTTGAAGTCCCGGTGGTTTTCTGGAAGATTTTGCCTAGAACGGTTGTGCCGTATTTGAATATGAATGCGACGTCAAGTTCTTTTGCTTGATAGTCGGAAAGCACGTGGGCTCTTTTCACTAAGATTCCCGGTTTTGGTTTACCATCTATGGTTAACTGTATAGATTCCATTTTTGGGTCTGTTTCGTAGTCCCCGATAGCCACGACTACATGGACTGCGTTCTTGCCGATTTTCACGGCGTTTCCTGAGGCCCCAGCCATCAAGGTTGTGCCTGAGTGGATCCAGTTTTGTAGAGAGCCTCCAGTGATGGTACCCGCATCTTCCCAGTCGTCTCCTATGCCTAAGAAGCCAGCTCTTATTTCAACCATGCCCAGTTTGCCGGCTTCTGGACGTTCACCGTCAAACCTCTTGCTCATTTGTTTTACGGCAACCATGGCACCCATCAGGATCTCTGCGCGGTGACGATTAAGAATGTCAACGACTTCTCTGTATTTTTCGTTCAAGACAAATTGGCGTTCAAAGCTTCTTCCAAACTTGTCTAGCTCGTCGTCGTTGAGTTTCTCGTATTCTAGACCTAATGCTTTTGCTGTTGCTTCTGCGTCAGCCATATCAGTTCTCAACTGTTCAATACTGATTGGCATTCAATTTTTCCTCCGAAAGGGTTATACAGAAAATTTTGATACTTAATCTTAATTAGCAAAATTGGCAAAATCCTAGAGTGAAAATTTTGGAAAAGTGTCCTCGCTGCGGGTATAAACTTCCAAAGGGAAAGAAAGATGTTATCAGAATCTGGGCTTCCTCAGGCATTGAAGAACAATGGGAAGAAGTCGCTAAAAACTATGAAACTAAGGAGATCGCCTTTTACGAAGTTCTCAGAAAGGCTAGGCTATACGATAAACTACAATTAGAAAGAAGTAGGATCGCTGTTGAGCCGCCGACAAAGCCCTAGAACTAAGCTTCTATGGCTATCTTACGTCGCTGGAACTTAAGTGCACCCGTATCTTTTTCGACGGCTACTTTTTCTCCGATGCTGGTAGAGGATCCGAGAAGGCCTCCGCCGCCTCTTACCTTTTCAATGCGTGCTCTGGCTGTTGCCATCAAGCCTTTTTCTCTAATCTCTGTGACGAGTGGACCCTTGGCGAGTTCAAGTTTCCCTAGAAGAGGACTGTGTCCTAAGGAGCTGGAGCCTCCTCGCAGTTCTTCTATTCGTGTGCGTACTTTGGTTCTGATCTCTTCCGCCTTCGCCTTGACGGTTTCACCCATTGGCATTGCCATTACACCCATCTCCTCGTGATGTCTGCTTGGGTGTTGACGAAGCTCACGGCTCCATCTCCAGCGTGCTCAGCTAGGTTTGTGATAGCTTTAACGGGCTGCAGTGCGATTAATTTTTCGGCGCTTGCCACTAGGGTGTCTAAGGGCTTTGTCACGAGAACGGGAATAGCGTTAATTCGGTCTCTCACGTTCGTCTTCAATTTAGTTGCAATTTCGGGCATACAAACACCACTAGTCTTAAATCAACCATTCTACTTAAAAAACTTATTGTGAGATTATGCCTGAACTTGACCTTAGAGGCTTTGTTTATGTGCTTCCAGTGAAGGCAGAGATCATGGTTATTGATTCAGCTTTCCATGCTAGGGGAGATGTAAACTGGGATGGATACATAGATGCCACAGACCTTGACCTTCTGAAGGCTGCTTACGATTCTAAGCTAGGTGACCCCAACTGGAACCCCGACTGCGACCTGAACGGAGACGGAGTAGTCAATATCATGGACACGGTCGTTTGTAGCAAAAATCAGGGTTCTTTGGCGCCCAAGCATGTCACTCCAGCAAAAGTGTCTGTTGCAAGTGGTAAATGTGTGTTAATTGGGATGTTTAGGGGTCAAAGGCTTACGAGGGAGCTTGTGGCTGGAACTAGAGTTGCCTTTATTTTCACTGCTCTAGGGCTGTGTGGAAGAGTCGTCATAATACCATTCTAGAGTCTACTTCCAACCGCAATGTAGTAGCAGGTTGTTTTTCCATAGCTTTGGAACTCAAAGCCAGTTGAGGTTACGTTGCGGATGTGGATTGGAGTAATTATCATTGTTGAGGGTAAACCCCAAGCCGCATAAAGTGAAGGAATGAGGTTGGCAAGTCCCTGGTTCACGCTATCCTCGGTTTTCGTTCTCAAATCACTTATAGAGGTATTCGTGCCCTCAAAAGAGTCCTTCGTTTTAGCAAACCCTTGGTTTATACGTCCGATGGCATCGTTGATTCTGCCCTGAACACGATACAGAGACGCGACTACACTATTAACCGGTTTACAAATTTGGTCCCGTACCCAATCTATGTCGCTCACAAGGTATGGAAAACTCTCGTTTACGTAGGGGATTACGGTAACGGGAATGTCAACGGGAACAGGTGTTTGAACTTTTATTTTTGGGGCAGACACGCTGGGAATAGCTCCTACTCTGCCTTCAGCCACAGCGGCAACGGAAGGTTCAGACACCCCTCTAGGAAAGGTAACCCGATACCACAATCCCGCAGTTTCTCCATACACTTTTCCCCTAACCATTACGGGGACCTTTCCAAGAAATTCAGGAAATTCTATTGCTGCACTACTGATGATTCGAGCCATGGCGGGAACTTCGTTTATCACTGGTGTTTCTATCTTCAAACGTTTTTTGAGTGGAGAAAATCGCTCAACGAGAAGAGACCTTAAGGTCATTTTAATCCCAAACAATAATCAACAGTCTTTTTTAATAAGGCTTGCCGAGGAAAGGAAGCGCATAGAGTAACATTAACAGCGAAAACTGGGCGTAAAAGAGTTTCCACATAAGGATACCACGTTGTTTAAGGTCAGGGTTCTTTCTCAGGACCATGGTCATAACTAGGCTTAAGGGCAGAGCCAACAGAACAAGGTAGTTTCTGTTTAAAGCAAAGATGATGAAGGGAACGTAAAGGAACGGCAAAACAATTATGGATGCCTTTTCTCTCCCAAAGACCGTGCAGAAGTTTCGCACACCCATTTTCTTGTCAACCTCACAATCCTCGTAGTCTTTGAAGGTGTTGGCTCCAAAAACATAAACTCCAAAGGCCAAGGCTGGAACTAGGATCCTATAGTCCAGAGGGTTAGCAAAGGCTGAATAGGCCGCGATAATCCCAAGGGCGCCACGGGGTGTAGCTATGGCTAGGTTACTCCAGAACAATCGGGTTTTCAAAGACAGTGGTGGACTATTATACATCCATGAGAAGGCTAGGATAGTAGACAAGACCGCTCCATAGAAGTGTGCGAAGAAGAACCAAGCCAAACCTAAAGTCATAATCATGAGAACAACAACTATGCTTAATGCCTCGTCTATGCCGACTTGACCTGAGGGGATAGGCCTATTCTTCTTGTGGGGTTGCAACCTATCTAACTCTCTGTCGTGGATCTGATTCGTTATATTAGAAATTGCGTTGGCACAAGCCAGAAGAAAACCGTTGAGAAAACCTAGTAACACTACGCTAGAAGTGAAGGGTAGACCGCTAACTTTTATACCCATTAAACCGAATAGGAGGCCACCACAAAAGGGTGCAAGAAGTGTTTCGGGACGCAGAAGCCTAAAGTAAGGTTTCGTTTTTAACACATTCCCATATATTATGTCCTTTAACATATCCTTGTATATTGTGTATAGACGAAGTCTTTAAAACCTCTTTGTAAAACCCGCATAAAGCAGATTCTGCGAAGATTCGTTTACGCGTGCTCCCCAATATATTGTTTGAACCAGCTCCACTTGATTTGACCCCAACCACGAGTATTATCCTTCATCTGACCATACCTTTGGCAAATTGAGAGGATTAGGTCAGTTGTTAACTTAACCTCTGGCAGTTCCTTCTTGAAGAGTTGAATTGCCAAGCCGATAAGTCCAGTCACGTGAGGCGTAGCCATTGAAGTCCCGCTAATACTCGTGAAGCCATTACCTAGAAAGTCCGAAACATAATCTAAGTACGTGTCCAGGGTGATCCCGCTCCAGATGTTCACCCCTGGTGCCACAACATCTGGTTTAATTCTATTATCAGGAGTTGGACCTCTACTGCTGAACTGGGCAATTACGCCATTAATGTCTACGGCTCCAATAGCCAAGACGTTTGGCAAACTTCCCGGCGCTGAGGTGGTTCCATCGTCCGGTCCCTCATTGCCTATGGCAGCGCAAGTTATTACGTTGTCTTTTATTTCTTGGAAGACTGGAAACATTGGGTCTTCTGTGGGGTTTTTGGTTGGTGGTCCTCCTAAACTTAGGTTGATGACTTGAGCGCCCCATCCAACGGCGTATTCCACTCCTTTGATGACGTCTGAAGTGTTACCCATGCCTGCAACTCCCCTCAGAACCTTTACGCCTATGCCTGTGGCTTTAGGAGCTACTCCCCAAGCCTTCAAACCCAGCAAACGATTGATGAATTCTCCTCCAAGGGCCGTCGTGCTACAGTGTCCACCATGACCATTTTTGTCGCTGACTTCTTCGATGGCTGTGTGTCCTATTACTCTCCCTCTTAGTTGTACATGGCTTTGGTATCTTGGGCTCGAGTCCGTATCAACTACAGCTATTTTTATGCCTTGACCCTCGTAGCCTTCCATTCCAGCCTTGTCTGCTTCGAGGAGTTTGCGGCTCTCCGAGGTTGGAACCCATTCTAGTTTACGCACGGTGACTGCCCTTCGAGCCCTAACCTCAGCTAGACGAACCAGAAGCCGTTTTATGGGTTCAAAGGTGACTCCAGCACCTCTCACCTCTGGAATCCGCACTTCTCTGTCAAAATAAACGGTTTCTACGAAGTTAAGTTGCTTGACTTCATCAACGATTTCGTTGGGCAGAACCGTCGCAAACATGCTGAAGCGTGGAATTGAGAGTCCAGTAAGTCTAAAGTCCAAAAGCAAACGGTTCCTAAGCTCTGGAAGAAAGTCTCTTTTCACTTTGATAATGATAGGCACGGCGACAGTGCCAGCCATAGCTCTTTCAAGTTGCCCCGTAAGTTTCATGCTTTTCTCCTCCTTCCAAGGACCACGTCGTCTACCCTTTTTTGGATCCTACGCCTTAACGGTCGAGGCACAGCTTCCCTTGCTGTTTCTTTCAGCTCGGCGACAGTCTGTCTTGCTTCTCCAGTGATTTCTTGGACGTCTTTTTTGACCTCTCCTAAGGCTTCTCTCAACTTACTTTTCCTTTCCATAAAATAACCCTATGTTTTAAATAACGAGTTGGAGATTTAATATTTTGGTGTTAAAATGCCTGAAAAGACAAAAGAGGAGTTGAGTGAAGAGATAAACAAGGTACTGGGAACCACAATAGATCTAACAAAGCTAACTAAGGATGACCTAACCTTGTTGCATGAAGCACTTCTTAAATTCAAAGAAGTACATGAGTTTCCGCTTCCTCTACTTGATAGACCCCTAGGTGAAATCTTAGATCAGAAGTTTATGAACCGCCCACTACGAGACTTGACCCTTGCGGACATTCTTGGACTGCCAAAAGAAAGAAAAGGCTTATTTGGTTTTGGGATACTAGGTAGGGTTATGGAAAGGGTTGGAGGAAAAGAAAGTGAGTCCCAGACTTGAGGATTTTGTTTCGTCATGGGGAATCGTGTTCGAGGGACCGGTGAGGAAAACAGTTAGGTCAATGCTCGCTGACCTCTTGGACGTGGAAGGTGCTCAGTTTCCAGTCCTAAGTTGGGTAAGGAAGCACGCTGGTCTGTTCAAGGGATAAAACTGTGACTAGACCCGCGGATAGGAAGTTCCCCACAATAGACGGTTGGCTGCCAAAAAATAGAGTACCCCGAACAGCATGAGCACGGATGCTTCTAACCAAGGCAAAACTAGAGGAATTGGGGCGTATATAGTAAAGATCTCCATGATGCTCATGTTGCGAAGTTCTTTTGGACGTATGTATTCACGTCTGAAAATTAGCTTGGATGTCCAACGGCATGTTAGAATAACTATCAGACTTAACCATACAAGTCTGTCGAGTGTAAAGTTTTCGCCTAAAATAAGGCTTCCCAGAATGGGAACGTTGATAAACTTTAAAGTTCCTCCATAAATACTGGCATATCCCGGTTCAAAGTAGCCTCTCTCAACTTTGGCGCCCATTTTTACCAGAATATTGCTTCTTTCCTTCAACTCGAGTTCCTTAAGGTGTCCGCTCCAAGATATTTGAAAGAGTATCGTCGTGAAAAAATAGCCTAGAAGCAACCAACCAAACCCATCTAAAGACTTGTGACTTAGAAACCAGCCCCATGCGCCCATGGCTGTGAAACATACTGAAATGGGAAGAAAACCTAGTAAGCTTTCCTTTGATAGCCCCGAGTTGTAGGCATATCCGAAGATGGCCCAGAGGAAAATTGAGACTAAGGCAATGGTTGGGTTAGGTGAGATCTTCAAGCTTATGAAGATGGCTAATACCGCTAATCCACACAAACCCCAATGAATAACGTTGTGTGCTGCCGTCATACTTATTCTTCCTGCTACGAGGGGATGATGACTTTTACTCGAGTCAGCTTTGTCGTAACCCATAGCTGTATCCATGAGGCTATTATGACCGAAACTTATCCAGTGGGCTAAAAGAGAAAACAAACCAATCGCTAAAGTTTTCCAGGAAAAGAGAGAAGCATTAGTCAGGTAGGGAACTAGAATCAGTAGAATCGTGGCTGGAGCTGTCTGAGCCCTGAAAAGTTGTAGCCAATCTCGGACTTTCATTCTTCGCCTTCTTCCTCTTCGCCCTCTTCAGGTTCCTCTTCTTCTGGCAAGATTTCACCTCGTATTAAAGTTTTTAATCTCCTAAGGCTAATTAAGTCTTGGGATTGTTATGGCTGAGGCTGAGCCGTGGAAAAAATGGGTTCCTGTGGTTGATTCCTTAACGTTGCAGGCGTATTATCGGGTGCTTACGTTTGTGTCTTTTAGGGTTCCCATAAATGAGGCAATTCAAGCGATTAAGTATGTGGCTGAAACGAAAAGGGGTGGAACGGTTTACACAGTGATTCCAGATCGTGTTTATCGTTGGGACGGACTTGAAGTCTTTCCTAGAATTCGCATGAACTTATGGGTTTTCGGTTCTCCAACTCGAAGAAAGAACACTGTTTATTGTCGCGTTGGTTGGTGGACCATGACACTGTTTACGGAGGCCTTGAGGGCAAGAGCTAAGAGGTTAACCGTACCTGGTTAGTATCTCTCTTAATGTTTTGGTTTGAGCTTCAAATGCTCGGGTTAGACGTTGGGTTTCTTTGGCTAGTTTTCTTACTCCTCCCGCTACCGATTTGGAGTCTGCTGGGTTTGGATTTCCCGTCTTGACTGAGTCTGATAGTCGGTTTAGGGCTTCGATGAGTTGCCGTGCGGTTTGATTCCATTCATTTCCACACTTGAGGACTTCGTCTACTCTTTGACGCATCTCTTGGCGTAATCTACCTGAAAGAATATCGCCTAGAACACTCATGCAATTTTCTCCAGGATAGGCTTCAGTTTGTTGAAGGATGATGTGTTTTTGACTTCTGACCAGACTGAGCGCATGAATTGTAAGGCACGGGGCGTGCCTCCTACGTTGCTGTAGTATTTGACTTTGCCGCTGAGCCAAGCGTCGAAGAGATCCCACGCCATGTCTGTGTCGGGTCTCTTACCCAAGAAGCACCAGATTAGGGCTCGTTCCCAAACTCTGATTTCGTCGTCAACCGTTTTAGGATTCTTGACGATTTTTAAAACGCCGCCTTCTATACGGAAGAAAGCCTGAACCTTGACATTTCTGAGGGTTTCGTCTGTTATGTCTAGTTCTATTGTGCGTCCTCCAGGAAACCCATAAGCTTTCTGTATGTCTCCGATGCCTATCTCCGTGTTAGAGATCTCGACTACGGCTGCCATTATGTCAATTAAGGCATCTCGGGCTATTTCTTTGAGTCGTTCTTTCAGCCTTTCGACGAAAGTGGCTCCGACTGGTTTGGCTTCAAGGATTTTTTCGACGCCTTTAACTATTGGCTGCGCCATTTCCTCCGATAGAAATGGTTTACCTTCCATTACCCCTTTACGAATTTCCATAGAAAGCGGAATCGACCCTAAAGGTTCAACTCCAAACTCTTTACATAAGTCTTCAAGGACCACGTTGCCGAAGATGTCGTAGCGTTTTCCACATTCACAGTCGAAATACGCCATGTTCTTTACGACGCCTAAGACTGGAATACCTTCGCTCTTGTGGAGTTGAAGCATTTTCCGAGCGGATTCTACATGGGCGGGTTGAAGAACCACTATGGAGCCCAATAGGTTTTCTCCGAAGTTGCTGAGTAACTCCAAAAATTCGTTGTGAACACCAGCAGGCATGTCGATGATTGCTGTGTCGGATCTCCATTTAGTATGTTTGAGAACGTCACGGAGAATTTGAGCGTACTCGCTTGCATCCATGCTTACTGGTTTGTCTCCACTGATTGTGGCCATCGAGAAGAACTCTATGCCGTTGACTGTTAGCGGTGTGAAAGACTCTGATGAAACCTCAATTTGGTTCTTAACGCCCAGAAGTTCAGCGGCGTTAGGATTGCTGAGGTCAGCATCAATAAGTGCAACAGAACCCTTCTTCTTAGAGAGTTCATGGGCTAAATTAATGGCTGTAAGAGTCTTACCAGTCCCACCTTTCCCAGAAAGCACGAGTATGTAATGCATTTATTGTTCTACCACCCATCCTCGTTTCTTAAGCCGTTCAAGTAGTCCTTCTCCAGCGCCTGCTTCCACTTCTTTTTCAGGTGGCGCCCCAACCAATATACGTCCGCCGTCCCTGATGATGACTTCCAGCGGGCGTCTCTCCCTAGCTACTCCAGCGGCTTCGCTCATCCCCTGTCCAAGTATGCGGTAGCTATCTTCTCTGTAGCCTTCAACAGCCTTAGCGGACCCACTTCTCTCTATTGCCGCTATTACTTCTTTGTGTCTCTTTTCTTCATTCTCTTCTTTTTGATGGGCTTCTATGACCGTCGCTACGGCTTCATGTGCCGCTTCACTCGAGGCTTTCTTAACGTCTTCTGCCGTGATTGGTTTCTCTGTTTCAGAAGGAGCATGCCTTTCCTCCCTTATGATTTCTCTAATCTTGTCAGTTGTCAGCTCTTCTTTCCCAAATAATTGTCTGTACTTCTCTAGCTTATCTAGGACCTTCGTTTCTACGTCTTCTTTTGGGGAAAGGAGTAGGGCAGCTTGGCTTGCTGGAACCCGCGTACGTTTCATGATGGGACGGTCGTCCTCGCCTATGACCACTCTTCCATCTGGCAGTCGAACGGGTTCTTCAATTTCCACGTAGGCTTCTGTTTCCTTCTCCTTAGGTTTCCGCTCGTCCATGATGCGGACTACTTCGTTAGCTATGCTTCGCACATCTGGTGGCATGCCGTATGGTATTCCATACGCTGTGCCCTGTGGTACACCGTACTGTTGTGCACCTAATTGTACACCGGATGGAGATCCACCACTTAATATTGGTGCCCCAGGCATCGAGCCAGTTGGAAGACCTGTTGGAAAACCTAATAGCTGCGGGGCTTGTTGAACTTGCCCACCAACAACCATGGGCGTAACTTTACCTTCTAGCTGAGCTTTCTGGAGAGCAAGGGCATATTTTTGAGCAATGATGTAAGCTGTGGTGGCTGTGATTCCGCGAAAACTTTGCAGGAGAGAGACAAGTTGCGTTGGATGAATAGGTCCATACTCAGCCCAGCTACAGACTTCATCAACGACTTTCGACGGGATATCCGGATGCTTCGTCAAAATATCCTTAAGAATACGTGTCGTGTCCAATTCACCCTTATAGAGAGGCCCCTCCTCCTCAGTGACTTTCTCTCCGGTTCCAGGCGCTTCTTTCGCCGCTCGCCTTTTTCTAGCTGAGGAGAGGCGACCTTTGATACGTCCAATATCCATTTTGTCCATTTTCAGAGTGGCAGCAAGGATGTTTACATCGGCGTTTATGTCTTCTTTTAGAATTTCTTCGACGATCTTTGCTGGTGGAAGACCCTGTTCTTGCAGTATCTTGATTTGTTCTTCGAGGGTTATCTCCTCTTCTTCGTGTTCGCTCAATAAATTTCACCAAAAGACTAATTTGGTCTTCGAGGACATAAAAGTCTTTACCCTTTGCACGAGTCATCACATCTTCTTGGAGAGAAAACATGATTAAGGTATTAATAGTGGGTGCTGGACCTGCAGGACTAGCCACGGCTCTTTCGATTTTAACGAGAAATTCTGGCTCTGAGTTTGATGTTACGGTTATAGATAAGAAGCGGTTTGTTGGTGAAAATCCAAGGTGTGCGGGCGGCGTCAGCTTATATATGGCTGAGAGGGCTGGCGCTTGGATTCCAGATTCGTGTATTGTGGTTAAGGTTAGGAGGGTTCGGATTTATGCGCCGAATATGGACTTTTGGGAGATGAAGGGCGAAGGTTATTATGGATACGTTTTGGACCGTGTGGGGTTCGAGCAAGCCATGGCTGAGAGGGTGAAGGGGCTTGGGGGCAAGATAGTATTAGGGCATCTGGTGTCGCTTGAAGACCTTGAATTTTGGCAAGGCAAATACGACTACATTGTTGGTGCTGATGGGTCTGTTTCGGTTGTTCGCCAGTGGCTTTGCCTTCCAAATTTTAGCGGCATCGACATACATCTTGGTGTTCAAAAAACCATAATAAGGGACTCTTATCCGCAGGACTTGATTGAAGTTTATTTTAGCGAGAAGGTTGCGCCAGGGGGTTATGCTTGGATTTTTCCTGCTGGGGATGGTTTGGTCAGAATTGGGCTAGGGCTCCCAGTGTGGAGAGGTTGGCTCGCACATAAACTCTTGGAGGGTTTCATTCAGAGGCAGGTCTGTGATTATCAGGAGGTTGACTCTGTTGCTAAACAGATCCCCACTGCGAAGATGCCTGAAACTGGTGTATATGGAAATGTTCTTTTAGTTGGGGATGCTTTGCCTAGCACTGACCCCGTGACTGGGGGCGGGATCTGCCAAGGAATAGCTTCTGGAAAAGCGGTTGGGAAGGCTATAGCTGAGGGCCACCCTGAGCGATATGACCGCTACATTGGTTGGTTGAGAAAACAGAATGTGCAACGCTATAAGTTGAAAAATGTTCTTTACTCTTTCAGTGATCAGGATTTTAATGACTTAATTTATACAATGCAAGGTTTTAAACCTAAAACGATGTCAATTGGGAGGGAGCTTCGTCACGCCGCTATTCATTTGTTGTTGCGGAAGCCACATCTCCTAGGTAAGTTTTTTAAAGCTCTATTTTGAAAGCTCTTTCTTTAGTGAGGTTGCTAGTAATTGTTAAAAGGACTTTCTGCTACAATATTCCTTTAGGGTGTGAGCTACCATGCTGGATATGCTTAATCGGGGTCACACAAACCCACAAGGAGTGAACACCCAGAAGCCCCTAAAGTGGATTATTGTCGACAGCGTGATTGTTGCGTTGATAGCTATGGTCGCCGTAATGCCCGAGCGAGCACCAACAGGGGATGAACTGTACTCTACGTTGTGGGTCATGTTAAAAGCTTTCCTGGCAGCCTTATTGGCGCAAATTGTGATAGAACGGGGAATAAAAAGACAGTAAAAAAAGGGGAAGTTAAGTTTCAGTTTCACGGTAATGGCGGATCTCGCTGAAGATCAAGTCGATGATGACGAAGACTGCTGTGCCAAACCCTTTTAAGAGTTTGTCATACGGATCTGGCAGGTAGGTGGCTACCGCCATGATTGTAGTTATGATTCCTCCATATAACGCTAGGGTTTCCTTCAATTTATTTTCGATATATTCAAGTTCCTTTCCGTTTCTGTAGTAGACCCGCGTATAGCCCCAAATGTTTCTCCCGAAGCCGACTAAAGCAGCCCAGGGTACTGCACTTATGATCGTTAAAGCGTACAGCCACCAAGGTTGAACAAGCTCTGGCACATCTTCTGTTGGAACCTCTTTCATGGCCAAAGAGATTCCCTGCATTACACCAGTGAGTATCAGCACCAACAGCACTACTTTAGCTACTTTCTTTAGACGATCCGAGTTCATGTTCATGTTTTTCCCAAAATAAAATCCGACTTTAGCGCTTAAAACCCTTTTCACAAGAGCATATCTCTGAAAAAGATAAAAGTCAATTCTTCTAACTCTATTCTGGTGAGCTTATGGCTGAGGTTCTAGAGCGTAAACCATTCCGCACATACTTGAAGGAAAGGGAAACTCTGATTCCTCGCAAGAAGCTTGTTGACATCATTGGAATTGACCCCTATATCTTTGAACAAGTACCTATTGTGGATGCGGTGTCGGCTGCCAACGCCATAGAAGTTGTGGCAGGCTCGTCTTGGGCACGTGGCTTGGCTGAGGGTGTTTGTGGACCTGGCTATGTGGGTTTCAGTCCTGGCACGTCGGAGTTTGATCGTTGCGTGTACCATGTTAGTCATAGGGTTGCGGCGCGTGTTCTGGGTATAACTTGGGCTCCTCCGACTCCACCAGTTGCACCTCCACCGAGACCAAGGAGACGATAAGGATGGCTAAGATTCTTGAGGAAGGGCCGATTCGTAAGATACTTAGGGAGAAGAGATTCTTAGAAAGAGAAGGGAAAAGGTCACCTGAAGTGGATTGGGAAAGAAGGAGAGAAGCGGTAAAGAATGCGATAGAAGGATATGCTCTCAATTTGGTCGTTGAAAATAGATTGTTGAGAGCAAATCTTTATGATATCTTCAGAGAGTTAGCAGAAAAGTACAGGCATGTCTAAAGAGGAGATGAGGCTTGCGAGCGGCAGAGAAGATTACTCGGAATGTTGGGATCCTTCGTAGGGCGCTAACTGGAAAGGGTTCCAGAAGCCTAGTGGAATCCGTTGTTGAGGAAGCAGCTCTCCTCCATGAGGCACTACCAACAACTAGAGACTACTGGGCTTCATTAATTTTAGACGAAGAAAAAGCGGAAGTTGAGTATAAACGTCTTGCAGACATGATGGCTCCTGGAGGTCCCATCGAAACTGCCACATGGGTCAGGGAAATAGTCTGGGGCATAGCTGAGGATGAGAAACGCCACGCTCAACAGTTGAAGGATATGTTGGAATCTCTTTCGAGGGAAAGAAAAATTGTTTGAAGAGGGACCATTAAGGAAGTTGTTACGCGAAAGAGGTCTACTTAAGCGTTTGCGGGATCCTCAGATCGCCATTTACCCGCCCGTTGACCGGGAATTAGAGAGTATGCGTGAGGCTAAGAAGCGGGAGTGGAAGGCGAAAGGCTACCCTGAAGGCCTAGTCGAAAAGGCTTTGATGCTTTCGGATGGTTGGGTTAGTTCTTTAGCGGCAACTTGGGCTCCACCTGATAGACCAGATATCCGAGAAGCAATAATCCGTAACGCATACCCGAAAGCTTTGTCTGTGGGTGAGGCTTGGATTGTCGCCATGATGAAGTAATTTCTTTCGCAAATTCTTCCAAAAGTGTTATCTTTTGTGAAATGGAATGGTATTAGGGGTTGAGGATGAGCCTGCTTGAATTACGCGGGAAAGACCGTGCTGAGGTAGTTAAGTTTTTGCGTGAGAAGGTGGAGTTGCTTCCGGAAGGCTATTTTAAGCGCAGGATGCAAGCTAGGGTTAAGTTGTTGGATGAAGTTCCTCGTGAAGCATACTGGGGACTTGTTATAATTATCCTTGCAGCGCTGGGTCTCTTGGTTTTTGGTAAAATCTTCTTGAGGAGGGTCTGGGTTGTTCCGTAAGTTTTTTCCTAGGGGTTCAACTTGAGAAAAGAGAGATTCTGGGCATGACGGTCATAACATTCAGAAAGTAGTTAGAGTTTCCTGTTAAAGGCGAGTGGAGCAAGACGGTTTCTTTCCACTATTCGACGCTTCAGATAACTTCCAGCAGCTTCAATCCCTTTATAGAACTCTATGCTAACAACTTTTCCGAATAGTTGTTTTTGATAGTTTTTGATCACTATTCCTTCTATATTACTCTCTGGGGCAAAGGCTGAAGTTCTGTCGAGATAGAATGAAAGTTTTTCGAAGAAGTATTTAGGTGTCATATCTACTTTTCGTTTGATGAGTGGTGGTGGTATCCCGTATTGTTCTCTTAGAGGTGGACTCAAAATCTTATTGCCCGCGGCAACGTCAAGCATGATGTCCCATGTTGGCAATCTATCATAGAATACGCTATGTCTTATTCTGAGGTGTTCATAAAATAGGTCGTAGGGCTGTTCGGGACTGGCAGGATACCATGTTAGCCTTCCGTCAAGCTTCTCTTCAACCGTAACCTCACCCGTGAGAAGCTCAGTCATCTCATGCTCACTCATTAATGGTCTCCGAGTTCTCGGAATTGCTCCTATAGGTAGCCGTTTTATCAAAGCGTGATATTCGGTATCGTTCAACTGACTACCTCTGCCGCTTCAAAATTGCCACGATAATGTCAACTTCTTCTTTAGTTTTAGTTTTTAGGAGTCTAGCGCATTTGATAGCGTCACGAACATCTCTGCTGGAGAGTTCTTTTAGAACCTTCTCTGCAATATAGATTCCTAGGTCTTTGAGTATATTCTCTTGGTCTTCCAGAACATTGACTACAACATCGTAGAATTCATCGTCGGTGTAGTCCCTGAAGCGTAGTGGCAGAAATCTGCTCATGAGTTCTTTTGGAATACGCGAAATATCGTTGGCGCTACCGAAAACCCAAGTCTTCAGCCGTAGGGTTCGGTGTCTCCGGTATTTCGTTTCGCTAACATAGCCCTTGTGCATAAGACTAAGAAGGGCAGATAGAACCTCTGGGTCATTAACTTTGTCCAGCTCGTCAATAATCAGGTATTTAGGGCGTTCATTAAATAACACATCAAATAAGCCTGCTCTTGTTAGGTTGCTTCCCAGAATGAATCGGCTCTGTGGCAGCCTAGCAAGGTCCTCCTGTATTAGGGTTTTAGCTGATGCGACGGATCCCCACAGTAAGGGGTGAACAGGCTTCTCAGCCTTAAGGCTTCTTAGCAGTATGTCTTTTTTGTCCTCGTGCCCAACAACAAGCCGGAATAGGTCTGAGGGCATCTGTTCAGCTACGGCTTCAGTTTCTTGGGTGAATGAGCCTTCGTAGTCAGCCAGGGCCTTCTCTAAGGCTGAAAGGTCAAGAGCACGATAAGCACAATACTTGTTGCTTTTAAACACAACCTTCAAGATTCTGTGAGTAACCAGTCTGTTGAGGGTTCTTGCATCGGCAAACGTCATGTGCCATTCGAACCCATCCCACTCATTTTTGGGTGGATGAGTTTTCTCCCATTCTATTATCGTTTCTAAGAGTTTCTTCATACTACCGTCTGTGTCGTGGGAAAGAAGAACTAGAGCAGCATTGTAGGTTTCTTGGTTAAGAGTGGAGCTCATTTTCCTCTAAGCTTAAATTGTCTGAGAAAAATAAAACTGTTGAGGTTTAATTATGACAACAGGTAAAGAGGTAAACCAAAAAATTTCTGATGTGTCGATGGTTTGGACTGGTTTTCTAGCAGAACTACATAGACTGATAAATGAATTAGAAGGTCCCATGGGTACGGTAAGAGGAACAGTTTCATCTCTTGTCATTCCAACCAAATACATGACTCGGGAACAACAAATAACTAACGCTATTACAGCTCTTGACCAAGCTTCTCGTCAATTCACTGAGAAAATTACACAACTCCGGGAGTTCTTGCGGACATACTAGCCTCCTCTCCCCCTTTATTTTTTGCGCAACATAAGCACTTGATTTATAAGGATGAATTTACCGAAACTTGTTCAAGGTGTTTAGAATGCCCCGCAGTCTTGACGAAATGGTTTCGGTTGGAACTGCCAAACTGTCAAGGAAAGCCGCAGCCATGTCTTCTAGCTGGAACGCCGCGAAAGGCAGAATGAAGACAGGGTACGGTGCCATGCCTTTTGGCCCCACGAGGAAGGCGAACTACAGCTCGGGTGTCGACGCAGCGACTCACCGGGTTGACGTGGACAAGTGGGCCAGAAACTGGCGTGCTAACCCAGATATAACTGGGGCGGAGAGATGTCTGAGTAGTCTCAGCATCCCAAGCCAGTTGATGCCCAACACATACGATTAGGTAAACCAACTGATCGGTGCCCTATCTTCCCTCTTTTTTTCGTTTGAATTGCGTTTTTAGAGTAGTTGTAGTTGTTCTTGAAGCTTTAAATAAAAGAAATTCGTATTTTAGCCTGAAAGGTGACAAAAATGACGAGAGATAAATGGCTTCCAACGATAATTCGACCTCCTGGACAGGTAGGCACGCAATTGGCTGATTTTGACATTGATTGTATGGATGGCTCGGTATTCTCCATGAGTGCTAACCTTGGAAAGACTGTCGTAATCGCCTACATAAGACCTTCCTATTGTGAAGCAACCATAAAAGAAGACAAATGTCGCGTCGTTGCACAACTAAAAGAATTGTCCAACGTGAAGAACGCTGTCATTTTGGTAGTATCCAAATGTGACTGGCACGACTACGGACATGTTCAGAAGGACCATCCTGCCATCTACGAAGAGATACCACCCGGATCAGGGAACTGGGTCCTAGTCGACTTTCCGTCGAAGGACGAGTGTAGAAACTGGCAAAAACCATACGTCCAAAGTCTCAATCCGACTGTTCTAGTGGCGATAGATATTCCCCCAGCTTACAATGACTGGAATGAATACTGGAGACAATACGGCAGTCCTGACTATCCGATGCAGAAGGTCGGTGGAATGGTTCAAAACATTGCCTTCCTGCACATGATACCCACGACAGTCGTGATTGACAAGGAAGGCGTGGTGAGATACAGAAACGCGGGCTTTACACTCGGAAGCAAAATACAAGGACAATTAGACAGAACGTAACAGAAAGTATTGGTTTCAAAGAAGCATCATTCCCATCTTTTTTCTTTTTAATATCTAGAAGCCTAAGGTTTTGAGGAGGGTTATTAGTCCTAGTGTGAACATGGTTATTCCGATTATTCTGCCGTGGAAGGGTGGTTTGAGGCGTTTTTTGGCTCCGTTGTTTGCCCAGGCAGATATTGGGTCGGCTATGGCGGACCCTAGTGCCATGGCTAGTGCTATTGACCATGTGATTCCTATGAAGGCTTGGTAGGTGGCGAATCCAATGGTACATACTACTCCTTCTGCGATGGTTGTGGTTCCTATGGCCACGGCTGGCAGTAAGCCCAGAGTCATGTAGCCGCTTACACTTAGCGGTCCGTAACCTCCTCCAGTCATTCCTTTGTTGAAACCGCAGAGGAACCCGAGGGTGCCCGTCCCGAGAGCACTCGGCCTACTTTTGAATTTGATCTTTCCAAAAGATCTGATGACTACGAATATTCCCATGAGCACGGCTATTAGGGATATGTAGGTTCTTACGATCTTTTTTGGAAGGAAAATGCCCATGGATAGGGTTGCGACAGTCATGGCGACAACTGAACCTGTGAGGGTGATTCCTACACTTCTCCAGTTGACGTTTTTGAAGTATGCGTGTGCACTACCTCCAATAAGTCCGCTACACATTTCGCTGAACAGTATTGCTGGAACGATAACTTTTGGGTCGTAGCCGAACAAGAGCAGAAGGGGAGACATGAGGGTTCCATATCCTCCTCCCAATCCATTATCCACCATTTCGAGAGAAAAAGCCAAGAAAAAGATGAAAAGGATGTCAAGCAATGGTTTAACCTCGTAACCGTTATTAGCGTTATGATTGTTATTTTAGTTTTGTGGGGTCGTATGCCTCAGAAGTTTAAGTTAATCTTTATGGATGGAACAGAGGAGCCAATTGAGGCTGTGGGGCTTATGGTCGCATGGATTAAGGGGAAAATCAGGGCGGCGGAGAAGAGGACTTATCTTCTGAAGGTTGAAGAGGTCTAGTATTTGGCTGTCACTGTGACCGTGGGCGAGTTGGAGAGGGCTGCAGTCGAGGTTAGAGAATTCATTAATGACTTGCTTAGCGAGTATGTGGCTAAAGTCCCTGATGTGAGGGTTCCTCCACTGTGGGATTTGGGTCCGGTGTGGCCGCCCCAATACTATCCGCGTGTAAGAAAGATTTTGGTTCCTGAGCAGGTAGCCGTCTTGTGGGCTGTGGATAGAGAGAAGACGAAGTCGGCTTTAAGGTGGGCTGTTGCCCATGAATTTTGGCACTATGTTCAAGAGGTGAGGGGTGAGCGGGGGATCCCGATTCTTGATTTTCGATTTTTAGCTGAACATCTTGCAAAGAAGCAGGCGGTTAGGCTTAGCGGTGTTGCAGACGCAGAAGGTGTCCGACTATGGAAAGAGTTGCTGGCCTACATTTATTGAGAGAAACTAAATGAAGAAGAGGCTTCGGGTCCAACCACTACTTCTTAAGTATTTAGAAGAGGGAATCCTTAAATATCCACACGTCTTTCTTTTTCCATGCACCTAGTTGGAGGCACCTCTGATCTATGACTTCATAGGTCAGAGGGAAAGATGATTGATTCAGATTTGGGTGAAATGCACTAGGTGTAAGACACGGTTTTTGAGGTATAATTACGGTCATGGGAAACGACGGGATAAGAAGCCTCATCATAGAAGTGGAAGAAGGGGGCGTCCCTGCAGCGTCGACATGCCATGCATTATTTGTGGCGGGGCGGTTACTCTCCAGTAGATCTGCGTTGAGCAGCCCGTGCAATAGCATCCAAGATTCCAAGGCTTTCAGCACATCGGAAATGGAAGGTTACGGCTTTTGATGGGTCTTTTGAGTCCCACAGGATTAGTGGGTGCCACACGACGTCTCCGCATTCGCTGCAGAGGCTGATGTTGCCCCATGCCTTTAGGGCAGGATACTGCTTTCCTGCTACGGTTATGAATTTGTCTGGCCAATACTCGACGATTAAGACTTCTTCTTCAACTTCTCCGCATTTTAGACAGGTTCGTTGCCAAATCTTATGTTCCTTGTCAATCTCCTTGTATTCCCACAGCTCTTCGCGGTCCTCGTGCTCACAATACTCGTAGTCCACAGTTCAACGCCTCTTAACTGAATTCCGAGAGAAAGTCCACCGTGTCCGATTTAATATGGCATCTCACGTTATTACTTTTACAGAAATCAGTTAAAACCTCAATGTCCGCTGCGTACTCTCTTCTAGCTTCTTCGGTGTTAGCTCTGGAATCGTAGTTCCACTTTCCAAAAACTATCAAATCGACAAATGTAAGCTCCTCGAGCAGCCGAAGAAGATCCTGCTTATAAATTGAGGAGGGCGGGTAGGGCTCCATGGAAACCCAAACATAATCACCGAACTCTTGTTTACAAGTTCGCATTCTAATGAGGCGAGCTTCAGGAACGACAGTGTTAGGTTCATACATCATCCAAAATTTATTATCGAGCGAGACTAATGTCATTCCCTGTCTTACGTCATGAATACTCGAGCAATCAAGCTTCGATAGAGTAGCCACTCTAATGCCGTAAACATTCCTGAGAAGTCGAATCAAGTCCAATGTATTAGCGTCGACTTCAGGCAAAAATGGATCTGTTAAGAATGATAAGAAAACACCGAGGTCGCTTTTCCAAGGGTGAAAACGCCATTGATATTCTAGCTGGTGGCGCACAAGCTCGATGGGAGGCTTCTTAGGCAACCTTACTTTTTGACTTTCATATCTTTTTTGGCGCGTGAACCTTGGCACGTAGCAATATGCACACTGATTTGAACAGCCATAAGCAACATTCACAGCGTAAGGATCCTTCACTTGTAGTACTGCTTGAGCTGTTTCTAACGCGAGACCTCTTGGTTTGTAGAGTTCGCCCAACATTTTCTTACCTTCGACTAGTAGAAAAAAAGGGAATTTAGAGCGGGATATCCTTGAAGCTAAGTGACTTCACGGGCTCTACTGATGTTGGCACTGGATCACTTGTATAAACATTGTATCTACGACAGAAGTTACTGTAATCTGCATACTTCCTATGAACTGACACAGCATACATGCCTTTTGGTCCGAGGTTGACGGCATAGACCACTTCATTGTCTTCTTCTACTTTCTCAGTAGGCGTTCTCATTATTGAGAACGCTAAGACCTCGAAGCCCAGCTTTGCCAAGTTAGGGATTATCTCGTAGCTTTTTATAATTTCTGTACTTACGAATTTTTGTCTAATCCTTGTTACTGTCGGTTGTGATACTCCAACACGTTTGGCAAGGGCGCGGTCGGTTTGTTTACAATCAGATAGAAGGGCCTTCAGTATCCGAGTATGTGACTCTCGCTCGTACTTCATTCATTTCCCCTCATTTTGGTTTAAAAGTAGAGGACATTAATATATGTTTATGAATAACAATTATAGAATTAACGTCTATAATGAAGAAGTAAACCCGCAGAAATAATGCTGTTTGTGGGGGTTTGACGGGAAGGCTGATTGAGAGGAGAATTTTGGAAAAGCTCTAGTGTTCCAAAAATCTTCTTCTTTTTTTGTCTGGCCGACAAAACTCCCCGCAAACCCGTTCCACCTTGTTCATGGGGCTGAAGGAAAGAGCGAGAAAGGAGTCTCTTTACGTCTGGTCAGAGACGTAACTCTTTCCATCAACCTTTCCACCTTTTTTCAGTTCTCTCGATCCATCTCGTTTTCACCCAGAATTCGTGGGCGCTTGGCTGTAATTTAGCTTCCACCACAGTTCTTAGAGGTTCGCCTTTCCATGCTTCGCTTAGTTCAATGAACTCGTATTCGGCAAGGAATTCGAGGACAAGCGTGAGTTTTGTCATGGACACGTTTGTAAGTCCTTTCTTGGCACTTAATTCGTTGAGGTCATGCCATTCGCCATCGCCAAGAGCACCTATGACTTTACCGATTAGCTCCATGTGTAGAAGGACGCCTTCAGTTCTTAAATTCCTTATGAAAGACTCTTCTAGTACAGGGTTACACCCCAAAAAAGGAGGGTACTAATTTCGGTACTAATTTCTGTCGAGGGCAAGCTTGCAGTTGTTGCAGACCATGCGCGGTTTAGAGTTGTCGATGGCGTCGAAGGAAGCAGAGCATTTTTCTCCGGATAGACGACAGTATGTGAACCAGACACGAAAACGTTTACTCATTAGACCACTCCGACGGGTATATTGTAGTTTCTAAGCATGGGCTAGTTTTAATCCGCCTTTCTTTGGTCTTATGTTGCATAAAACCCACGTTTCATCAAGGTTGGAATGAACCTTTTCACCGTTAACTTCAAGGTCGTATTTCAACCCTGCGGGAGTCTTCGTAGGTATTATACGAATTCTCAACCATTTCACCTCACTAGGGTTTTCCACCCCAAAAAGAAGAAGGGAGGGAAACTAAATGTTTTTGCCTTTTTCGGTGATTTTGAACACTGGGTTGAAGGGATCCTCTTTAACCTTTGCAATGAGACTATCTTCTTCTAGGTGCCGTAGAGATGCGAGAAAGTGATTTCGTTGTCCCCTCGTGAAAACTCTTTGTCCAGGGTACGCTATTTGTATAAGATTGCTTATTGGTTGTGGTCCATGGATTCTTAGCACGGTGAGGGTAACGCGCATACTCTGACTAATTCTTTTTTCTTTCAAAACCATCACCCCAAAAAAGAAAGAGGAGGTTACTCGTCTACTCGTTCTACTGCTATGTCTTCTGGCTTAGCGATCTTCATTCCTGCTTCGTGTGCTTCTTTCGCGGTGTTGTAGAGTTTGTCTTGTTTCACCCACATTCTAATCAGTAACCGATATTTCGTCAAGGTTTCACCCCGAAACAAATCAGTTTCTTTCATAAAAGGATTGAATTGAGGGCCCAAGAGTGAGTTGTTTGCACCCTAATTGAAGCTCAACATCCATGTGGAACTTGTTAAATCCAAGTATGACTAACAATCTATCTGAAAGGGTTAAGAAAAGCCATATTCCTTTGCACCCGTTGAACCCTGGAACTTTTCTAAGGACAATAACCATTTAATCACCCCATTTCAATTATGCTCAGCATATATGTTCAGCAGATATGATGAACAATTGGTTGCGAGGGCCGGACTTTCAGGAAGCAGGGTTACTATCCCTGACGTGTACCGGTGTCGTGGGCTCCCCCTCAGCGATACAATCGCTGTATCCCAAGGGTGGAAAAGCACCGTCACACTACTTCCTTTTGAACCGGCGACCCCTAGGTTTCTCGAGGCAACGGAGAGCTCTTATGCGGTCGGCCCCCACGGGCTGGATGTGTGTCGACGACATCGGCGCCGCCGCAATCCCGCCTTATGAGCCTAGTACCCTACCTTGCTTGAGAGATGTGGGAAACGACTTTGAAACTCTTTTTCATTATCCTCACATCTCTTCATCTAGCTGGGCTACCTCGCACCCCAAAAAAAGATGGGATTAGGGCAGTTTTATTAGTTTCGACTATGCCTCTTTTTCCTCTTCCGTAGCTTCCGGAGTAAAGCTATCAACGGCGAAAGTGCCGAACCAGCCTTTATGCTGTGGGCGGTAGTCTAACAAACCCATTCTGGTTCCTGCGTCTTCTAGGATTTCTTTTAATGTTTTCTCGATTCCGTCTGGGAGACGTCTGGCATCGTAGATAATCTGGAATTTTACGCCCCACTTTGGTATTTTGGCTCTACCCTTAAGAACACGTTGTCTCTGGATCACAACTGCTCGCTCGTCAACTTCATACTTGTCCGTGCCTAACGGAATTTTCTCAGGCTCCACTCTCATTGTACCAGCAAGTAAGCTAGAAAGACTCACTCTTCGCACTCTGTATTGCTTCGCTGTGTTAATGATCATGCTGTATACTGCTTCTTGAGGAATGTATAGCTGATCCTTGCCATCAATCTTAGCCATGTACGCGCTGTTTTTTGCATCCTCTACCGTGCTGTAGGTTTCCATTCTCATTCTACTTTTTGATTTTAGACTCTCTGGATTCAAGCGATTCATTAGAAGCGGCGTCAGACCTCTAATTTCTACGTTTATCTTTTTGTAGAAGTTTCCATTCAAGGTTTTCACCTCCTCACGTTGCCTAACCGTACATCACCCCACTTTGCCTGAGAGGACTCCTCCACACTCCACAGGACAATACCTGACCTGATGCCAAGGCTTGCCCAACCGCACGCAACCGTGCAAAACCAGACTCTGCAGTGCCATGCCTAGCAATACCAGACCTCAATGATGCCTTAGCCTGCCGTATCACGCCTAAGCTTGCCATACAGTGCTTCACCGGACAAAACTTCGCGATACCGTGCAGTGCCTCAACACTCCAAACCATACCGCAAAGGAGCTTACCTAACCATGACAAACCAAGCAAAACCCCACACCGCAGAACATCACCATACCATGTAACACCTAACTCTGCCGAACCGTGCTGTGCCGAACCTCGCTTTTCTCCACACCGCCCTTCCAAACCATGCCATAATAAGACCTTACCTTGGAGTACAGTGCCCCATTGAACCCCACACAACCAAACAGGACATCGCCAGGCCATACCGTAATAAGACCTTACCATGGAGTGCAGTACCCCACCCTCCCCGCAGCACCAAGCAGGACATCGCCAAACCATACCATGATAAAACCTTACCTTACCATACAAGACAAAGCCCCGCTCCGCCGTAGCCCAACCAGCGCAACCGGGCCTCACCATGAAACATCGAACAGTACCGAGCCTTGCAGAACCAAACTGAACTTGACCCAGCCGGACAGGACCCAACACCGCCATTCCATGCCAGACCTCGAAAAGCCACGCCTTACGCAACCTAACTGGACAGGACCGAACCGTGCCATGCAATGACAAACCTCGCAATACCGTAATGAAACCTTGCCTTACATCGCGGGACCTAACAGGACAGGACCTCACAATGCGTAGCCATGCAAGACCTCGCCGGATAGAACCGTACCGTACCTTGCTGTGCAAGACTTCGCCATACTGTGCCCGACCACTCCGGACTCTGCCTCGCCAAGAAAGACCATGCCGTGGCTCACCATTCTTCGCCCAGCTTCGCAGGACAATGCCTAACCATGAAACGCCTTGCCTTACCATGGAGGACAGGACTACACCGCACCTTACACCGCAATTCCTGACCTTAAGCATTAAATTGCACCTTTCTCAAAGCCACGAGAGCTTGGTCAACAAGTTCTTTGAAGGCAGGATCGTCCGGGATCTTTTGTTCCTCCGCCCAATTTGCTACTATTATTAGTGCATTTTTCAGACAGGTCAAACCGTGTACTCCATGTTCGCCAGGTCTAACTTTTACACATGAAAGTTTTTTGCCGCTGGGCAGCGTCAATATAGTGATTGGTTTTGTGGATTCACTACGAATTGCTGAAGCTGGAACGTGAACTATGGACACTATGTCCTTCAGGTCGAAATTGTACCTGCGTAGACGTCTAATGCTGGCTCTTACTTCGACATCCGTGAAAGCTTTTCCGTGACTACTGTTAAGTCGTACAGCTTCGACAAACAGTTCAGCTTCACTTTGGAAATGCAAGGTGGAGCATTCAATATAGGTGATGTTCAAGAGTATTCGACTGTGTGCCCGGTGAAACCCATCGACAACGATTTTCTCTCCATTGAGCAATCCTACTCTTATGGGCGGGAAAGTGGAGCCTGACTTTAGGGCTTTAGCGTAGTTGCTCACAACTTGTTTGTCGACTTCTTTTCTAGGATAAATGTTCCAATCGAAGAGTAAGTCGGCAATCTTCTCAAGTTTTATTGGAGCCTTGTCCCAGTCCTTTAGAACCAACTCTGTTTTTGTTTTCAATTTCTCACCCCAGCGACCCATTTCGTTCGCACTCCAAGCATCAAAATTCACCCCAAGAGAAAAAGGAGGAAAGGTTAGAACTGAAGATCGTGGTCGCTACCGTGTTCCTCGAGCCATTCATCAAGGGCCATTCTCAGTATCTTGGTTTTTATGGCGTGCGGCATTTTCCCTTGTTTGTTGGCAACCGCTAGGCAGTAGTCATTAAGCTTCCTGCTTTGTTTAGGCGGGAGTGTAAGAGTGAATCTTTCGTTTCCTTCGTTTTTTCTACTAGGCATTTAATCACCCCACATAGTTACGTAGAGAAAAAGAGTGTGAAGAGTTTTTATGTTTTATATACACATTTAATGAGAACCCAACATGAGCCATAGCTTTCAAGGAGAACATCTGTGGTTCAGTACTGACCTCTCCGATGTCTTTAGATCTAGTTTCCCCGGCCATTTGGCAAGTTATGTAGTAGCAGAGAAAGTGATCTTTCATGTACTCTTTTTGGAGTTCAGCCATCCGTTCCATCTCGAATACGTCGAGGGTCTGAGACAGCATGCGGATTAAGGAACGAAGATGTTTCCTGTTTTCATCATACGTTAGCGTGTTATCTATTTCTTGGTAGTCTAATCCATGTTTATCGCATATACGTTTAAGCGTACGCAGTTCAAGGTTGTTCAATTTACACCCCAAAAAAAGAAAAAAAGGAGGTTAGTTTGGCTTTTTAGATAGCCTAAAGCGTGGAATAGGCTTTATTGATGCTTCAGCCATGAGTTTGTCAATGAATTCCAGTATTTTCTTCTCACGTCTTGTCTTCTCTGCTTCTGTTTTCTTTTGATCTATAGACTTATTCCATCCTTTGTCGTATGTTACTCCGATCTCAGGGGAGTAGAAAGATATTTTGGTGCTGTGGTTGCTGTTGAGATATAGTTTTTCTTCGACATCAAAGCTTAAGGTTTCAGGGTCATCCCATGTTCCTTTAGGCTGATATGTGAAACTGAGATGATTCGCATAGAATCTGATAGTATGGACTCCAGTGTTCACTTCAGAAAGTCTACCAGGAGAGTGGGACTTCACTAAGATTTCGCCGCTTTTTAGGTTGGTTACCGCTTCGATAGCTATTTTATGTGCTAGTTTTTGCATTACTGTTTCGAACTGCTCAAAGGAGAACAGACTTCTAAGAATTGGTATTTTTATCACCCCAAGAGAAAAAGAGGGATTCATATATCAAAAGGAAGTGCTATGTCATACATTCCAAGTCGGTCGTATAGTCTCTGAAATTCCATGGTTTGCTCTTCGTTGAAGTTCCAGTTTCTAGCAAGACGCAGCAGTTGCCGTAGTAGTCTTATCTGTTTTCCCGTTATTTTGTAGGCCCACTTTGCCCGGTCCAGAATGAACTCCACAGTGTTCTCACCTGGAACGTTCGTGTTACCATATTGCTCATAATGCCGGAGTTGTTCCCAGTATGAGCCTATATGATAGTTTCTTTCTTTCGGACAGCTTGGATATCGCGCTTCAAGATATTCGCTGTTCTCTAGGCATAGATACCAGAATGAACGGTTTCCTAGGTATCGCTCCACATCCAGCTTAAGTACCATTTTGCACAGCCAACAACCTGGCAAATGCTCAATGAATTTTACGTCTCCTCTTAGATGGGCGATGGCTTCCATCAGTTGGTCTTGAACTACATTAAGCCACCTTCGAGTTGCAATCCTGTCCAAAAGTATATTGCGCTTCTTTAAACGTCTCCTCTTGGCTGGTTCTTCCGGATGTATCCGATGATAGAGTATCCTCGGCTGCTGAATGCGTTCGAGAAGGACACGTAACTGTTCACTGGGCATGGATCCTCAGCCTCAACGCATAGTCATGTAGTGAGAATCTCCAGGGAGCCTTCCCTTCAGGTATCTGCAGGGCAGCAATGTCTCTTGGTAGATACTGTAGGCTTAGAGTTGAAGAGATGAGTAGCAGCAGCCTTTTGGTTGTTTTTTCGTCTATTCCGTCTCGTATCTCATGGATCTGGAAGTTGCTGGGGCCTAATCCCGCCAGAACTCCGAATTGGCTGACCATGTTGAACATCCAGAGAGCGACGCCTATTAGGTGGATGGCGTTGTCGCCTTCTTCCCATGCCTTCTTCTCTTCTACTACCAGTTTGTTGAACCACTTGTCACCTATCGTCTTTTCATTTTGTTTAATCCATTCGTGAAATGCTGAAAACAGAGTCTCTTTAAACAAGACTAGTGTACTTTCCATTTTGCACCCCGAAGAGAAAAAATTAGGGAGATGGCGACGGTTCTTTTGTCAGGTATATAATGCCTGCGAAGAGGAAGCCAGAGAAGTGGCCACATTTAAGGGTGAGGTAGAGTTTGCCGTCCTTAGTGATTTTCATACTTTTGACTGGAACAAGTTTCTTGCAGATTTCACATTCCACTTGAGCCTTCATCTGACAGCTCTCCTTTGTATTCAACACCGTGTCGCCTAGCTATCTCTTCAGCGAGTAATCTCCGGTGGCAGTGCGTGTGGTCTTTCTCGTAGCAGACTAAGAGAATGTTGCCTATTTGAGCATATTGTGCCCTCTTCTCCATCCAAAGTTGCGCCTCATCTGAAGAGAGCCTTATTTCATACCATTTGACATACTCTTCCCAGGTTATTCGACCTGCTTTTGCATCATTGAGAACTGTTTCTGATGGTGCGACTTCGTTGTTACCTCTGTTCCTCATCACGTAGTAGACGAAGCATGAACCGAGCTTCTGGGCTGCGTCCCTGTGCTTATTGAGGTATCCTAAATAGGTTGTATATATCGGCATTAATTCACCCCAAAAAAGAAAAGGAGGAACTAAATTTTCTTCTTTGCCCTCATGAGCTGCACAAGGACTGATGTTTGAGGAACAATAGGTACTGGAATAGGAGTTGGTGGCTGCTCTTTTCTTGCTTTGGCCAATGCTGCAAGCGAGAACTTGAATGGCGGTTTTACCTTGTAATAGAATTGTGAGACACCAAATGGCTGCCACCTATTACCGTAGTCCCAGAGCTTACTATTCACGCCGATGTATTTCTCGTCAATCATTAATGCATTGGCATTAATGATGCTGTAGCTATGATTCGAGAACATTGCCAGATTAACTAAACACGACCGATATAATGATAAATCTAGCTCAATTCCGAACAAGATTAAAGGCTTTTTAGGTGCGTGCCAGGTGGCTCCGAGTAGGAATCGGCCTGTTCCGCAGCCTGCTGGGTCTATTACTGTTTCTGGCTTAATGACGTATTTTGTCCATAATGGTTCCGTTTCGGAAATGTTTCGCAGGCGCTGTTGTTCCACAAGAAGGTTTAGGTCCATTTTATGGTCGTGTGCTAGGGATTCGACGCTTAACCAAGCCTCTGTTATTGAATCAGGTCGAGGACGTTGCTTCTTCTCTCCTATTCCAACCATCTGAACCATGAACTCAACTATACATCTGGGTGTTAGGCATTGACCCATCCTGTTTTTTCTACCAGCCAGTTCTTCTTCAACGAATATGTCGCCGAGGTAGTCCCATGGCTCTTTTTTGGCTGCCTCAATGTATGCCTCTATCAGCCCTGTTACCTGAATGTGTTTCTTGAGTTCTTGGAATCCGGCATAACTTGGTTTTTGCGTTTTGGTTATAAGCATGCCTGAACCGCAGGCTGGGTCGAAGTTTGGGAGGCTGTACTTCCAGGGATTTTCTATTATTCCTAAGTGGTCGGCTAGGAGCTCTATTGTGATGTTCCAGCATTCTTTCCTAAAATGGTGTACCTTCCTCTCAACTTCGTCCATAAGTTCGACTAAGGCTCGTTTTGGTCCCTTGTAGGGCGGTATGGCCCTCATCTCTTTAAGTGAGAAGCGAGGTTCTCCTTCGTAGAGTATTTTCTTCTTCAATTTACACCCCGAAGGAAAAAAAGAAGGGAGTGGAATTATCCTAATTTTTTTCCACAGTCTGGACAGAAATGCATTTCTGCTGTCAGCACTCGCCCACATTGGGGACAAAGTCTTGTTATTGGTGGAGTTTTGACTTTTTCAGGCAACGCTAGACCAAGCACAGTAACGCCGATTCCGATTATGGCCAAGGCGAAACCGTAAGATAAAAATGGAAATTCATAGCGAATAATCCTGCCTGTCAGTGGATCGATAACCTCAATATACAAGCCAAATCCTAGGTAAAGACCGCCTATGAGCAATAGAACTCCTAAGATAATCAAGCCGCGGTTCATCTCATCTCACCTTGTCGTTTCTGTCTGCTCTTCACGTAGTTGCGGAATGGGAAAAGTATTCGTTCTATGTCGTCAACTATTCTTTTTGCGTCGGTCTTCCAGTCGGGAATCCATTCTGAAACTGGTTTGCCGCGTTCATTCTTCTGGAAGAATCTCTTGAGGTCTTCTAGGGTTGGATAGATTCCAATCCATCCTTCTCGGCTATAATGAGGTGAGCTGCCGCAGCAGAGTGTTAGAAACTCATAGAAGTATTTGGAAAGTATTGGTTTGAAGTTGGCGGGTGTTTTTGGTAAACAGATAGTGTCGCTAATCCGGAGCCATCTTACACGTTTATTTTTATCCTTATACAGAGCACCGTTTTCCATTATGCGTTTTAGGTTCCTCAGAATTTTTCTTCTGCTCCACACCCGGTTCCCCTTGTACAGTATTGAGGCATTCAGATGGTGTTCGTCAATGGCATCTTGAATCATTAGTCTGGCTTGAGCCTCGGTCTTGAGTAGTGGCTGCAGGGCATCTATTATACTCCGAGCTTTCTTTAGTTGTTCTGGGCTGCCAAGGATCCTTATCTCGTCGGAATAGATTAGTTCCTTTATGGTTTCACCCCAAAAAAAGGTTATGTGATTCCTAGAAGTAAGCCGATGATGTCTTCGAACTCGTATTGGTTCTCAGGCACTCCTAGTTTGGCTGCCTCCGCCCTTCTTCTTGCGTCAAGCAGGTTAAATAGATGTTTCGAAATGCTGAGAGGTATATCGTGTCCAACGATGTAGATTTGTTTAGTTTCCTTAAATTTCAGCAGGATGTCGGCGCATATTGCCTCGAACGCCTTATGCCGTGGACATTTTTCAGACATTTTATCACCCCAAAGAAAAAAGGGTGGATTTAAACCCATGAGCATGACATTAAAGCTAACTCGAAGAGTTGGTCAACAAGTTTCTTGGTAGCGTCGGAGATGTGAGCTAAGGCTACAGCGTATTTTTCCGTCGACCATTCCTTTTTAGTCTGCTCATCGTATTCGCCGATTAGCTTGTCAACTTTCGCTTCATCTTCATTCTTGAAGATTAGGTCCACGGAGAAGTTAAGGGTATCCACTAAGTCCCTGCTCCTTATTTTTTTCCATTCTCTCCACAGTTTAAGACCAAACACTTCGTAATTGTGCTTTTCAGCGATAGTTTTAATGTCTGTTCTCGTTGCGTCGTTAACCCATTGGTCAAATTCGGTGAGACTCCAAGGATTAGCTACGCCATGGGCTTTCATTTGTTTAGCCAGTTCACTCAATTGAGCACCCCAAAGAGAAAAAGAAGGGAGGTTAAAGATGGTCAGTAAAGAAGTTTCTTTGGTCTGGAGTCAGCTCTTTCCCACATTTGCTACACTTCACTATTGTATCATCATAGCATGTATCAAGATCACCATAAGTTCCTTGAACCCAAGAATAACTTCTTGAAATACCGTATTCTGTAACTTCCGTTAATTCTTCTCCGCATCCTTCGCACTTCGGTGGCCTAATTTCCGTAGATTCTGCCATCACTACGGTCACCCCAAAGAAAAAGGGGTTATGGGAGCTGACTTATCATTTCTTTTAGAGCGGTTTTGACTTTCTCAAAGTCGTATTCCAAGTCTTTAAGCACTTCTGGGTTTTCCGGTCTTAGTGGGCTCCAGGAGATCCAGTCGCCACCTAGGTCGTAATGGTTCATCTCGCCGCCACCGTCAAATGAGAAGGTTCCATGCTCCGTTCTGCCCTCGAAGAAGCCAAAGCCCCGGTGTTCAATACTTTCATAGTATTTTTTAGGGTAGAAGTTGTGAATGGTCGGTATCCTCAGATCGTTGAGGCCCACGATTAGGACAGGTTTCCCCTGTTCAACTTTCTCCAAAAGCATCGCTAATACTTCTTTCTTCGTAACCAATTTGGCACCCCGAACAGAAAAAGTGGTGCGTTACGCACCAACGAGGGAGATTGAATGTGTTCACTTGTTCTTCTTTTTCTTGGCAACAGCTACTAGAACCTGAACTGGTGGCAGGGTTTGCAGTGTCGGGGCCTCACGTATGGGAACCTTAGCCGGTGTGGGTGGTTCTTGCAGATGGTTGTAGGCGAGTTTTTGTTCGGTGAACTTCATTAGCCACACGAATTTGCCGTCTTTGAATGTTGGGCAGAGGAAAACGTAGTATTGCTTGAAGCCTCCCCATGAGAATGTTGTTATGCCTATTTGGTCTGCGCGGAGTCTTTTCTCGGCTTCCTCGAACAGTTGTAAAGCGGTTTTCTTGTCGTCGCTGAAGATTTCATATATGCTTGTTATGAGGAAACCGTCTATGCTGATTGATGGCACCCAGTTTTCTTCTGGGATTTCGATCAGGTCTGTTCGTGGGTATGGACTACATTCTTGTTCGGATCCGTCTGGTTGAATGGCATAGTAAACAACGTCTTCTTCTTTCAGTTCGGCGCCGTCTTCAGCTAAGTATTTGTATTTGAAGTTGTCAAGGATCTCCATAACTTCGCTCGATGGGACTTGTTGCTGAGTGTCTGGATCAATGTATCTGATCTCCGAAGCGAGGTTTTTGCCGTGCCACTGGAACTTGTTTTGAGCCACTACTCGAACTTTCTCCACCAGTTTTCCATCCACGGTACGCATCCGTATCTCTGGTGCCGGGATTAGCAGTTCATTCCCTGCAGTCTTGTATTTTACCTCTAGGTCGAATGTCGATGTCTTGAATCGCATGGGTTTTGCACCCCAAAAAAGAGGGTTGGTTTTCAAGCCATCTTTGGAAGTTAGCGATGTGTGCCGTGATTTTCTTTCCGTCATCCAGTTTTGCTGTTAGAGTTCCTCGTTTAAAATCTTGTCCTGCCGGTTGGATGTCAACCACGGTCACTATTTCATCCAGTTTACCGGATGTATTGTAAACGCCGATTTTCATTCCTATGAAGCGTTTTATTTGTTCGGATTCGACTCCAAACTCACAGGGGTCGCATACTTTCCAGACTAGCCATGGATGCAGTGGATTTAACTCGCTCCAAGAATATAGTTCTTTTAGAAATTCTTTACCGCCTGGGCATTCTCGGAAAGCTCGCCAGCAACGACCTTCTGCTAACAGTCTTTTGTAAGCACCCTGCATTTTACACCCCAAAAAAAGGTTAGGAGATGATTCTTGAGAACACAGGAAACCGAAAAACGCCGTTTTCGGTGTGTTTGTAGTATT
>Ga0315309_1000132_pt1 | contig 43846 bp, 43 predicted proteins | sample TDP4_MG_FD_203080 | JGI IMG/M metagenome (GOLD analysis project Ga0315309, IMG submission 203080) | Freshwater sediment microbial communities from Lake Towuti, South Sulawesi, Indonesia - TDP4 | ecosystem: Environmental > Aquatic > Freshwater > Lake > Sediment | place: Indonesia: South Sulawesi... | reverse complement strand
ACGTTATATTAACAGCACTGAGGTTCAGCATCTACCCACTATAGTTGGAATGAGCATTGCAGAAGTGCATAAAGTGTAGTGAAAGACCATCAATGTTTTTTCGGCGATATTCAGGGGAGAGACTATGCCGTAAATGTTTTATGAAGTCTGTAGAGGAAAAAGTTAAGGAAACAATTTCACGGTACAGAATGTTCAGACCAACTGACAAAATAGCTGTAGCTGTTTCAGGCGGAAAAGACAGCGTCACCTTGCTTCACATACTTAGCCAGATAGAGAAGGATTTTCCAAAAACTAAACTTACTGCTATTACTATAGATGAGGGAATTCACGGATACCGTTCTGAGGCTGTTAAAATTGCACGTGAGAACTGCGAGAAACTCAACGTTGAACATAAAGTCATCTCGTTCAAGAAACTGTATGGCTACGAGTTGGATGATGTAGTTGAAATTACGCGGGAACTGGGGGAACTTACTCCATGCTCATATTGTGGAGTATTAAGACGCAAGGCGTTGAATATAGCTGCAAAATCTATTAGTGCAACTAAACTTGCTACAGCACATAACTTAGATGATGAGACGCAAACAATACTACTGAACATAATCCACGGAGACGCCGTGCGTATAGCACGTGTTGAACCAACTCTTGAAGAAGGCGCTGGTGGATTTGTACAGCGGGTTAAACCATTTTGCGAGATACCTGAAAATGAGGCGGCGCTTTACGCTTATCTCAAAAAAATTAGGTTCCAAACAACTCCATGCCCATATAGATATGAGGCTATGAGAGGCGACATCAGAGTAATGCTGAACAAATTAGAGGTAAAGTATCCAGGTGTAAAATTTACTATTTTCAGATCGATGGAAAGACTTAGACCAGCCATCAAATCTGCTGTTGGAAAAATAGAACTAAGAGAGTGCAAAAATTGTGGGGAACCTACTATAGGTAACATATGCAAACCATGCGAAACACTGCTGAAACTTAAACAATTGAAAAAGTAGTGGGCGATGGATCCCAAGGTTTGGAGCCTAGTTTCCACCCAATCACTCACGCACCTAAGCTCATATCCGTGCCCCTTTGAGCGCCGCACGTTCGAATTTAGGTTGCTACCTTCCGGTCCTGGCCAGATTCACCCGATTAATGTGAAAACAGCTTCCATACAGAAGCTGCCTCACACACGCCAACCCCAAAGGACGGATACTCAATACCAGGTGCTGGGGATTTAGATGAGCTTGGACACCTAGCCTAGGCTTCAGCTTGCCATAACGACCATTTGCAATCAGGGCTTACGCCCATCAGAGGAGGCCGAGCCCTCCGCCTAGACCCACCGCCCAGACTGTTAAGGGATTAACAGAAACTATAAACATTATGCAAAAAGCGGGAACCATTACTGTGGTGGGCCGGGAGAGATTTGAACTCTCGACCACCGCCTTGTAAGGGCGGTATCCTAACCAGGCTAGACGACCGGCCCTAGCAAACACCAGTAAAAATGTAGGAACGGTAATTATAGATTTCTGGAAAAGTTCTCTGTAGGTTTATGTTTGTTTTAATTAGGCTCCGCTTAGCTTCTTAAGTTTCCCAGCGGTCATCCATAGCAACACATAGGTCACTGCGCCTAAGGCGAAGCATAGATCGAGGCCTAACCAAATTTCCAGCGGAATCTCCTTTGTTACCAGAGTTAAGAGAGTGTACCAGACCAGTAGAGAGAATGAAACGCCTACGATTGTGAGTAAGGTACCTGCCTGAATTAAGGCTCCCAATGCCTCAGCAACAATCCCATGTCCGAGAGCCTTTTTGGTTTTTATTAGATTAAACAGAACAAACAGGCTTAAGGCGATGTCAATTATGCCTAGTGCCATTAGATCCCATCTAACCAATAATTCCAAAGTTATGCGCCCCCTAAACATTAACAATAGTTCTTTTTGGATTTAAGTGATGTGAGTAAAAATAGAAGTTTGAATTCTGGCGCCGGGGACGGGATTTGAACCCGTGAGGGCCGAAAGGCCCACAGACTTTCTGCCCATATCTTAGCAGGCTTACGCATTCTTTCTGCGCCTTACCAGACTGGGCTACCCCGGCTTAGCAACATTCTGAAGAGCGCCCGTTTTAAAAAATGTTTACTTTAAGAATAAACGGAGGTTACGCTTGATAATTCTTTTAAACCAGTTCATATTTTGGCTATGTGTTGGGCCGGTAGCTTAGCCTGGTAGAGCGCCTGACTTGCACTCAGGAGGCCTGGGGTTCGAATCCCCACCGGTCCACCATCAAAATGGTGCTTATAGTTCTTGTTTTTGCAACTTAATCAACAAGCTTAATAAAGTGTTTAATGAAACCTATAGCGCAACTAGACCGTTGTAAAGGAAGGTAAACTTCAGTTTAGCTTCTTTTTACGATTTGGCTAGAATAAATGAATAAAGGGGACCTATGTAGCTTGCCTAGAAGATCTTCGTCATCATGGAGTGAGGAGCGGGGAGATAGACGGAGACCTAGACGTTTTCGATCCTACTCCAGACCATTCTCAGGGCCTTCTGAGGGATCCGCGAGACCTGTTCCTGTGGAGGAAGGAAAAGAGTATGAAGTTGTCATTGAGAGCATTGGCAGCAAGGGTGATGGAATAGCAAAAATGCATGGATTCATCATTTTTGTGCCTAGCGCTAAGGTCGGTGACCGCGTTAAGGTCAGAATTAATGCTGTCCGACGCAACTTTGCTATAGGTGAAGTTGTTAAAGCTGAAGCCGCAACTACCCCTGAATTACCTGTTGCTGAGGGAACTGCAGAAGAAGAACACCTTGCTGAGGAAGAAACGTTTGCTGAAGAGGAGGAAGCGCCTTGAAGATTAAAGAGCTTAGAAGCGGAATGAAGAAAGTTGACGTAGCTGTCAATGTTGTTGAGATTTCTGAGCCACGCGAGGTTGTTACTCGTTATGGGGAGAGCCACCGCGTTGCTACTGCTGTTGTTAGTGATGAATCAGGTACGATTAAGCTCAGTCTTTGGGATGCCAACATAGATCAAGTGAAAGTTGGAGATAACATCAAGATCGAGAATGGCTATGTCACTACTTTCCGCAATGAAAACCAGCTTAATGTCGGAAGATTCGGAAAGCTTACCGTAGGTAAGTGACAGCTCCACCGCATTTTGTTGCAACCTTCCCTGTTAGAAGTCTAATCTTTTTTTATCTAGAGGTATCTCTAAATTTTAGAGGAATGATGTTGGAAACTAAGTCTGCTAAACAAGTGCGAGAAGTTTGTGATAAACTTGCTAAGGATTCGCTGTTGATTAAACCCAAGGAGAAAGCATTTGTAGTTCTTTCCTACCCGATTAGCCAAACTGAAAATGTATTAGATGCTCATTTATTTGCATATGGTCTTGTTGAGGCGATGAGAACCATAGGTGCCGAAGCTAATCTATTGACTATTCAAGGCAGAAAAAATCCGCTTCTTCGCGCCGATGGTGTCTATAACTCACTTTGCATGCTATGGGGATTCCTACATACACCTATAGATGAGTCGATTTATGGAAAATTCGAAGCGTTCCGCAAAGAGCTTGAGAGACAGCTTAGATCTAAAGGAGAAAAAGTAGATTGGCTAAGTCCACCTGATGTGTTTTTCTTTATTAGAGGAGGAGCATTTTATGGTAGGGACGTGGTTGCAACTTCGCTCGGTTTTCCAATTCCCAGAGCCAAAAAGGAGAGATGGGAAAGCACATTCAATATGCTGAATAAATATAGTTGGACCTTACAGTCGAAGATGGATAAACGAAAGCCAGTAAGTCGTACCGCATTAACTGAGACACTTCCACTTGAGACGTATGTTCGTACATTAAGCGTTGATTACCGAAAAATTGCGAAAACTAATGCAAAAATTAGAAAGATACTGGAGGAATCTTCGATTGTGAAGATTATTGGAAAGCCAGTCAGGGTCGGCACCCATGTTTTTAAAACGAGCTTGGAGATTAACGTAGAGAGCCGGTTAGTAAAAACGGATGATGGAGTTTTCAGCGCCAAAAATAATTTTCTTAATTTACCAGCAGGCGAAACATTTGTTACTCCGAATGATGTCAACGGGGTTTATGTTGCAGATGGAACGATTACACTTGATAAATCCTATTTATTAAAGACCCCGTTTGTCGCTAAATTTAAGAGGGGGAAATTTAACCCTGATCAAATAATTTGCATTGACAAAGAGATCAACCGCAAATTTAGCCAAGTAATAAAGAGTCACAAAGAGTATCTTAGAAAAATTAAGAGAAAGGAGACATTAAGCAGAGAAACGGTTAGAGCTTATGAGAGAAACTTTTATCAAATTGGGGAATTAGGAATCGGGACGAACCCGCAGGCTAGAGTAAGTCAATGGCTTATTGAATCTGAGAAAGCGCTTAGAACAGTACACATAGCCCTCGGTAGTGGATATGAACCAGAAGCAAGAACTGTGCATCATGAAGACATAGTCGCTGGTTTAAAGACACCACTAACGGTTGAAGCATTCGTGGATGGAAAACCAGTAAAAATTATTGATGGGGGTAAATTAGCGATAAAATAGTGTACGATACAAAAACACTTTATGAAAACTTAGTGAACAAAATCAAGGTAGATATAAATATAAATGAGTGCGTTTCTTTTTGGGAAAGAGTAGCGGGGAACACCGTAGCGAGAGGAAATGGTCCTCCTATAAGGGTGGGGTAGCCAGGTTTAACCCGCAGGGCTCATAACCCTGAGATCGGAAGTTCAAATCTTCCCCCCGCTACCACTTCTTGTGAAGTATTGCCTCGAGATTTTTCTTGCCATTTTATATACTGAGATTGGGAAGCTTGTTGCTTAGAGGCAGTGGGTGGAGAGTATGAGAGGAGAAGAGAAAAGTGCAGTTATGCATCTTATGGAGAAGATGGCTAATTTAAAAATCACTGGGCTTACACTTGCTGAGCTTGAACGTTTAGCGGCTAAATTTAACGTTGAGGAGCGTGAGGTTCTTCGTCTTTACATTGAAGCTAAGAATAAGGCGTATAGAGATAGGTATGCAGCTATACCGTATTCAGATCGGATTTTATTGTTGCCGCAATGTCTGCGAGCACGGGACTGCCCAGCGAAACTTGGAATCTATGGCTATGAGTGTACAAAATGCGGAAAATGTAGATTGTTAGATTTAATTCTGCAGGCTGAGGGCTTAGGTTACACAGTGTTTATTTTGCCTGGTGGAAGTGTGGTGGAGAAAATTTTTCAAGACTACAAGCCAAAGGCGTGCTTAGGTGTAGCATGCTTGAAAGAGCTTATGTTAGGAAGCTTCGTTTGCGAAAAGTTTGAGGTTGTTGCTCAAGGTATTGCGTTGCTTCGTGATGGATGCATGGAAACTGATGTTGATTTGGGTATGATTAGGGATTTCTTGCTTCTTTCTCAAGTTCAGCGATAAGTTGTTCTGCCCGCTCAAGCATCGGTTTCTTTAGTCCAATGAACAACCCGCCAACTTTCCCTCGGACAAATGTAACTTCGTAGGGTTTGATTATTTTACTGAGTATTGGTGATTCGATGTCTATGTGAAGAATCTTGGATCGTGTTTCAGGGTCTTTTTTGTGGATATACACGTTTGCTTCTATCGGAATTTTTGATTTAGCTGGACCTGTCAAATAAATTCCTCCTAAATTAATTTACTCACCGATTATTTGTACTATAATTCTTCTTTGCCGCGGATGGGTGTCCACTTCTATGAAGACTAGGCTTTGCCATGTTCCAAAGGCTGCTTGTCCATCTATGATCGGTATTGTTTTGCTTGGACTAAGGAACATAGATTGAAGATGGGCATGTGCATTATCAGGATGCTCGTATGAAGCACGCCGTGGAATCAGTTTGTTCAATGTTTGTTCAATATCGCTTTGGAGATTTGGTTCATTTTCTGTTAGTACGATAACGCCTGTTGCATGAGGAGCAAAGACATGGATTAACCCATTTTTAATTCCAGATTTAGTCACTATTGTTTGGATTTTGTCTGTAATGTCCACGAAATCTATTCCGCCCTTTGTTGAGAGGGTGAGGAATTCGTTGTAAACTTTCAATTTTTTACGCCACCAGATATGGTTAGAGTGTTGGAAACATAAATTTGTTTAAGGTTTTATTGAAAAAGGCTAAGTGTTAGAAGTGAAGTGTTATTTGGACTAGAGTGAGTCTATGGTGTCTTCTGGGATAACGTTAGGCTGGCATAACGGTATTGTCGTAGATGATGGAAATTCTACTATCTGCTTTGATCCTACCTCAACGAGTGGAAGATTTGACTGCATCTTTATTTCACATGCCCATGGTGATCATACAGTTGGCTTTAACTCTAAATCGTTAAAATACTCAACAGATGAAACTGCGACTATCTATAAGGCTGGACGGAGTGAGGATTTAAAAAATCATCAGCCATTGCGTTACGGAGAAGTGGTGAAAATAGATGGTTTTGAAGTCGTCGCCAATGATTCAGGTCATATGCTTGGTTCAACTCAATTTGAGGTCAGAACACTTGAAGAAATACTGGTGTATACAGGCGATGTTAATTGCGTTGAAACATTGACAACAAAACCTGCAAACCCAGTGAAGTGCGATGTGCTCATAATTGAGTCGACTTATGGAAGCCCTGAGTTTGTTTTCCCTGAGAGGGAGCTTATTTACCCCGAAGTAGCTAGATGGGCTATCAAGATGGTTCTTGAAGAAAAGACCCCGGTTTTTAATGTGTACTCAGCGGGTAAAGCGCAAGAAGTGATTCGGCTGCTCAATATTTTCACGAAAATTCCTGTTGTTGCACACCCAGCTGTAGCAAAAATAAGCAATACGTATCGAGAGTTTGGAGTTGATTTAGAGTTCATTAGCGCTGCATCTGAAGATGGGTGTGGATTGTTAAGAAGTGGAAAGTGCGTCTATGTAGCACCAATTACAGCGTTCTCAGATTTTCCGAAAAAATCTGCGAGAGCGGCTGTCACAGGCTGGGCGGTTAGATTTGCGCCTAGAAATTTCGATGCGGCATTCCCATTGAGCAGCCATGCTGACTTCAAACAACTGGTTGACTATGTGATGCGTGTGAAACCGAAAAGAGTGTACTCATGCTTTGGATTTGATGCGGAGTTTTCCGAGTATTTAAGGAAAAAAATGGGTGTTAGAGCTCAACCACTTCAACCAATAAGTCAAAGGTCATTGCGAGGATTTTTATAGAGAACTGATGTTTTCTTTTGTTGTTTATTTCAAGCGTTGAGGGTGTGTAAATGAATAAACCTCAGCTTAAAGTGCTACTTGAACCTAAACTTAAAGAAACCATTTTAATTGAGGGCTTACCTGGGTTTGGGGAAGTGGGAAAACTTGCCGCTGGGCTACTGATCGAGTTTATGGGCGCTAGACCATTTGCTGAGCTATATTCACCGTATTTCCCAGACACAGTGTTCATTGGGGCTGATGGGCTATGTCGTCTTCCACGCTACGAGTTTTATGCATCCCAAGCACGTGATCCAAATTTCATAGCCTTAATTGGTGATGCGCAACCTGCCCCAGATGACGTTAATGCTCACTATGAACTTTGTAATGTAATCCTAGATTTTGCTGAGAAGTATAATTGCAAGTACATTATTACTTTAGGAGGATATCCAACACCTACACCTGAAACAGGTAGGTTATATGTGGCTGCAACTTCAGAGAGAATAGTTACTAGGCTAGCAGAGCTTGGAGCTTCTGTCTACAAGGGCGGGAGGATTATAGGGGCTGCGGGTTTAGTTTTGGGGTTAGCTAAAAATCGAGGATTAGAGGGTTTCTGCATTCTTGGCGCAACCTCGGGTATTTTACCTGATAGACCAGCTGCGATGGCTGTATTTAGATTCTTAACAAAGGTTCTTGAAGCAAAGCTGTTTAAGATTTGAAGTGTGGATATTTCATTTGAATTTTCCAGATGTTATACTACTAACTATTTTTTCCATCTCAGGCTTTACCTTAAAAGTGGCTGATTTTAGCGGTGAGTGGCGTGACCGAAATGCCTCGATTCTTTTCGCGTTCATATCAGGGTTTCTACTTGGATTACTGATTACTGAGAGTGCATTTTCCTCTGCTATTATTCTAGGGATGATTATTGGAGTTGGGGCGTCTGGCAAGATAAATAAACCAAATCTTGTACTTGGCATAGTTGTGGTGGTTATTACTGCGCTTATTTTTGGATTTTCTACGCCATCATTTTGGCATTTGCTGATTATAGCATTCTTTGCTTTTTTTGATGAGGTGGAACATAATAGATTTACTGGAAGAAGTGGATTCTTAGCTAAGTTTTTTTCAATCAGAGGAAGTCTAAAAATGGTTGTAATTTTACTGGCGGCGATCGGGAGTCTACCTATTCTTTACGCGGGTGGCTTTCTAGTCTTCGATTTAACCTATGATTTAACAACATTTTTGATCAAGAAGCTAAGGATAGTGCCAAGGCTGGAGAAGATTGGACGGCAAGCCTGATTTTTCCATTCCATATCTTGAGTATGGTTTTGTTAGATGCCTATGAGCGCGTGGCGGTGTGATAAATAGGTCTTCTTTTAAGTTTCTTCGTAACTCAATGGAAACCTTTGTAGCTTTTGCTGAACGAAAACTACATTTTTCGCACCGAAATCCTTTATTAACTCCCATAGATTTCATGGTTTTGTTGCATTTTGGACATGTCGGATTGTGGTAACTTATTTTTGGTGCAAGTTTTAGGATCTTCATTTTCTCAAGGTTAATCGTTTGATTGTGCTGAGTTGTGGCTGGCCTTACCCCACCATAAACTTCCACCATGTCCCCTTTAATCAATTGTTTTGCCGCAAACCTGAAATTGCCTGTAGGCTCGTATGCTGCACAGTCAATCTGCGATCCATCATTTCTAATAGTGAATATTACATGCCCACCAGGGATCGTTCGTGGTTGTGCAGCCACAGTACCACGTATAATGGCTGATTTGTATGGTTGAATTTGACTGATGTTTTGAACTAATTGCAGGTGTGCGTCTGTGCCATGGTTAGTACGAAAGATAACCCAACGTTCAATTTCTTCAAGTGGTTTAATCATTTTACTGGCTTTTTCCACGATTTCTGGGTTTTCTCCTCTAATTCCATATAGAATTGGGTCGGGTCCGCGAGGCGTGATTAGGATACGCCCTGTTTCCGGGTCTATGTTGTTGAATGTGAATGGCTTTGTTTGTTTGTCCATTTTAACAATAGAGTCTGCTTCCAGTTTACGTGTAGTGCCTCGATTTTTTGGAGTGCGGTATGTAATCAGTTCATAGGTGTGGTCGCCAAGCAGTTTTTCACCTACGGCTGCTAGGGCACCGATTATTCCTCTGCCCTTTTTGAACCCAATGGCTTCAGCATGGTGAGTTTCAATTAGTTTAAGCGCTTCATTCATTGTGACAACGTCTTGTATTGTTCTCTTAGCAAAATTGGTTATATTCGGAGTTACTTCCCCAGAGTAAAATAGGATGCCGGGGTCTGTACCCGAGTATTCAAGGTCAGAGTTTTCTTCAACTGTTTCGATCACTGTTTCTTTGATTTTGTTTAATTGTTGATCGTTGATTTTAACTCGAAGGCATAGTGCACCATTTCCACGTGTCTTCCATGGTACATTTGGGTTGAGTCTGATGATGTTAGGGTAATCGATGAATGAGGCCCCTAATTTAGTTAGCTTTTCTACTAAGAGAGCGGCAACGTACGTTGTACAGCCAATTCTAGGTGAATCAGTATCGTCGATGCCAATGTGTAGGGCTTCGCTCAATTTCAGAGTCACATCTGATATCCTAAAATGAAATGATGGAGAAATAGGTTACTAGTTTGCGCTTCGGTTTATTATAATCCTTCAACTACAATTCTGGAAGGTTGCTTGGAAAGTCTAGAAACGGTTAAGAGAGCCCTCTCTGCCTTAACCTAATGAGTGGGCATCCATGGGCAACCGAGGAGAGCTATATCGTAAGCAGTAACTATTCCCGCTAATCTGCCCCTATTATCAACTATAGGGACTCTTCTTATTCTATGTCTGCTCATCGCATGAATAACTTCTGAAATGAATGCGTCAGGAGGGTAAGTGACGACGCTCCTTGTCATAAATTCCTCAACCTTAACTTTCTCAGGATTTAAATTCTGAGCAATAATTCTAATAACCATATCTCGTTCAGTTACTATTCCAGCAATTTTTCCCTCTTTAGTAGCAACCAAACAGCCAACGCCTTTCTCAGTCATTAGTCTAGCTGCCTCCGCAGCAGTTTCTTTACTCTCTATAGTTACAACCTTTCTCTTCATAACCTCATTAACCTTCATAACAAGCTCAAAGGATCGTGACATATCGCTCTTCCCCGAAATATCATCCCACTATTAATATGTCATATGTATAGTGCACTATTATTTTTGTTTTTAAAAAAGTGTTGTTGTTTTATAAACCCTCTACAACTATCATTGTAAGTGTTGAACGAACTTTGTCAAGTCGCCTAATATGCCAGGATACCATGTCCTTTAGTTTATCCATTGATTCAGCTTCAACTTTAGCTACTATGTCATACACTCCGTAGACTATGTAGGCTTCTTTTACGCTCTTTATTTTTCTTAGTTCGTTTAGAACTTCGTCTTCAGCACCTATCTCTGCATTTATTAGGACAAAAGCCATTGGCATTTTAATTTCCTCCATTAACAAGTTGGCTAATAGATTTAAAAAGACTTTTTGATTTACAGAGGATGCCTTTACGCAAGCTTTATTTCGTCGATTTAGTAATCAAAACAATGATATAGTAATCAGGTAATGGTGATTATGGCGCAAAAAATTGATTACCAAACGGTATCCGATGAGGCGCGAACGAGTCTATTCCTCATGATATATGATTACTGTAAAGGTGATGCGTATAAAGTTGCGAGTATGATAGGAATTAATCCAAAACAGGTGTACACGTATCATCCTTCGAGAAGAGAGACTGGAAAACGTTTTTCAGTGCCATCAGATAAGCTACTGGCTCGTATAATCGAAGTTTGCATGAAAATTGACTCAAATGAAACTAGAAGGGCTTTGAAGTTAGGAGGCGTCAAAACACCTTCACTTATTGTAGAAAAATTTGTCGATTTAGCCAAAACAGTTTCCAGCAGCGAGATGAAAGCTCTTGAGTTAAACGCTGAGTACTTAGGTATTTCACGGTTACAATTAATGGAAAATGCTGGATGCGCCGTCGCACGAGAAGTTTTAGCGAGATTCAAACCAAAGGACACAAAAATTGTAGTTTATGCAGGTTTAGGGGGAAACGGTGGCGATGGTTTCGTAGCTGCCCGCCATCTCGTTGGATCTGGTTTTAAGGTTGATTTGATACTTGCCGGTAAACCAGATGAAATAATGGATGAGTCTGCAAAGAAAAACTGGGAATACATTCAGTTATCAAAAAGTTCCATAAATACACATGTAGCTTACGATTCTTCTACGATTCCGAAGATAGAGTCAAAAGTTGCTATTGATGCGTTGCTTGGAACTGGTGCAAAAGGTGAGTTACGCCCGCCAGTTCTCCAGTTAGTAAGGACGATTAATCAATTTTCTAAATTTCGTGTAGCTGTGGATTTGCCGACAGGCCTGGATGCGGATACAGGTGAGGTTAGCGGTGAAGTTGTCAAAGCCGACTTAACTGTTACTTTTCATAGGGCTAAGCCTGGTTTATTGAAGGCTAGGAAGTATGTAGGGGAACTTGTCGTTGCTGACATAGGAGTTCCGCTTGAGGCGGATCTCTATGCTGGACCCGGCGATGTATACTTAGTAACGAAACCTAGGGAGCCTGAAGCGCATAAGGGAGATTTTGGCCGCCTTTTGGTTATTGGTGGTAGCGAAACATTTTACGGCGCACCTGCTTTGGCAGCATTAGCTGCTTTACGCACAGGTGTTGATCTAGCCTATGTTGCTGCACCACGTAGTACAGCGCAGGCTATTGCTTCGATGTCTCCAAATCTTATTACAATTAAATTGGATGGTGACCATCTTAACCCACAGAATGTTAGTTCTATTAAAGAGTTTTTTACAAAAGCAACTGCGATTGTGCTAGGGCCGGGATCTGGACTTCATAGAGATACTGTTGAGACAGTTAGATTGTTGATTCAGGTTATTGAGAGAACCGGTTTACCTTTGTTGTTAGATGCTGATGCATTGAAGTCCTTTGCAGGTTTTAAACGTAAAGTTAGAGTTCCGTTTGTGTTAACACCTCACGCAGGAGAGTATAAGATTCTGACTGGTGAAGCCCCACCTAAAGAACTTGATTATAGAGTTGAGCACGTTCGTAAGAATGCTGCCAAGTTGGGGGCAACCATTCTTCTAAAGGGACATGTTGACGTTATTTCTGACGGAGTTACTATTAAATTGAATTACACAGGCAATCCAGGTATGACCGTTGGTGGGACCGGGGACACTTTATGCGGTGTAGCTGGAACTTTTTTGGCTCAAGGATTTAGTCCGCTGAGAGCTGCCGTAGCGGGCGCATTCATTAATGGTGCAGCTGGCGATTTTGCTCAAGAAGAGAGAGGCTACCACCTTGTCCCAACCGACATCGTTGATTGGATCCCGAAAGTTATGGATAATCCGATGTCACATAAGAGGATGCGAAAATTGTGAGCGGTCGTAAAGAGTTTCGAACATTTCCCATAAAGCTGTTTGTTTATCATCTTAGGCAGGACGATCCAAAGAAGTGCACTGCTTTAAGGCTTGGTAGATTTGGTTTAGCTAGAATTGTTTATCATATCAGAGGATTGCCGCCAGGTGCATTAATGTTAGATCCATTTTCTGAAATAGCGTTTTCTCCAGCTGATCGTGTAATTATTGAAAGAAATGGTTTGGTGGCTATCGATTGCAGTTGGATTCATGCCAATGAATTTTTTAAGTTACGAGTCCGAGGTCAATCTCGCTGTCTTCCTTATCTTGTTGCCGCTAACCCAGTTAATTATGGTAAAATTGGAAAACTCACTACTGTTGAAGCGTTTGCAGCAGCACTCTATATTATTGGCTATAGAGAACACTCGGAGAAAATTCTCTCTTTATTTAAGTGGGGGAAAGTTTTTCTTAAATTGAATGCAGAGCTTCTTGATCTGTATAGTAAGGCAACGAATAGTAGTGAAGTGGTTAAAATTCAGAGACAGTTCATAAAGTAGATTAAAAAATTTGAGGGGTTGGCGTGCTGGCCGTAATTGGCGTATAGGCGTGAATAAATCGCACCTATATCCCGCCTTCTGTTCTAGGTGGCATTTGACTAAGCAGGCTACCCGCGTCTCTTGCAGACTTCATAGACGTCTATTTGCCCTTGCACCCCGCGGACTGGCCGTTTCACCGTTTCCATCAACATTCTCAACGACTTAGCACGCATCATTGACAATTGTTGATGGACGTTCCGTTTCTGTTCCAGTTGCAGAGCTCTCGCCCTACGCTTTACAGCGTCACGGTTCTGCTCGGTGAGCGGAGTTTCCTCAGGCACCTTCACGGCACCCGGCAGCCACCCACCAGCTCGCCAACCCAAATTATAGAGAATGCACTGGGTAATTCAAAGTTTTTGGAAAAATATAGTTGCCGTATAGAGGCCCAAATGAAATCGCCTGGACAAGGCTTCCTTTTCAACCCAATACCTCGGGCGATTGGAAGCGGCGAGCTAAACCGGTCGACCGAAGTCTTCCGGCGTACACACCCGCTCCATCAACGGAGTCTTCTACTCCAGCCCTAGTCCATAGTTGTGGCCTGTTGCCAGGTCAAGTACTATGGAACGGCTGCCTATTTTCGGGAAGAGTTTCGGGCTTAGATGCTTTCAGCCCTTATCTCAAATAGCGCGGCTGCCCGGCAGTGCCCTGTCGGACAACCGGTAAACTGGAGGCTACGGCGCCCTGTTCCTCTCGTACTAGGGGCACCTTCCCCTCAGGCAGCCAACACTCCAAGCAGGTAGAGTCCGACCTGTCTCACGACGGTCTAAACCCATCTCGCGTTCCCTTTTAATGGGCGAGCAGCCCCACCCTTGGCGGCTGCTGCACCGCCAGGTTAGGAAGGGACGACGTCGGAGAACCAAACCGCGAGGTCGATGGGGGCTCTCACTCGCGACGAGCCCGTTATTCCCGGGGTAACTTTTCTGTCACCTTCAGCCCCCATCAATGGGGGCATGAAGGATCGCTAGGCCCGCATTTCTGCTCTGGATCCCTTAATGTGGAGGATCCAGTCAGACCGGCTTTTGGCCTTGCCCTCTACGACGGGTTTCTGTTCCGTCTGAGCCGATCTTTGGGCCCCCTCGATATCTTTTCAAGGGGGTGCCGCCCCAGCCGAACTGCCCACCTACCGTTGTCTCGGAGACTTGCGTCTCCGGTAAGAAGTATAGTCACAGAAGGTCGGTGTTACATTGGCGCCTCCCCCAGTCCCCAAAGAGACTGGGATTAACGGCTCCCGACTACGCTCTGCATCCACAACCACACTCCAGCGACAGGCTGCAGTAAAGCTCCACGGGGTCTTTTCACCCCGCTTGGAGATCCTCGACTTTGGACGAGGTTATGTGGGTTCACCGGGTTCCAAGTGGGGACAGCGGGGCCCTCGTTGATCCATTCATGCACGTCGGAACTTACCCGACAAGGCATTTGGCTACCTTAAGAGAGTCAGAGTTACTCCCGTCGCTAGCCGGCCCTTAGCTCGATTGAACTCAAGTTTGAGGTACCGGTGCTGGACAGAATTCAATGGCCGTACACACCCTTTCGGGCTTGCGGCCACCTATGTTTTTATTAAACAGTCAGGACCCCCTGGTCACTGCGACCTACGATTCCAGCTTGCGCCAAAACCATAGGCACCCCTTTTCCCGAAGTTACGGGGCTAATTTGCCTAGTTCCCTCACCTGGAGTAGACCCGATACGCCTAAGGCTTCTCACCTAGGGGCACCTGTGTCGGTTCTAGGTACGGTCGTGGGGGATCCATCCCAACATCTTTTTCATTGGCTCTAGGGATCGGTTGAACCCGCCTAAAACGGCAGGCTATTCCCATTTTCATCTGGTTCTCGCCATTACGGCACTCCCCAGATTTATGCGGTTAAAAAAGGCGACGGCCTTTCTCAACCTACCCAAAAGCGTCGGATATTGAGCTTGCGTTGCCGCGTGTACCTCCACGGTACTGGAATCTTAACCAGTTTCCCTTTCGGCTAAGTCGGTTGAGCTTAGTCTTAGGATCGACTTACCCCCAGCTGACGACGCATCGCTGGGGAACCCTGGCCCTTTCGGCGGAGGAGATTCTCACTCCTCTACGCTGTTACTACCACCGGGATTGTCAATTCTGATCGGTCCACTGGACTTCACAGCCCAGCTTCTGTCCAACCAGAACGCCCTCCTACCGGATTGCGACCTAAGTCGCACCCCAGGGTATCGGCAGCTGGCTTAGCCCCGTCCATTTTAGGGGCCCTAAGCCTCGGTGGGTGAGCTGTTACGCACTCTTTAAAGAATGGCTGCTTCTAAGCCTATCTTCCCACTGTCTGGGGCTTAGGACGCCCTTTAAGTTACATTTAGCCAGCATTTTGGGGCCTTAACCTTGGTTAGGGTTGTTCCCCTCTCGGCCTGGGAGCTTACCCCCCAGAACCCGATTCCACCCTTCTATGGCGCTGATAGATTCGGAGTTTGAAAGAGGAATGAAGCCTTTCGGCTTCTTATTCTCCAATCAGTGCTCTACCCTATCAGCTGCCTCTAGGTAGGCCGGCCTGCGAGCCGTTTCGGAGGGAACTAGCTATCACCGAGCTAGATTGGTCGTTGGCCCCTAGTCCCAGGTCAAGGGAGCGAATTGCACGTCAGCACCCTTTCGAGCCTCCACCAGGCTTTCGCCCGGCTTCACTCTGCCCAGGACTAGATCGCTCGGTTTCTAGCCTTCACCGCTATGACTCCGGGCTCTTTCAAACCTCGCCCCTCATCGGTTTAATCCGACTGCGGGCTTGTTGGTTTCCCTACGCTTTCGGGGTTAACCCCCTTAAGCTCGCCATAACAGTGAACTCCCCGGTCCGTGTTTCAAGACGGAACGCGTAACTCTGGTCCCCCCTCTTCGTAGTTCTGTGTTGCCACAGTTTCCTTTTGAGGGGATCTACCCTTTTGAGCCACGCGCCTCCATAACCGTTTGATTTTAGGCACTTTTCACCCCCCTTCCGGGGTGCTTTTCAGTTTTCCGTCACCGTACTAGTGCGCTATCGGTCTCAGGACATATTTAGTCTTGGAAGTTGATGACTCCCAGTTTCCCATGCCAAAATCGAGGTATGGTACTCAGGAGACCAGCCCAACTCCTTCCGATTTACACTTACAGGACTGTCACCTTCTACGGTAGGCCATTTCAGGCCACTTCAGTTTAGCCGGCTAGAAGGCGGCTGGATCCTACTACCCTACATATCCCATGAGTCATCCCCATGGGATTCGGTTTGGACTTTTCCCTTTTCGCTCGCCGCTACTAGGGGAATCCCAGTTGGTTTTTTCTCCTCTCCTTACTAAGATGTTTCAGTTCAGGAGGTTCCCGCTCCTTACGGAGCGCTATGACTTACGCCATAGCAGGAAGTCCCATTAGGGTATCCTCGGATCGAAGGCTGCATGCGCCTACCCGAGGCTTATCGCAGCTTGCCACGCCCTTCTTCAGCGCCTGAGCCAAGCCATCCATCAAACGGTGTAGCGTATTAGGTTTACTGAGAAACCTACGTCCAGTTGGCGTCCGTTTGAACCTCTACACGGTGTTCATCATGAGTCCCTTTTAATAGAACTCACTACACCCTTCACTCTCAGAGATGAATTTCTGGAGTTGCATCCATTTTGCTCAATAACTCTAAACTCGTCTCCCAACCGGCGCTTTTCTAAAGGAGGTGATCCGGCCGCAGGTTCCCCTACGGCCACCTTGTTACGACTTCTTCCCCCTTACCGAACTTAGATTCGAAATGGCCAAAAAGACCACGCCTCATCTAAACCCGATTCGGGTGAAGCGACGGGCGGTGTGTGCAAGGAGCAGGGACGTATTCACCGCGCGGTTTTGACACGCGATTACTAGGGATTCCATGTTCACGAGGACGGGTTTCAGCCCTCGATTCCAACTGAGGTCTGGTTTAGGGATTACCTTCCCCTTTCGAGGTCGGAGCCCATTGTCCAAACCATTGCAGCCCGCGTGTGGCCCGGGAGATTCGGGGCATACTGACCTGCCGTGGCCCCTTCCTTCCTCCGCCTTATCGGCGGCGGTCCCACTAGTGTGCTCAGAGATAACTCTGGTGGAAACTAGTGGTAGGGGTCTCGTTCGTTGCCTGACTTAACAGGACACCTCACGGCACGAACTGGCGACGGCCATGCACCTCCTCTCAGCTTGTCTGGCAAGACCTTTAATCTGGCCTTCACACTGCTGTCCCCCCCGGTAAGTTTCCCGGCGTTGACTCCAATTAAACCGCAGGCTTCACCCCTTGTGGTGCTCCCCCGCCAATTCCTTTAAGTTTCAGCCTTGCAGCCGTACTCCCCAGGCGGCGGGCTTAATAGCTTCCCTGCGGCACTGAAACGGCCCGTAGCCGTTTCAACACCTAGCCCGCATCGTTTACAGCTGGGACTACCCGGGTATCTAATCCGGTTCGCTCCCCCAGCTTTCGTCCCTCACTGTCGAGCGCGTTCTAGCCGACCGCCTTCGCCACTGGTGGTCCTCCCGGGATTATTGGATTTCACCCCTACCCCGAGACTACCGTCGGCTTCTCCCGCCTCCTAGCCCAGTAGTATCTCCAGCAGTCCGGCGATTGGATCGTCGGATTTAACTGAAGACTTGCTGAGCAAGCTACGGACGCTTTAGGCCAAATAATCGTCCTCACCACTTGGGGAGCTGGTATTACCGCGGCGGCTGACACCAGACTTGCCCTCCCCTTATTCCCCCAGCTCCTTAAACTGGGTAAAAGCCGTCCTCAGCGGACGGCACTCGGGGTAACCCTGTCACGCTTTCGCGCATTGCAGAGTTTTCGCGCCTGCTGCGCCCCGTAGGGCCTGGGGCCTTGTCTCAGTCCCCATCTCCGGGCTTCCCCTCTCAGGGCCCGTACCGGTTATAGGCTTGGTGAGCCGTTACCTCACCAACAACCTGATCGGACGCGGTCCCATCCTTGGGCGATGTTAAGAAGCATGCCCTTAACATCTTTTGGGTGAAAGACCATTCCAGGCGCTTTCACCTATTGGGTATTAGCCCCAGTTTCCCGGGATTGTATCCATCTCAAGGTTAGGTTAACCACGTGTTACTGAGCCGTGTGCTACGCCTCATCATGGCTTGAAGCGCACAACTCGCATGGCTTAGTCTCACCCCGATAGCAGTGAGGTCCGGCAGGATCAACCGGAGTTAATAGGAGTAGATTGGTTGCTGCCGGCTGGGAAATGACGGTGAGTTATTGAGACTATGTTCAGACTTAAACTGTCTGTGTTTGTTCAAGTCCTCATTGTTTTACCCGCACCTGGAGGTCAACCGAATCATTCTTGGGCTGTAAGCCCAACGTCAAGGCTGACGCCGCCAGCATAGATGCGGGAGCCATCTATTAGATGCCGTTATCCCCGCATGGAACATTTTTGCAATTAGATTTAAACATTACTAAAAAGGGTACTGTCAAGTTGTCGATTGATAGGTCAAAATGTTCTCCCTGTCAAAAATCGGTTGATAACGCTAAGTTCCACTTACGAAGCAACACTAAGATGGTGATTTACCATAACTGTCTCAAGTAGCCAATATCGATTTGTCCTGGTGCCTTGTAAGTTATGTTTTCATCCAGATGAGCGTAAGCCAAACACGAACCTAACAACGGAAACCAAATCCTAGACATTTGCCCTAACTCTCCCATTGAGATGACAGCTATAGGTTTACTTAAACACCTATCGTCTGCTGTGTAACCAAGCAATAAACGTAATGAGATCACTACATCTTCTCTGGAATGTGCCATAGTGGACACTTTGATTATGTTCCCTCGTGTCCTGTAAGCGTCATCAACTACCTTTCTCAACTCATCTAGGCTTCCAGTTTTCTCGAAATCGTGGTATGAAACAATTGCTGGTTTGTCGTGTTTTTCTGCTTCGTCAAGAACTTTTTCCCTTATTTTAGATTTAAGCTCAATGTCAACAGCATCAACATAGGGCATGATTTCTGTGAAAATCTTTAACCTATCTTCTTCTGACCCTGAGAACTGAAAATGTTCACCATTACCTGAAACCCAAGTTTGCCTCATTGTTGCTAAAAGAGGGAGATTAGTCATTTTCCTGAGTTTCTGGAAAGTCTGCACTATGTGGTCATGGTTGTAGTTCTTAAATAAATCGCATCTTACTTCGATTATATCTGCCCTTTGCGTCTCAGCGTTCTTTGCGTCTTTTAAGGCAGTTTCTCCACTAATATTCACCGCTATTTTTGGTGTGAATGAACGACTACTAAGCAAGACGTTTCCTATTTTTACGCCAGTCATTTTCTGCAACAATCTACTGTCTTCCTTTATTTTTATCCTATCTCATTTAAGCCTTTTATGGAATCAATTTCTCTTTCTTACCTATGTTTAAACTTTTTGCAGTATTTTATAAGCTCATTGAGTAGCTTAAGGATCTGTTAACTCTTAGGGTGGCTCTTATCCCTGTTAACTGTCGGGTGATTCGCTATCCAAAAATGTCGACAATTAGGTAGACTATGGCTGAAAAAACCTTACCATAGGCTGAAAAAAAATAAAAAGTTGAATGAATTAATTTCGAAAAAATTGCAATAAAGATTTTTATTACGCCTTAACTTTTTAAGGTTCGAATGGGCCGGTAGCTCAGCTTGGCTGGAGCGTTCGGCTGATAACCGAAAGGTCGAGGGTTCAAATCCCTCTCGGCCCATCATTTACTCAACCAACATTAATTTTTCAGCTTCTTTTGGATGAAAGGCGTATAGTGGTGTTTTCGGCAGTAGTGGACCTATTCTTGAAATTATTCCAGGAGCGTAGGTTCCTTTTTTGCAGATTACTGCGTGCTCAAGTAGTCCCAGTCGCTGGATTTCTATAACATCTTGAAAATGTTTTGTTTTTAGTAAAGCCCTTTTTACGTGAGCTCGAGTTGCACCTAGAACTATCACTCGGTCTAGTTGAGATGAAACCCAGTCTCTGAATATGGAGAGCTGTTTTTTTGAGAGCCCCACTTCGATCTCCCTCTTCTCGGAGTCAATTTTTTCTACAACAACTTCTATTGGAAAATTGTCGAAAAGGCAGAATTTCTCTATTATTTGATTGACGGAAATTTTCTTTCCTTTCGCTAATTGCAGACGCATTTTATAGAGCGGATAAAGTGCATCGCATATTTCCGGTGAAAAAACGCCTATGTCCACATATAATCCGTAACCAACCTGCCCGGATGCGATAATCTTACCTCGGATGGTTGAATTTACATTCATATTATCAATGAAGGTTGGTGCAAGTCCAAAATCTCGTTCGAGGCATTTTGTTACTACAGCCTCATCTTCACCTGAAATTTGAATTTGAATCCAGCCTCTTTCAGTTCTGCCTAACACAGTTAGGTTAGCTTTGAGGGCTGCACAAAGCTCAGTTAGAGTTTGCTTTAGAGATTTAATCGCCGACTTTGAATAACGGCCATAAGCCTTCTCCAGAATTGTAATTGCGGACATAAAGTTACGTCCTAATCATTGATGAAAATTCGCTGTGAAGTTTTCTTATCCGCTTAATAATTGGACTGCTTGCGCCCAGCCATTGTGAGAGGTGACTAATTGTCACTTCCATGTCTACGATACGCGCCCCATCCAGTCTTTTATCAGCGTACGCTATGATTCTCTCTTCTAACGTTTTGGGAAGATAGTCTTTAACTGGTAGGCCGAATTTCTTAGCTTCCTCTGCAGTTATTCCAGCTAAAAGATGATTCTCAGTTATGGAGATTATTGATTCAGGCAACCCTTTAGAACGTGCAATTTCTGCTCCTACAACTCCATGATTAATGCCATGGGTCTTTGCTCTACCTATATCATGAAGAAGAGCACCGATTTCAACTAACTTTAAATCTACATTCATGCCACGTTTTTGACACGCCTTAGCTATCTCGACAGCCAGTTTTGATACAGCTTCACAATGCCTTACTACATTCGGTGGACACCCGACATTATGGAGGATCTCTAATGCCCGCTCTTTAGAAGGGGGACTACTCACTTAGCTCCCTCTTAATCGCCTCAATTTTATCAGTTAAAGTTTCAATGATTTTCTCATTGTTAACATGTTGAATTGGTTTTCCACAGGTTGGGCACCTAAAAACGAGTTCAACAGCATCTTCGAATATAACGCGGTTACAAGTCGGAGTCCCACAATGATAGAAAACATGGTTTTGCTCATATTTTAATCTCGATTCTAATTTTTCCAAAATTTTTCGTTTCTGATTTTGGATGAAACCTTCGATCTGGTCAGGTTGCAGTCTCCAATAGAAAATGAACCAGCCTGTTTTTTCATCACGTATCCTTTCCACTGTGACGAGCGAGTAATTGTAGAGATTATAGAGGATTTTGCGGGCTGTGTTTAAACGTACATCTGTCTTAGCCGACAGCTCATCGTCAGTAGCCTTACCCAATGTTTTTAGGGCTTTAACAATTTTAACAGCTTCTTCCCCGCCTAGAACACTTATTATCTTAGTTAAAAGTTCCTCGTTGACTGACAGGCTGTTTTGCCTCCATTATAGTAGATTATAAGCGTTTATTTTCAAACGAAAAGATTTTCGTTAAAGAATTACTTAACTGCGAAGCCTTAAATATGTTTCAACTAACTTCACTAAGTTTTGCCAAAAACTCAAGCAGTCGGTGAAAATTATGCCTGAAATTGTCGTTCTACGTATGGGTCACAGACCGTTCCGTGACAACAGAGTGACCAGCCACGTATGCCTTACAGCACGTGCCTTCTTAGCGTCTAAAGTGATAATCAGCGATGTAGTTGATGAAAAAATTCGTAGCACTGTTGAAAAAATTGTTAACAGTTGGGGAGGTCCGTTCTCAGTAGAGATGGGAGTCCCTTGGAGGAAGGCTGTTTCAAATTGGAAGGCGAGGGGCGGCGCTGTAGTTTTGCTAACTATGTATGGTGAAAACATAGCGAATAGCGATGTTTTAGAACGAATTACCAAATTAGGGAAGGATTTAATGGTTATAGTTGGTTCTGAGAAAATAGATCCAGAATGCTACAAGATATGCGACTTTCAAGTAGCTATTGGAAACGAACCCCACGCAGAAACAAGCGCATTGGCTGTATTTCTCCATGAATTTTGGAGAGGAAGACAATTAACTCACAAATTTAAGGGAGCGAAACTGCGAGTTATCCCGCAGAAACGTGGAAAGAAGGTTATTAAGGTTAAACGAGGCTAATCTACGAGTTTTCCCCCTAGTTTCTCGATTTGCGCTTTAATTTTACTTATGAACCATGCGAGAGCTTCAACTTTAATATTAACTTGATTGTTTTCATAGTGTGCTTCGATTACATTCGCCCTGCTGTGAATCCAAGATAGAAGTGACATCGCATGTTTATTCATTGGAATAACAAATGTTGCTTCTATGTAGTTCTCCAAACTATTTGCAACTTCATTTTTTAATGTATCCAAGTTAATTTCATGCAGTGCAGAGATTGTAACTGGATGCGAGGTTAGGCTACCTATTCGGTTTATTTTTTCATTTAATTCGGTTGATGAAAGAAGATCTATTTTGTTTAATGCAGTAACAACAGGGATTCCTGACGCACCTATTTCACGTATAGTGTCTAAGCAACATCTAATTTTTCTATTAACCTCAGGAAGAGGCTCGCTAACATCAACTATAAGAAGAACAACATCTGAGAAAATAGTTTCCTCAAGGGTAGAATGGAATGCCTCAATTAAGATTAGTGGAAGTTTATCGATGAAACCAACTGTATCTGTTAACAGCGCTTTTTTGCCGGAGAAATTGACTGCACGAGTAACTGTGGAAAGCGTTGTGAAAAGTCCAACCCCGACAGGAACCCTTTCCCTTGCAAGCACATTGAAGAGTGTACTTTTGCCTGCATTAGTGTAGCCAGCCAGCGAGACGAGAGAGAAGCCATACTCTAACCTCCGCTCTCTATGTTTCCCACGCTTTTTTGCGGTCTTTTTAAGCGCATCCCTAATATTTGCCATTTGGTGTCTGAGCATATCATAGTAAATGTCTACATCGTACTTACCAAGCCCGTGAAAACCAGGCTGCTCACCTTTTTTCGCTAGACGAACTTTCTCCCTTGCTCTAGGCAATTCGTATCTTAACCTGGCAAGTTGAATCTGAAGCTTTGATTCTTGAGTGGCTGCTCGTCGAGTGAAAATTTCCAGAATTAGCCTAAATCGGTCTATAACTTCAACTCCAGTTAGTTTAGCCAAATTGTACTCTTGGATTGGCTTAAGGTCATTCCCAACTATTACCTTGTCAACTTTGAGGCTTTTAACCAGTTTTGCAAGTTCTTCAGCTTTCCCTTTTCCAATCTGATAGCTTGGATCCTCCTCACGCATTTGCTCGATTGATCCTAAAATCGAGTAGCCTGAAGCTTCACCAAGGCTCTTAAGTTCACTTAAACTATAGTGTTCTCTAATTGATTGCCTCTGAACAACAACCGCTTTCGTCTCATGGTTCCCCCTAGCCTTTCTCACGCCTCTTCACTTTTACTACGTCTCCAAATGTGAGTTGGGGAGGAGGTTGGCTAGCGCTATGGATTATCAGGGTTTCTGTTGGGCTGGCTAAAAGTTTGATCTTAAGTTCATGCTCGAGTTTCCTTGACAGAGTTTGATTTGGGATCATTTTCACAGCTTCAATTTTATGTAGAACAGATACTCTTTCACTGATTCTTTTTCCAAGATCCTCATAGCTTAAACCGAGTTTTTCTCTTGCCTGTCGTATCCTCTTTGCATAATCTTCAACGAGCTCGAGTTCTTCTTCCATACGGGTTGGTTTCATAGATTTGCTTGCAATTTTAGACTTGATTAGAGTTGGTTTGCGCCCTGCTTCCCATGATGTTGACCCGTGTCTTACGCATTCGCTGCAAACAAGCATTTTTGCTTCTTCAATAATAGCTCTGTAGGGTTTACCTTGAATCTGCCTGCCGCAAACCTCACACTGCAATATGGCCCTTCTCCGTAAAGTCAAAACTGGTTTATATTATCCAGTTCTTTATAGTTGTCGAAATGAAACTGAGTTGTAAGCGTATGGAGCGATGGGATTCCCTTCAAAAAATAAGAAGCATAGCAAACTATCAATTTGGAAGAGGCGTTGGAGAAGCCTTGTTACCGAAGAATGTTACGATAAAATTTTCAAAAACAACAGGTAAAATTCGTTTTATTTATTTAGGTAATGATTTATTGGCTACACTGAGAGCTAGAGACGGCATGTTAGCATTATCATTAAGTGGCGCTAGGCGATTATTAAGAACATTTCCACATCCTAGGTTCAGAGTAGTTGTGAAGGATGATGTGGTCGATTTTATCAAGAAAGGGCGAAATGTTTTTGCGAAACATGTCATAGAAGCGGATACTGAAATCCGACCGCTTGAAGAGGTTATCGTCACAGATACCAATGATGAAGTGATAGCTGTCGGAAGAGCGTTATTAACTGGAAGGGAGATGTTAGTTTTTAAACGAGGAGTAGCCGTTAGAGTTCGTAGAGGATTGAAGGAGGAGACCCCATGATGCGAAAGATAAGCCCTAGAGAAGCTAAACGGTTAATGCAACAAATGGGATTAAAAGTAGAGGAAATAGCGGATGTTCAGCAAGTTGTAATTAAAACGTTGTCAAAGGACATAGTAATCAATAATCCTCAGGTAAGCATCATAGATATCAAAGGAGAGAGAATGTTTCAAATAATGGGAGAAGTTTTGGAGAGGCCTGTTGAGAAGAAGTTGACAGTTTCAGATGAGGATGCCCATATAGTGGCTCAACAGAGTAATGTAAGTCTAGAAGAAGCAAGAAAAGCATTGGAACAAACTCAAGGAGATTTAGCCCAAGCCATACTTTTACTAAGCCAACGGAAATAAGAAAACTTGTTTTAAGCAGTTACTGCGTAAACCGGCATAGCTTCTTTTTCAGCGCGCTCTAAGGCTGACTTCATACGTTTTAGCCGGAAGAATTCTTCCCTCTCACGCTCTTCCAAGTACATTTCAATAAATCTGATGGAATTCTCGAATTTTGGTATGATTATGTGCTTTAGGCAGTTTACGCGGCGTTTTGTTGTAGCAATAGCTTCGGCGAGCCTTCTAACAGCGACCTCGGTTTCAGCTAGGGTGATCATGGTTTTTATTGCTTCATCCATTTTTAATACACTTTCATCCAGTTTCGCTGTTGTTTCTATTATGTCGTAGTGTTCTGTGGGAACTAGACCTGCAGTTTCAGTAACTTGGAAGACTGGAATTGGAATGCCCATTACACTTCTAGTTTTTGCGCCTACATCAAATCGATCAAATGATGTTGATAACGCAATCTGCCTCAGTTTACCTATTCCCACGACCATCTGGGCTTCTGTAAAGGCGGCGTAGGCTTCTAGCAACGTTTTGTCAAGCTTATTTCGTAGAGGACCTATTTCACGTATAAATTCAAAAAACTCCATGACTAAAGCATCTTGTTTTTCCCGTAAGAGGTCGTGGCCTCGCTCAGCCAACATTTTACGTCGTCTTAATGTCAAAAGCTCCATGCGGGTTGCGTGAAGGCCGGAAATAATTTCAGCCAATCATTTATCCCTTTTTTGTTATTTGGCTCGATATTTTGGATGAAACTTCTTAATGAAGTCGGGATCAATTCGCTTTAACTCGGATTCTGGAAACATAGAGAGTAGTTCCCAGCCGATGTCTAGGGTTCTCTCAATATCTCTGTCTTCGTAAGATCCTTGTGTGATGAATTCGCGCTCGTAGCGATCTGCAAATTGAAGATACAGCTTGTCACGGCCTGTTAGTGCTTCTTCACCTACTACCGCCACTAAGTCGCGTAGACCTCCGCCTTCAGCGTAACAGTAGTAGAGTTGGTCCGCTACCTGCCGATGGTCTTCCCTGGTTTTGTCTTTGCCTATTCCTTCATCCATTAGCCTTGAAAGAGAAGGCAATGGGTCTATTGGTGGATACATCCCTTTCCGGTGTAGGCCTCTGTCGAAGAAAATCTGCCCTTCGGTTATGTAGCCTGTTAAGTCTGGTACTGGATGAGTCATATCGTCATGAGGCATGGTTAGGATTGGCATCTGTGTGACTGACCCTTTCTTTCCATGCACCCTTCCAGCGCGCTCATAAACTGTTGCTAGGTCCGTATACATGTAACCAGGATAGCCACGTCGACCAGGAACCTCTTCACGGGCAGCAGAGATCTCACGAAGAGCTTCACAATAGTTGGTCATATCTGTAAGAATTGCGAGTACATGCATATCTTGACTAAACGCGAGGAACTCCGCTGCGGTCAATGCTAGCCGTGGAGTTAGAAGACGCTCGATGGCGGGATCATCAGCCAAGTTCATAAACATAACTACTCTGTCTAATGCACCTTGCCTTTCGAAGTCGTCTCTGAAGAATCGTGCTTCTTCAGCTGTTATGCCCATAGCGGCGAATACTAGAGTGAAGGCCTCACCCATGCCTTTCACTTTCGCTTGCCTTACAATTTGGGCTGCAACCGTATTATGCGGAAGACCTGAGCCTGAGAATAATGGCAGTTTTTGACCTCGTACAAGTGTATTCATACCGTCTATAGCTGAAATACCAGTTTGAATGAAGTCTCTTGGGTAGGCGCGAGAATATGGATTGAGTGGCGCGCCGTGAATATCCATTTCATCTTCAGGTGTTATCATCGGACCTGCATCTATCGGTTTGCCGCTTCCATCAAAAATTCGACCTAGCATATCGTTTGAAACTGATAGTTTGATTGTTTCACCTAGAAAGCGAACGGAAGTTTTTTTCACATCAAGACCTGAAGTCCCCTCGAAAATTTGGATGACCGCTATCTCCTCTCCAACCTCCAAAACCTGCCCTCGACGCTCTTCACCAGTTGGGGTGATGATTCTTACTAGTTCACCGAAGCCGACCCCGCTTACCGCTTCCACGAATAATAGGGGACCCGCAATTTCCCGAATCGTTGTAAATTCTCGCCCGGTATAAACTAGTTTGCTGCTCATTTTTTACTACGCCTCCAATATCTCACTAGATAATTGGTTGAATTGTTCGTCAATGTGTTTATCAAGTTCCTCGCTGACTTTCTCAAAATCTGATGGGGGCACAATCTTCATTCTCGCTATTTCCTCTTTAACCGGTAGACTTAGTATTTTTTCTAGGGGTATCCCTCGGTCTACCGCGGATTTTGTCCTTTCATAGAATTTCAAGATTAATCGAAGCATTTGGTAAGTTTTCTCACCAGAACAATATGTGTCAACAGGGTGATAGGCACTTTGTCTAAGGAAATCCTCCTTCACCATCCGTGCAACTTCAAGAATTATCCGTTGACCTACTGACAATGCATCTGGACCGACAAGCATTACAATTTCACGTAGTTCTTCATCCCGCTGCAATAGATACATAGCTGCATCTCTAAGTTTCAACCAATCTGGACCAAAGTTTTTGTCATACCACTCTTCCATCGTTTTTAGGTATAGAGAGTAGCTGGTTAGCCAGTTAATTGCTGGAAAATGTCTGCGCTGAGCTAATGCTGTGTCAAGACTCCAGAAGACTTTAGTGATTCTAAGAGTGTTTACGGTTACAGGCTCTGAGAAATCAGCCCCCGGCGGAGACACAGCGCCAATTACTGAAATCGATCCTATTTTTTCACCACTACCTAGAGCCACTACGCGTCCTGCTCGCTCATAGAACTCAGCTAATTTTGAGGCGAGATAGGCGGGATACCCCTCTTCACCAGGCATCTCCTCTAAACGACCTGAAATCTCACGGAGAGCTTCAGCCCACCTTGAAGTAGAATCGGCCATCAAAGCAACGTCATAGCCCATGTCCCGGAAGTATTCACCGAGAGTTATACCTGTATAGACACTTGCTTCCCTAGCGGCGATGGGCATATTCGAGGTGTTGGCGATTAGAATTGTACGCGTCATAAGCAGATGACCTGTTCGCGGATCAATAAGCTTCGGAAAACGTTCAAGAACTTCAGCCATCTCATTTCCTCTTTCACCACACCCTACATACACAACGACATCCGCGTCAGCCCACTGCGCAAGTTGATGCTGCATAACAGTCTTACCTGTCCCAAAACCCCCTGGGATGCAGGCTGTCCCGCCTTTTGCAATTGGAAATAGAGCGTCTATAATTCGCTGCCCAGTACAAAGGGGGATCGTGGACGGAACCTTTCGTTTATATGGCCGCGCTTGCCGCACTGGCCAAAGGTGTGTGAGATATATTTTTTCTAAGCCTTGAGGCGTTTGCACTTCGGCTATTGGATCCAAAATCGTATAATCGCCTTCACTTACTATTTCTTTGACCGTTCCTTCAATTGTTGGAGGAACGGGGATTTTCTGTGTGACCACAGGTGTTTCTGGCACTGTGCCAAGAACATCCCCCCCGATTACTTTGGTGCCTTTTTTTATCGTTGGATGGAAAGGCCATTTCTTATCTTTGGGTAACGGAGGAGCTGAAACCCCTCTCTTAATGAAAGCCCCCACTAAGGTTTGAAGCGTTGGGAGTGGACGCTGAATTCCATCATAGATCTGCCCAATTAAACCTGGACCCAATTCAACTGATAGCGGTTTTCCGGTGCCTTCAACGGTTTCACCTGGCTTTATTCCAGATGTTTCCTCATAGACCTGAATAGTGGCGGTATCACCAACGATTCTGATTATTTCTCCTATTAACCCTGTTTCGCCGACTCTTACAAGCTCGTACATCAGCGAGCCGGCCATTTTTTTAGCAGTTACAACTGGACCAGCGATGTGTGTGAGAACTCCCTTTACCATTGGTTTACCCTACCTTTACTTCAACTCCGATCGTTCGTTTGATTAATTGGACTATTGGGTCCACCTCTCTCTCAATAGGTCCCTTTTTGTCTGGAATTGTTAGGATTAGCGGATACTCGCTCACTTTTGTTATTTTTTCAATCGCATATTGGAGCTCGTTTGCTAGACGCTCAGTTAATGCCACAATAACTATTTCCGGGTTTTTAGAAAGCTCAAAAAGAAGCTTTTCTGCTTCCTTCGCGTCTTTAACTGCATAGCTATTTTTTACGCCAGCAAGCCTGAAGCCGCTGATAGTATCTACGTCGCCTACTACAGCGATTTTCCCCACGCCACACCACCAATTAACTGGCGAAAAGCTCGCGTGCAACTCTGAGGCGATATTCCCGAGATATACGTTCAATGAGACCTTCAACAGTATTATCGACAGCGATTTTTCCGTCTGAAGTTTTTACGATGACCCCCCCGATGCAACGAACATTCTCAGGTGATAGTTTTATTGTCGTATCGGTTCCAAGCTCTCGGGTAACATTCTCTGAAATTTTATTGAGATCTAATTTAAGTTTTGAGTCGCGTTCGTTTAAAACTATGACTACTCCACCGCCGCCTAGCGCTTGAGTGCCTTCTTTTATAAGTTTTTCAATGAATGTTTTATACTCAAGTTTGCCTGTGAAAACCTCCATTTTGGCTTTAACGGAGTCGAAAACCTCTTGAATGAGCGCATCCTTCGTAGACGGTACAACCCAGCTGGCCTTAAGTCTTGCTTCAGAAAGAATGCTTAACCTCGTTCTTTCAGCATCTGCCTTTGCTGAATCCACTAGTTTTTGTATATCTTGACGAGCTTTTTCCCTTGCTTCTTCCTCTCTTCTCTTTAAAGCTTCTTCAGCGGCTTTTTTCGCTTCTTCCACCATCTCATCTGCCTTTTTCTTCGTATCAGCCAATATTTTTTCCACGAAAGACTCGACTTCTGTTTTTTTCAGTTTGGTTTCAACCATTCCTGCAACCCCTGCTAAATTTTAGTTAGCTCCTTGAAGATTTCGTCGGCTATTTTGTCTATTTTTTTCTCAGCCATAGATTTTAGACGCGCAGCCTCTTTTTCAGTTTCCTTTTGAGCTTTTTCAGCCTCTTCCTCAGCTAGCTTTTTAGTTTCCTTGATCATTTTAGCCGTCTCTTCAGGTAATTCCTTCATGGTCTTTTCATAAACCTCTTTGTAGACGGAGCTGAGCCTAGATTCAGCGTCTCTTTTTATTAGTTCAGCCTCCTCTTTGGCTCTATCAATAATTTCCTTAGCTTTGGCTTCAGCTTCCACGACATCCTTAAATACTTCAGACATAGCTATAGGCTCCTTTTTGAAGGTTATATTAAACTCGTTAGATTTAAAACTGTTTTAAAACATCCTCTCTTTCCATCAGTCTGTGACAGTAATAACATCTTAATAATAGAGGATCTTCACTATCCACGAAGAACATGGGTTGAATGGGTTCACTTCCATTTGATATACAGGCTGGATTAGCACATTTAATTATTCCACGAATGATTTTTGGGAGCTTAACCTTCTTCTTTTCAACAACCTTAAAGTCACGTATTATGTTAATCGTAGCTCTGGGAGCGATTAACGCAATTTTATCAACTTCCTCAGGGTTTAATTCTCGCCCTTCAATTTTCACTATGTCTTTTTGCCCTAGTTTTTTACTCGGAACATTTAAAACCACGCTGAGAACCCCGCCTTCTCGTCCAGTTATCCCAAGAAACCTTAGAACCGCAAGAGCGTTTCCACCAGATATATGATCGATGACGGTTCCTTCACGGATTTTCTTAACTCTAAACTCTTCCTCCTTAACCAACTTACATCCCCTTAACTGCCAAATTGAGTGAGTAAGAGTTATTTAATGTAGCTCCTTCATTTTGGTTTGGTGCTCAAGTTGGGGCGAATAAACTTCGAGGGCAGAGACATAATTTCGATTAAGGATTTCAGTAGAGATGAAGTCGATCACATCCATAAAATGACCGATTTAATGGAGCCCTTGGTAAGAAGGGGCTCAAATATTCTCAAAGGAAGAATACTTGCAACACTATTTTTTGAGCCGAGTACACGAACTAGGCTTAGCTTTGAATCAGCTATGCAGAGGCTCGGCGGGAGTACAATTGGATTCACAGAGGCGCGGATAAGCTCCATTGAGAAGGGGGAAAATTTGGCTGACACCATTAGAGCCGTTGAAAATTACGCTGACGCCATTGTATTAAGACATCCTATGGAGGGAGCCGCAAGAATGGCTGCTGAATTTGCAACAATCCCAGTCATAAATGCAGGTTCAGGGGCAGAGGAGCACCCTACGCAAGCACTGCTTGACCTTTATACTATATTGAGAGAAGTGGGCAGAATTGACGGCTTAAAAATAGCACTTGTAGGTGACCTACGTTACGGAAGAACAGTTCATTCCCTTGCCTACGCATTATCACTTTATGACGTAAAACTGTATCTGGTTTCTCCTGATCTTTTAAAAATGCGTAGGGAGGTTTTTGAGTACGTTAAAAATAGGATTAGGGTTATTGAAGCTAAAGACCTTGAGGATGTTATCCCTAATATTGATGTACTTTACGTTACAAGAATTCAGAAGGAACGATTCCCTGATCCGGCCGAATATAGTAAAGTGAAGGGATCTTATCAGATAACTCTGAATACCTTACGTAACGCTAAAAGCCACTTAATAATAATGCATCCGCTACCGAGAGTCGATGAGGTCAGCGTAGAAGTCGATGCAACTCCTCACGCAAAATATTTTGATCAAGTTCGCTATGGGTTAATGCTTAGAATGACGTTGCTGGCGCTCGTTCTCGGAGCGATTAAATGAGCGGATAGGCTTAGATTAGTTCCCATATTTTTGCTTATATTCATCTATCTTTTCATTGAACTCCTGAAGCGACGGCACAGTTCCTCTGTAAATGGGCGTATCACCTATCACAAAGGTTGGCGTGGATGCTATCTGAAGCATTAATGCGGCTAGGTAGTTTTCTTCTGTTGAAACGTCAAGAATCTCGATTTGGATGTCATCTCTGGATTTTTGAAGTTCATCGGCAAGAGCTTTTGCGGATGGACATTTTGGGCATACAGGAGATACAAAAAGACGTATTTCTATCAACTTCCAACGGCTGCTCCCAATTGGTATCTACGTCTATCAAGAAGCTCGGCGCGTTTACCTGCATTCCAACCCTTAACTCTTTGATAATAGCCAGTGATTCTTGACCACCACTCTACAGCGTCACCAGTTGCACCGCAATTTGGACATTTAGTTAGCAAACCTGGTGATACTTTTGAGCAGTTTGCACACATTGTCAAATCCTTTGTGTATGCGAAGTAGGCTGCTAAGGTTTGAGTGGAAATTCTCTTAGTTAACTGCCAAATGGCTATTGGATCTGGGCTACCCTCTCCAAGCCATACATGCATTATAGCTCCACCGCGTGCGAGTGGATGGAAACTGGCCTCTGTTTTAACCCGAGTCATTAATGGCATGTCAGCTGAAGGCTGAACATGCGAGCTGTTTGTGTAATAAATCGACCCTGTTTTCTTGTCCCCCTCAACAACAACCCTCTCTCCGTACTTTCTATAGTCTATTAGAGCCAATCGGTGCGAACAGCTTTCAGCAGGAGTTTGAACAATGCCAAATCGTAGACCGTTACCGTTTTCATTGGAGACTCTCGTAGCATAATCAGACATGGATTTTATAACTTTGAGCCCAAATCGCCAAGCTTCATCGCTTTCGTGAAGCCACATGCCTGTATGTGCTTTTAGCAGTTCAGTGAGCCCTATAAATCCGAAGTTGAGTACTTGTTTATCGATTTTTAGGTATGGTTCTCCATCGCAGTTCATTGAAGCGAAAGGTAATGCGCCCTCTTTCATTCTCTGCTTTATTATTTCACGTTTTATTAGAAGAACTTGCTTCGCCAGTTCCATTCTTTCCTCTATAAGTTCAAAAAGCCGAGAGTCGTTTCCACCTGCCTCATAGGCTATCTGTGGTAGATTAATTGTGACCATTTGAAGACTCCCCATACGGATTCTGCCCGCATATAAGTCATCGATCTCCTCGCTATCAGGAACCAGTATAATGCGGCAGCACTGGGAGTTCACTATATCAGGCATATAGTCTGGGCATAGGTTAAGGAAGTAGGGTGAACCGAACTTAGCGGCTAATTCAGCGACCTTTAAGTACTCTTCATCAAATTTGTTAACGTATTCACGTCTAAGCTTGACCTCGGGCTTAGGAAAATTGAATGGTTTGCCTTGATAGTCACCCTCCAGATAGACGTCAACTATAGCGTTAAAGAACATATTCGCCTCTGGTGCAAAGTCCCCATAGGTTACGCTTTCGCTTACTTTACCTCCTGGAAGGATAGCTGGTATATCTTCAGCGACTTTCGGAACAGATGGTTCAAGCGCAATCGACGAGAAAACTGTCTGACCGCCACGCGCCACATACATTTGGCTCATTTCATAAATGAACATCTGCGCTAACTGCTTCGCCCTCCTATAGGTTAGCCCTTGGACAAATGGTGCTAACCATACATTGAAGAAGTCGTATCCTTGCCCACCAGCCCAGTTCGTTTGAGCTGCGGCTAACGCTTTTGCAGCATGTAAAATGGCGACTTCTGGATGTTTAGCTGGGCCTGCTATTGAGGTATGAATGCCCTGCCCGTCAACTATTAGGCCTCTACGAATGAAGAACCTTAAATCATGTTCTTGACAGAATGGACGGGTTACAAAGTATTCAAGATCATGGATGTGGATTAACCCGCCTATATGTGCATCCGCTAGACGAGGTGGAAGCGCGCTTAGAAGCGCGTATTGATCAAATACGGTATCAGCTGCAAGTTTATGAATTGTTTCAGGGTTATGTTGGAGGTTTGCGTTTTCCTTATCACCTATATTAATTAAGTGATCCACATCTGAAACTGGTAAACCAAGACGGGTGTATTTTGCCCGAGCGCCTTCAAATCCATGTTCTAATAGCGTGACGCATACTAATTCACGAATTAGGGGAGCTGAAAGGAAGGATAAACCAAGGCCGCGGATTCTTTCGGCTACCTTTAGGGCTATTGCTTCAGCTTCATGTTCTGATAGACCGGTTTCTCTTATTAGAGATAGCTTGATTTTATTAGGATCAAATTGTTCAAATTGTATTTTGGAAGTCCTTACCTGCGGGAAGTATTTTAAAGAGTCTACAGTCTGCTCTGAGCTCATACTAAAAAATGACCTCCATGAGGGCAAAACTAACAGAAGATACATACTTATGATTTAAAATTTTTGATAAAAATGTATACAATTTTATACATAAGTTTGCCGTAAATTTTCCTTGACAATTTGTTTTTCCTAATGATCTATATACATTTTTGATAATTTTTTATTTGGTTAATCGATTTATTGCATTGAATTTTACATTAAAGTAGATACGCGGAACGCTGTTGCAGATTTGCTAATTTTGCGGAAGACCACCATTGAAGTGGTAAATATTTTGCGGAGGAACGACTGTAGGCGGTTAATGTATTAGAGGATTTGCAGTCTGGACATTTTACCTTTAGACCGCCGAATGTTTTACGGCAATTACTGCAGTAAGTTAGGTTCCTAGTGAATGTGAAGAGCCCTATGTTGTAGTTCTGGCAAATATGTTCAGTTATCGCTAAGAGTTTCTCGGGATTTTGTTCGGGTTCATCAAGTTGAATTGGTAATAAGTGGCCTCCAGTTAGCATCGAATGGAAAGCACTTTCTAGTTGTAGCCTGTCGTTGATCGGGGTGTTAAGTTCAAGCGGAGTTACAGGCATTGTCGTGTAGTATGGCGCTTCTTTTGTCCCTTGAGCGCATACTCTTGCCCAACCGTATTTTTCAACATCAAGTTCCGCTAGGCGTTGGGCAGCTTTATCATCAGTGGTTTGAGATAAAGCGATACGAGTGTGAGGTTTCCTTGAGCGCTTGCGGGTGTAGGCGTTCATATGGTTTATTGTTTTCATAGCGAAGTCAAGTGAGTTTTTGCTTTCAGTGATGTGGCTACCAATATGTGCCTTAATCGCTTCATCTAAACCTACGATGCTTATTGTGCGTAAGGAATTTTCAAGTCTGAAGTAGGCTTCGCCTGCGGTTAGTTGGGATAATATGGGTAAGGTGCCTTGGCGTATACGTTCTTCCACAATCCTATACTTTATTTCAAGTGCCTTAACGGCTAAATCCATCTGATAGTCGATAGCACCAAAGAATTTGCCGTCACTTCCACCTGCCTCATAGGCAACTCTTGGCAGGTTAATTATTACGTTATCCAGATTCCCTGCTCTAAGAGAGTCGAGCTCCCAGTCACGCGTCCAGTCGCTCGCTAATCTTGTTCCTGACGCAAAGTAGCTGGCCCCGGTCTGCCATTCCTTAGTTAAGTTCGCGAAGTAGGGAGTTCCACATTTTGCTGCAAGTAAATGTGCGCTTAGTAATGATTGCTTGAAGTTTTCATTTAGTGTATCTGGCCTTATTTTAATAATAAGGTAGGGATTGAGTATAGGTTTGTGGGCCGCATCCTCAAACATCACGTCTATGAGTAGATCAAAGATTCTGCGAGCTTCACCTTCATAGTCGCAATATTTCCCAGCGTACTGCCCACTAGGACCGACGGCGGGTACGTCCCTCAAATATTCGGGTATGGTTGGCTCTAGTCCTAGAGTTGCGTCTGAAATGAGGCCTCCAAGGGATTGACTTAGATTTAGCATGAATAAAGTTAAGGCGTCCTTTAGTTGCTCAGAACTAATCCTGTGAGTGAATGGCGCTAGGAAGATGTTAAGGTAATCTATCGCTTGACCGCTTGAGGTTTCTATACTTGAAGTTTTTAGAATGTTTGAGGTGAATAGAAGAGCCGCTTCAAGAGTTTTGGGAGGGGGGAGAGAGGATGAGAGAAAATCTAATCTTTCCGATCTAAGGCCTTCGTGAAGAAATGTTCTAAGGTCGTGTTGAAATTCGCTTGGTTTAAGAATCCAGTATCCCGTGTTGCATATGTGTAGTGATCCGGATAAGTGGGCGTCTGCTACTTCCCTTGGAAGAATGTTCAGGAGGGTGTATTCCTCAAGTACAGCGTCTCCAGCTACCCTGTGGACGACTTCCGCTTTTTGAGAAGCTTCACCAGCTTCCTTGATTTTTTGGCTTACATCATAGACAGGGAGCCCTAGTCGTGTAAGTTTATGCCTATACTCTTCAAGTCCCTTTTCAACAAGTATAGCGTTCACGAACTCTCTTATTAGAGGGGCTGTGAGGTACTTGGTTTGAAGGGCTAAGAGTCTTTCCTCAGCTTCTTCGGCTATAGTTTCAGCCAGCTCAGTTGGAACTCCTGCTTCCCTAGTCAAAGCTTTGGCGATCTTATTTCTGTCAAACTCCTCCATGGCTAGCCTAGAGCTTCTTACCATGAGCCTCTGACTCTTCTTCATAGCATAGTCTTCAATATCGTGGGAGAAGCTTACAACCATTCTGCCTATATCGGTTAGTATGTATTTCCGCGTTTCACGATCTACATCAATAAGACTTGCTTGAAGTATGCTTCTGAGGTGGTAAGCAAACTTTCCTGCATCGCGGCTTGGATCGAGTTGTAAGGCTTCCATAATCTCGCTGTATGCAAGAGGACCTTTAGTATGAATAAGTCTTAAAATTTGAATTCTAACAGGTGATGAGGCGGCATCAAAAATCTTAGAGCTTACTTTTCGTGGTTGACGCACCATACCAAGGCCTCGAGGGACTAAAGTCTAAGTAATTTTACATTATTAAGTTTGTTTAAAAAATTAGAGTAAAAACGTGTTCGGAAGTTTATTGTTTTTTCTTGAATTCTTCCATTAGCTCTTTAGCTCTATCAACCTTTATTTTACGTTCCTCAATCATTCTCTCAGCAACTTTGTCAATTAGGGTGCCTGTAGCCCCTGCAGTAGCAGCGATGTTTCTTGCATGCAGTCGCATATGTCCCCTTTGAATGCCCTCTGTGACTAATGCTTTTAGCGCAGCTAAGTTTTGGGCTAATCCAACAGCAGTTATTACTTCAGCTAGTTCCCTTGCTGTTTTTGCACCTAGAATCTTTATTGATGCCTTAGCCACAGGGTGTGCTGCCGTAGCGCCTCCAACCAATCCTACAGCCATCGGCAGTTCAATTTTACCTATCAAGTCTTTGTTCTTGTTTTTCTCCCATGTTGTTAGTGGCTTGTATTTGCCTGTGAGTGCTGCGTAGGCGTGTGCTCCTGCCTCTACGGCTCTTGTGTCGTTTCCCGTGGCTAGGACGACGGCTGTTATTCCATTCATAACGCCCTTGTTATGGGTTGCAGCCCTGTAAGGGTCTGATAGAGCGAATGCATAGGCTTTTATTATGCCGTCTACAACCTCTTCTCCTCCTAGGGCTTCTTTAGCGAACACTGCTTTCGCTCTGGCTAATCGTGCTGTGGCTAGATTGGAGATTATTCTTAGGTAAACCTTGCCTCCAGATATTCTCTCTATTAGTGGCGCAACAGCCTCCGCCATTGAATTAACAGCGTTAGCACCCATAGCATCTCTGCAATCAACGTGAAGATTTACGATAACCATCTGCCCGGCGATTGTCTTTAGCATCTTTACGTCTAGATCTTTTGCTCCACCTCCGCGAGATACGAGGAGGGGGTCCTGAGCGTTAGCCTTTTTCAGAATTTCTTTTTTTGTAGCAAGTATAGCTTTCTTTGCTTTAGCTGAATTCTTTACATCTACGACTTGAATTTGACCGAACATTATTGGTTCAGTGCTGCTCGTAGTAAAGCCGCCCGTTACACGTGCCATTTTAGCTGCGTTGCTTGCAGCCGCGATTACAGATGGCTCTTCAGTTGCCATCGGAATTAAGTAATCTTTACCGTTAATGAGGAAGTGCATAGCTATTCCAAGAGGAATAGGAATAGCTCCAATTACATTCTCAACCATTCGGTCGGCCTGTTCCAGTTTTAGGCCGCCAATACACTGGATTAAGGCTGCTTCATCGTCTGTTAGCTTGGCGATTGATTTCACTTTTTCCATTCTTTCCTTTGGGCTTAGTTTATAGAAGCCTGGAATCCTTGACACTGCCTAACTCTTCCTCCATTAAGCTCCTCCATTAAGCACGAGACATCAAACCAGCCTTAATAGAGTTTCATAAATATAGGTTTGAGGTTTGAAGAAGAACAGTGGGGCCGTCGGCTAGCATGGTCTAGGCTACGTGGCTTGGGCCCACGAGACCGGAGTTCAAATCTCCGCGGCCCCACCACGCGTTAGTCGCCTAGTTCTGGTGTTGGGATTGATTCTGCTTTTAGAACGCTGCGTGCAGCTATTATTCCAGTTGCAGCTGCTGTGACTATTCCTCGTGATAGCCCTGCTCCGTCTCCTGCTACGAAAAGCCCAGGTATTGGTGTTTCGAGGTCTCTATTTGTGTATATGCGGTTTGCTGAGAATTTTACTTCTGGAGCGTAGAGAAGTGTGGAAGATGAAGCTACGCCTGGCATTACATGGTCGAGCTTTCTCAGTCCTTCTATGATGTCTGTTACGATTCTATGTGGCATAGCCATAGCGATATCTCCAGGGGTGACGTTTGTTAGAGTTGGTTTTACGTTTCCTTTCTCAACTCTATCCCAAGTTGAACGGTGACCTTTAACTAGATCGCCGAGCCTCTGTAAAATTGGTTTACCTCCGCCTAAGGTAGTAGCTTGGAGCGCGATTGTTCTCCCATAAAGCGTTGTGTCTTCAAGCGGTTCTGTTAATTCAACTCGAACAAGAAATGCAAAGTTTGAATAGTGCGATTTCTTATGAGCTAACGCATGGCCATTAACTCCTACAAAATCATCGTAAACTTCTTGCACGACGAAACCCTGATGATTCACACAGAATGTCCTGACGAAGTCATCATATGTATCTGAATAAATGTGAAATTTCGGATCTCTACTGATTTTTATGACTGGATCCATAACAACGGAAGGGACTTCAACTCTAACTCCAATATCGACTGGCTCATATTTTGTAGGTATCTTAAGCCGTTTGGCTTCTTCACGAAGCCAGTCAGCACCGCTACGCCCTGGAGCTAAAATCATATAACGGCAACTGATGCTTGATCCATCTTCTAATTTTACTGTTCCTTGTTCGATTTGTTCAACCCGTTTATTCAGAAGGAATTTTACGCCCTTCTTTTCTAAATCGGCCTTGAAGTTTTTAATTACCTGTGGTGCACGGTCCGTTCCTATGTGACGTTGAGCAATCGGTATGAATTTAACTCCTACAGCTGCGGCTTTGCGCTCCAATTCCTCAGCCTCCACTGAAGTTGGATTGTAGATCTCGTTAGGTGCACCATATTGAAGGAATGTTTTGTCGACTTCTTCTATTAGCGCCAGAGCTGTTTTTTCACTTCCTATAAGATGTGTTAAATCACCACCAATATCTGGTCGAAGATTTAGAAGGCCGCTGGATAAGGTTCCTGCTCCACCTATTCCGCACATTATATTGCAAGGTGTGCATTTCGTGCATCCCTTGTAAGTTGTGGCTGGGCATACCCGTTTATCCACGTCATGTCCTTGATCTATAACTAGCACTGTTAGTTTGCTATGCTCTGTGATCTCTTTTGCTGCGAAAAGTCCAGCTGGACCGGCTCCAACGATTATAACGTGGTAATCCAAATGGCTTAAGCCCCTTTGCCTAGAACCGAAAAGAAAGTATCACTAGGTGAATATATGCTTTAGCCTACCTAATACGACGAAGCTGTCTAATTGAACCTAGGAATGTGCCGTCTAGAAGATAGGCTTCAGCAGCGTCTATGTCTACTGCGCCTGATCGAAGTATTGGCCCGAGTAATTTTTCTTGTTTCTCGAGATTTATTGGTAAACCGCCATAGGTTTCATTAAAAGATGGCATCATGATTAGTTTTTGGTTGCGAACATCGACTTCATATTTCTGTTTCATTAGTTTTATCGGGTCGATCTTGCCTTTTACACCAGTATGGCGGAGAAGGGATTCAGCAAATTTCCTTCCATTACATACTGCTTTTACCCAAATTTGCCGTATTATTCGGAAGCGGGTTGGCTCAATAAAGTGGGCTGTAGGATGATTGTGAGCAATAATCAAGTAGTCTGCTCCAAGCAGTTCTGGAGAAGGCCATGCATGGCCGTGAATTAGAGCTATTTTTTCCTTTTCACCTATGGCTATTCCCTTGGGTGAGAGTATTTTCACTGTTCGGGGGGTTAATAGTTCTAAGTTACCGTCATGGTTGCCTGGAATGATTTCTATATCACTTAAAACTTTTTGGAGGCTTTCAAAGAAGAGGGGTATAAATTCCCATTCATGAAAAGATATTTTGGGTACGTTGTGTTTTAAATCTCCAAGTATTATTAGACGGTTTGGTTTTGTTTCTTTTAGGATTTGGATGAGTTTCTCCTGTATTTTCGGCGTTTGGGAAGGGATATTTATCCCCATCTCTGCTAATTCATGTTCAAAGCCTAAGTGAAGGTCTGCAATTATGAGTGTTCTTTTCTTTGTCTCTTCAACTAGAAGGGCTTGCCAAGGTGGAACTGGACTTATCAAGATTCTATTCATCCAAAAATTGTTTTACGGATACAACTAAAATTGAGTTTCGGAGGAGGCGCACTTTGAGTGAACTAAATCCGCGAAAGGGTTCCGAGTTAGTTTTCCTTGATAAAATATGTGAGCGGGTTAGGTCTACTGGACAGATCACGGATGAAGAACTGATTGAGTTATCAGCAACGTTTGGAATTAGGGTTAAAAATGCTATTCATGCATTGCAGAAGGGGCGGGTAAAAAAATACGTGTTCAAACCAAGTGGAAGAGTTGTCTGGATTGTTGTTGGAAAAGAGAAAGACTACCAGATAATTCCAGGCGCAAATTTCTGTACATGCGACGACTTTTATTTTCGTGTAATGAATAGGGAAGTACACCTTTGCTATCACATAATTGCTCAGAAACTGGCTGAAGCTACAGGTACCTATGAAGAATTTGAGGAAACTGACGACCTCTATGAGACTTTGATGAGAGAGTGGCGGGAGTCAACTAAAAAATAGGCTTCTGCCCTAGGCTTGTTTTTTACCGCATTTCAAACAAAATGTTGCATCGCTAGAGATTTCGGCTCCGCAATGAATACAGTATTTTTTAGTTAAGACTGGCGGTGGCAGTTTAAATTGTCTGATGCCTCGTTTCTGTAATTTTTCGTCAGTTATAGCTGCCCCCCAGTCTTCGGAGAAGTTAATGTACAGAAGGGTGACCAAGAAGACGAATGGATATATGCCGATGAATATTAAATAGAGTAGAAATTCTAACATTTCTAGCTGCCCTCCTGATGCTGTTGCAATTAGTGTAACGAAGCTCACTAAAGTGCCTATTCCAGCATAGCCCTTTACCCAACCTGAATATTCTGTCGCAATTTTTTCCACTGTCTCACTCTTTTGATCGTAATATCTCAACCCGCTTCTCTGTAGGATCCAGATTGGTGGGATAAATAGGACTGTTAGCGGAAGGACTACCTCGATTGCGATGAACATATATGCGAACACGCTTTCTGGAGAGGGTGTGGCTAAATTAACGCCGCCTAGTTGACCTATTGCCTGTCCTATTGGGAGTGAAATTCCAATTATTAATAGAAGGGGAAAAACTGATGCCTTTAAAACTGAGATTAATCCTTTGCTTCTAGATTTTCTACTTGTAAGGAAGTAGCCTTCCTCAACCTTCACTTTGAGTAGACGTTGGAGGATGTTTTTCCTTTGATCAACGGAAACAACTTTTCCAGTAATCTTGGGTATAGAGCGCACATGCAATGGAAAGGCGAGTTTCCTAGCCAAGAAAGATCCGAAAAAATGCCATAAAAGCCAGGCCAACATGGAGAGCATTGTGAATTCTATTGCCACGCTGAGGATTATGTCGTATAGGAAAAGGTAGGTTGCGATTATTGCGGTCATCATTACAGCCCATGCACCAAATCCGAGAAGAGAGTCTTCATCTAAGATGAATTTTGGCTTATAGAATACATTGAATAGGGCTAATATCAACAAAAAAGCCGGGTATTTTATTATATCTAAGACAGCGGATAAACCTGGGAATGCTCTTTCTAAAAATTCTTCTGCGAACGCTGAGCCTAAGTAACAAATTACGAAAAGCACAACGAGGATTATCGGTATTGCTTTGCGTATTAACGAGGACCAGGCAGTGTTACGCATATGCGTACCAACCGAAATCGAATGAAGACACGATACCTACGAGGTTTCCGTTTTCTACTACCGGAATATGGCGAACTCTTTTGTTTCTCATGATTTTAGCTATCTCTGGAGCCGGCGTATCAGGACTGCATGTGACAACTGGTGTAGACATAACTTCTTTAACTCTTGTGGTAGATGGATCGTGGCCTTCTACAATTATTCTGACGAAGTTGCTTTCAGTAAGTATCCCAATAACCATTCCTTTGTCCACTACTACGACGCTTCCAATGTTCTTCGCTTTTATTAGCTTGGCTGCTTCAATTATAGGCTGGTCAGGTTCCATTGTGATGACTTTCTTTGTCATCATTTCTCTTACCGTTGAGGGAACTCTAGCCAAGATGATCAGTCCTCGCCATATACAAGTTGTTTTAAAAGAAGTTTATAGAGATAGTGAATATAGAGTTTCATTTTAATTATTGGTAACGAGATGTGAGAGCTTTGGACACGGACACTTTCTACCTTCTAATTATGGATTTCTTATACGTTTTAGCGTTCTTTGCGTTGATGTTAATTTTCATTCACATAGCGTATAGTAAGAGGGAAAAATCGGAGAGTTAATCTTACAGCAGTTGCAAGTGGAAAATTACTGGTGATCGTTAATTTAGGGGGAAATGCGTATTGCCACAATTGACGTTGGAAGAAGTTATCTGGCAGGTTTATGCTGAGGCTAGACCCTATGTGTATAATTCAAATTGGATTAAGGAATTGCTAGAGAGCTTAGCTCCAAAAGTTAAGGATGTTCCCAGCTTAAAGAAGATGTTGGAAGACTCCATCAAATCGATTGATGATGTGACTAAACGGACTGATGTTAATATCTACATTTCTTATTTAGAGAGAGCGCAGAGGCGATTCTAAAATTAATGTCCGATGTTTTTTCGCTTCTTTCAAAACCTTTACGTGAAGAGCTGGATAAGGCAGGATTCAAAAAACCTACTGAAATTCAGGAATTAGCTTTTCCCGTAATTTTAAACAAAGAGAACAGTTTACTTATTGCACCCACCGGTACTGGTAAAACTGAAGCGGTTGTTCTCCCAATTTTTGAACTGTTCTTGAGAGCGCGAAGCGAAGAGCAGCTAAGGGGTATATCGATCCTATACATTACTCCACTTCGTTCATTAAATCGCGATATTTTTCGACGATTAACCCAGATTGGTAAAAACTTAGAGATAGATGTTCAGGTCAGGCACGGCGATACCCCCGCTAATGTGCGTAGGATGCAGGCTATGAAACCCCCAAATATGTTAATTACGACTCCTGAAACATTGCAAGCTATCCTTCCAGGTAAACGAATGCAGAGACATCTAAGTACTGTTCGATGGGTTGTTGTTGATGAAGTTCATGAAGTTGCCACGGATAAGCGTGGAACACAGCTTTCACTAGGTTTGGAGAGGCTTAGAGAGATAGTTGGAAGAGATTTTCAGCGAATCGGCTTATCGGCTACTATTGGAAGCCCAGAACTCATAGCTTCATTCTTGGCTGGAAGAAGAAAAATCAGAGTGATCAAGGCATTTGAACCAAAGGAGTTTAAGATTTGGGTTGAGAGCCCGACAACTACCAGTGAGGATGAGGAGCTGGCAAAAAGTGTTTTGCTTTCTGCTGGTAGTGTGAGTAGAATTCGGAGACTTATTGATTTAGTTGAAGCGCATAGATCTACGTTAATTTTCACAAACACAAGGGAACATGCAGAAGCTTTAGCGTCGAGAATTAGCGTCTTGAAACCAAGTCTTAAGATTGGAGTCCATCACGGGTCACTTTCCCGTG